>OLVZ01001229.1_pt1 | contig 22492 bp, 21 predicted proteins | sample 1673341 | NCBI WGS metagenome assembly OLVZ01 (sample SAMEA3178944, study PRJEB25190) | human gut metagenome | biome: human gut; feature: human-associated habitat; material: faeces | place: Austria | collected 2013 | reverse complement strand
TCAAGATTTTCTTTTTCATAATACAGAGTTTTAAAGGTTAGATAGATTATAATAATATGAAAGTGGGGTGTTATTTTCCAAGCCATTAATCATTATAAAATAATCTGAAGGATCATCCGCCGAATAAAATTCCAACTTATTACATCCAAATTTATCACTCTGAACTGACGAATTCCAATAAATAGTTGTTCGTAAATCCCTTTCGGGAGCATTGCGCAGCCGGTCGGTTTCATATTTCGGAGAATAGAATTCGGCGGGGTTCTGATGACCCGATGGACAAACAACTTGCAAGTTTAAAATGTCCATGTTTTGACGCTCGCCTTTAAATAATTCCGATCCATCTTTTGATGTAATGACTATCAATGCGTTATGTCCAACACGGTGTCCGAATAATGCTGTCATATGAGGAGGAATAATATCGATGCGTTTGACCATATCAATAGGGATGGCATTATAATCGAATGACCGTGTAGCAGATTTCATTTCCAAGGAATTTTTATAATCAAAACTCATTTTAAAACTATCATAAGGATCATTTCGAGAATCGGTCCACGACGGTTGTAATGAAGTCGATTGTTTAGAGCCTCCTTTAATAGGTTTAAGGGCTTCTGATGTAGCTTCAAAATCTGGCATTGCCTCCATTCCCAATTCAAGAATTCCATCAACCATAAATTTTACTCCAAGACCCCGATATGTAAGATGCCCTCCTACTTCATTCAATCCTTTTTGTGTCAATATTTGTCCTATCGAGGTATAATGATATTCTTCGATTTCTTCATATCCCACAGATTTATCGGCCAACACCTCATAAGGCGTTTCGGGGAGTTTCCTTGCCTGTCCGGAAATTATTACCTCCTCGATAAGGATGTTCCTGAGGCTGTCGGTGAACAGGGCGAAGTTCTCGTTGTAACGCTCCATGCGTTTCGTCCAGTCGGGCCTTGGGAGCGGCTCCCCGACATTCGGGTAGCGCTCTTCGTCGAGCGTGAGCTCCACGTCGGTCTTCTCGTTGGGCCCCGTGGCCTGCAGGACGTAGTACGTGCTGTCGGGATAGTCGAATCCGTTCATGACGAAACGTCCCTCTTCGTCGACGTCTGCCGTGAGGAAGCTCCCGAAGCGGGGCACCAGAGCCGCGACCTTGTACCCCTCGAAATTCTTCCGCTTGAACAATCCCGTCTTGCGGATGCGTCCCGTAATCTCCTGCCCGATCTCCAGCGGCTCCCGAGGCTCGGCATAATGCCCCTTCAGCACCTCCGGGATGTCGTACCGCCTCCAGCCTTGGGTCAGCATCAGGGCGTCGGCCTCGACCTGCCGCAGCCTGTTCCGCGTGTCGAAGTAGCTCGCCGGATCCTCGATATAGCCTCTGAGCTCCGATTCGAGCAGCAGGCTCGTGCGTATGTCGCTCGGACGGTACGGGTCCACCATGCGGTTGTCCGTCACGGCTACGGAGAAGTCCCCCTGCAGCGGATTGCCCTCCTCGTCTTTGAATTGCAGCTGCAAGGTGATCTTCTCCCGCGGGCCGTAGCTTTCCTTGTCCGGCGTTACGGTCACCTGGGGCCGGTGCTTCTCGTCGATATTCAGCAGCAGCCTCTCCGAGAGGACGTTGTTGTCCCTGTCTAAAAGCAGTACCTGAAGCACCCCTTCGGGAAAATCCTCCTTGTCGAAGCTCAGGGGCTTGTCCGTGACGGCCCCCGAGTAGCAGTGCCGCCCCCGGCAGTGGATAAGCAGCTGCAACTCTTCTTCGGGCGCCTTCTCACCCCGCAGGGTGGTGACGGTGAAGCGCTCCGAGGAGGGCATGATCTGCAAGACGCGGGCGTCGTCCGCCGGCTCGGGGAGACGGAACTTCCGCCCGCTGCCGAATTCGTTCCGGCACTCGGCCGTATAGGTATGGCCCGTCTCAGGCGTGAAGCATACCTTACCCATGCCGGCATGGAGGGTCTCGAAGCGTGCGACCTCCTCTCCGGTCATGTCGTCCACGATGCGGCCTCGGATGCCTACCGACAATCCGTCGGGCCGCAGGGCCTTGAATCCCACCCAGCAGGGATGCCCGGCTATGAGATAGCCCCCTTCGGGATGGAACGTCACGTCGTAGCCGCGCTGCTGGCGTCCCCGCTCCTCGGGGCTGGAGTAACGGGTTCCGTAGGCTCCCACGCGGATGTTCTTGCGGAAGAAGTACGCCGGGGAGAGGTTGCGCATGTAGGCCGTATAGGCCGTCAGGGTATAGTCCCCGCTTTTGGAGGTCAGCGGCAGCGGGAAATAGCCGGCATAGATGCCGTCGCGCTCCAGGATGCGGATGCGTACGGGTGCGGGGCGCTCTTCGCCCGAGGGAGGCTTCTCGGAGCTCTGCAGCTCGGCGTAGACGTATCTGCTCGCCGTGAGGGGTTCGTGCGTCGCGGCGTCCACCACATAGGCGCGGAACCACAGCGTATCCCCTGCGATGTAGCTGTCCTTGTCCGTGTGCAGGTAGATCTTCTCCTGCGGAAAGAGCGACAGCTGCGTCGAAAGACATTCAGGAAGGCTCGGAGGTGCAGCGAACGATGCAGTTATGCCGGAAATGGTAATCAAAACCAGAGTGGCAAGCGGAATTCGGTTCATAATAAACGAGAATTTGACGATTTCTATCGCTAACCGCTTCCGACCATGCAGCCGGAAGCGGTTTGAAAACTCAATCCAAAGGTGAATAGTCAACCAAAAATTAAAGATTTTGTTCTAAATTTGACAGTCACAAACAGTTCTTACAGATTCTATAAAACAAACATCACCTTCGTTTGATGTCATACATACACCAACTCTGGAACCGCAATTGTCTGTGAGCATGCAACCTTGGGTCTGTGGCTTTCCAGGGCAACCTCCCCCAAGAGAAGTTGCCGTACAATCAAATGTGGCACAAACGCATGTATCAAATGTATCCGCGCAATATCCGAGTTTCGTTGTAAAAGGTTCATCTTCACAATATCGAGTAAGGCAATTGTCAACAGTAAATTTTTCTCCTCCGACATGAATAGGAGATAAGTTTACTATGACTTCTTTTTTTAACTTGAGTCGAATGGTTTTAGATTTCATAGTTATAGGTTTTTATTAGGGTTGAGTTTTCATCATTCATAATACCTTCCAAATGTATTGTGTAGGCCGGTGATCCATCCGCAGAATAGAATTCCAATTCCACCAAGCCGGACTCGTCGCTTTGTACCGATGGATTCCAGCAAATAGTTGTCCTCAAATCCCGTTCGGGGGCATTGCGTTGCCGATCGGTTTCATATTTCGGAGAATAAAATTCGGCAGGTTTTTGATAACCTAACGGGCCAGCCACATACATATTTAGGCGATCCATATTCTGACGATTTCCGGTCAACACTTCCGAACCGTCTTTGGTTGTAATTACAACCGCCGCTGCACGACCAATTCTACTTCCGAAGATAGTGGTCATATTCGACGGGATAATGTCAATTTGTTTGACTGCATCGATTGGAATCATATCGCAATCGAATTTTCCTATCTCGCTTGGAGCACTTGAAATAGCTAATCCTATATATGGTAAATTTTTACCTTTAGATAAAAAAGTGTTTTCCCATTGGGCTCCTAAGTCTTCGAAGATTTCGTCTTCCTGAACAATACCATCGAGTACGAATTTAACTGGCATACCTCTGTACATGAGATTATTACTTAGCTCTATTACTCCGTTCCGCGTCAGCAGCTCAGTAATACTTGTATAATTCTCTTTTGCAATCGTTTGATAATCGACGGATTTGTTGGCCAATACTTCGTAGGGTGTTTTGGGCAATGTCAACCGTTTTCCGGAAATTATTACCTCCTCGATAAGGATGTTCTTGAGGCTGTCGGTAAATAGCGCGAAGTTCTCGTTGTAGCGCTCCATGCGTTTCGTCCAGTCGGGCCTTGGGAGCGGCTCCCCGACATTCGGGTAGCGCTCTTCGTCGAGCGTGAGCTCCACGTCGGTCTTCTCGTTGGGCCCCGTGGCCTGCAGGACGTAGTACGTGCTGTCGGGATAGTCGAATCCGTTCATGACGAAACGTCCCTCTTCGTCGACGTCTGCCGTGAGGAAGCTCCCGAAGCGGGGCACCAGAGCCGCGACCTTGTACCCCTCGAAATTCTTCCGCTTGAACAATCCCGTCTTGCGGATGCGTCCCGTAATCTCCTGCCCGATCTCCAGCGGCTCCCGAGGCTCGGCATAATGCCCCTTCAGCACCTCCGGGATGTCGTACCGCCTCCAGCCTTGGGTCAGCATCAGGGCGTCGGCCTCGACCTGCCGCAGCCTGTTCCGCGTGTCGAAGTAGCTCGCCGGATCCTCGATATAGCCTCTGAGCTCCGATTCGAGCAGCAGGCTCGTGCGTATGTCGCTCGGACGGTACGGGTCCACCATGCGGTTGTCCGTCACGGCTACGGAGAAGTCCCCCTGCAGCGGATTGCCCTCCTCGTCTTTGAATTGCAGCTGCAAGGTGATCTTCTCCCGCGGGCCGTAGCTTTCCTTGTCCGGCGTTACGGTCACCTGGGGCCGGTGCTTCTCGTCGATATTCAGCAGCAGCCTCTCCGAGAGGACGTTGTTGTCCCTGTCTAAAAGCAGTACCTGAAGCACCCCTTCGGGAAAATCCTCCTTGTCGAAGCTCAGGGGCTTGTCCGTGACGGCCCCCGAGTAGCAGTGCCGCCCCCGGCAGTGGATAAGCAGCTGCAACTCTTCTTCGGGCGCCTTCTCACCCCGCAGGGTGGTGACGGTGAAGCGCTCCGAGGAGGGCATGATCTGCAAGACGCGGGCGTCGTCCGCCGGCTCGGGGAGACGGAACTTCCGCCCGCTGCCGAATTCGTTCCGGCACTCGGCCGTATAGGTATGGCCCGTCTCAGGCGTGAAGCATACCTTACCCATGCCGGCATGGAGGGTCTCGAAGCGTGCGACCTCCTCTCCGGTCATGTCGTCCACGATGCGGCCTCGGATGCCTACCGACAATCCGTCGGGCCGCAGGGCCTTGAATCCCACCCAGCAGGGATGCCCGGCTATGAGATAGCCCCCTTCGGGATGGAACGTCACGTCGTAGCCGCGCTGCTGGCGTCCCCGCTCCTCGGGGCTGGAGTAACGGGTTCCGTAGGCTCCCACGCGGATGTTCTTGCGGAAGAAGTACGCCGGGGAGAGGTTGCGCATGTAGGCCGTATAGGCCGTCAGGGTATAGTCCCCGCTTTTGGAGGTCAGCGGCAGCGGGAAATAGCCGGCATAGATGCCGTCGCGCTCCAGGATGCGGATGCGTACGGGTGCGGGGCGCTCTTCGCCCGAGGGAGGCTTCTCGGAGCTCTGCAGCTCGGCGTAGACGTATCTGCTCGCCGTGAGGGGTTCGTGCGTCGCGGCGTCCACCACATAGGCGCGGAACCACAGCGTATCCCCTGCGATGTAGCTGTCCTTGTCCGTGTGCAGGTAGATCTTCTCCTGCGGAAAGAGCGACAGCTGCGTCGAAAGACATTCAGGAAGGCTCGGAGGTGCTCCGTAGACTGAAAAACAAACTCCGATTCCGAAACTGAAAAATAATACATTTCTGATTTTCATAACGATATTCTTTTGAGTTCTCGATTATGATGAATAGGGACCGCAGTTCCGAAACAACCGTTCTTTGGAATCGATTGCGCTGGATGCAAGGGCGGGAATATGTGGCGGTCTTATCCCATGGCTTCGACGATCGGTCGGCTCGGATACCGATGCGGCATTGCAATATACGAAAAAACAGGTAATTTTTAATATTTCCTTCTTGTTTTTTACACAATAAACAGTCGTGATCTTTTAAAAATGCATTTTTTTGACCCGATCGTACAACTGTGCAATCCATATATCCTATTTTGTAGTTTTTTGAAGGGGTAAATCGTCTTATATAGGGCGATATTTTAAAAAATACTCGGAATATCTTCGGAACAGACGGATGCGGCAAACGTCGTTTCTGCCGAATGCAAATAAAAACGCCCTTGTCATTTATGGTGACAAGGGCGAATCGAATACAGCGACTCCCGACTTATTCGAGCCTTTGCGTGAATGCCGCAGAAGGTTTGAAAGCCGGGACATCGTGTTCCGGAATGACAATAGTCGTGTTTTTCGTAATGTTGCGGGCTTTCTTCGCTTTCCGGTGCTTCCGGAGAAACGTGCCGAATCCGCGCAAATAGACATCCTCGCCACCGATGAGCGATTTGCGCACCTGCTCCATGAGGTTTTCCACGACAGCCGATACCGTTTCTGTCTCGGCGCCCGTCTTCTGAGCGATCTGTTTTACAAGTTCTGCTTTAGTCATCTTTATCTGCTTTTATGCGTCGTTCTTTCAGTCTGCGAATCGGTTGCTCAGATCCATCCTCTCATGGAGGATACGCACGACCTCGATTCCATCGGACAGTATGCGGTAAAAGACGATGTGCCGGTTCACCTTGAATCCGTATATTCCTTCTCCGAGTTTCCGGTATTCCCGGCCGAAAAGTTCGGGGTTGTCCGCAATCTTACGGCAGGAGGCGACCAACATTTCATAGTAGTCGTCCGCCTGCCGTTCCGACCACACGTCAGCCGTGTAGTTCCAGATGTCGGCGAGGTCTTCGACCGCCTTGTGAGTATACCGGACTTCAGCCATTGGTCCGTTGCGCCTTCAGGGTTCGCAGATGCTCCGCAGGGTCGAAACCTTCGGCTACGCCGCTGTCTATCCCTTCGCGGATTGCGGCCTTCAGTTCCGTAAGGCGGCTTTCGTTCTCCTCCAGCAGCCGCAGCCCGGCCCTGATAACCTCGCTGGCATTGTTGTAACGCCCCTGGGCGATCTTCGCCTTGATGAAATCCTCGAAATAACTGCCGAGGGCTACCGATGTCGTCTTCATACATCCTATTTTTTTGCAAAGTTACCAATATTTGATAATATTGCAAATTTCCGACCGAAAGAAAGGCCGGGAATCGGATTATCCGTCCGGTATCGTCGGGACATCGCCCAGTTTGCCTTCGAGCCCTCGAATCGCTTCGAAGCAACCGTCGAGCCGCGGCGAACGAATCCCCGCCTTTTCGGCGATATGCGTGACGGACAGCTTGTTTATATCCCGGCGCAGCACTCCGACGGTGCGGGGATGCAAACGTACTTTATGTTTGGCGCACATTCCGAGAAAGACATCGACCCGCACGAACCGTCCGGCCCGAAAATCCGCTTCGCCTTGTAATAGCCGGCACTGCCAGCGAACCTGTTCCTCCCTGAGCCGCTGCTCCGCGGCCCTTTCCCGCCTTTCCCGATAGCTCCGCTTTATCTCTTCCCGTTTGCGAAGCACCTTTTCCCTGTGCGCGACGAGCGGCGCCGCATCCCATCCCAGGGCTTCGAATGCCACGACGTAAGGCAACGGAATCCATGCTCCGCGGTCGATGCGCTCCTGCATCCGCTGCCGCAGATGCAGCGCTTCGTCCGTCACCGCACGGATATGCTCGGGCGTCAGGGTATTCCGGTCGCAGACATCGGCGACGAATGCGACCTCTCCGACCCGCTCTACGAGGGCGAGAGCGTCCATACCGCATCGACCTTCTCCGGCACGGCTTTCGACATACCATCCGGCCTGCGGGGTTTCGAAAACGACGTTTTCAAAGGCCGAGACGATTCTGTCGTCCCGGCCTGCGGCGTACCGCAATATTTTAATACGCATAAACGATGATTTTTAAGATTTACGATTCGGTTTTCAAGTGTGAGTCGCCCAGCCGTGAAAGGGCCTGTCGATGAAACAGCACGACCTGTCCGGCCGGCCGTGGTAGACCAGCCCGCCGACGAGGCCCACACGCCCGTCTGGGTAGCGCTCCTTGAATAAGAATGAATATGGAGCAAAATCTTTATAAAGTTCGATTTCGCACGGACAACGGGGATTTTGCTCCCGGCATTCGAGCCGTTGCAGACACTCCCGGAGCGTCTCGTCGCCGATGCTTTCGGCGTAACGCACTACCTCGTCGTAGTGCTCCCGGCACATGATCTTCATGGTTTTCGAGTTTTATTCGGGTGAATTATTCAGAATGCCGGCTTCCGCCCGGCCCGCAGCGCCTGCTGCCGGAGGTATCGCAGCAGCGGCTCTCCGTCGCCGACCAAGACCGACAAGGTATTCATACAGGGTGTCGCCCCGAGCGTTTCCGGCACGAACCGACTTTCGGTGCGTTCCGCGTCGAAGTAGAGTTCGCCGCCCAGTTCGGTAAAGGTGATGCCGACGAGCTGCCCTCCGTCTTTCAGCCGGCCGAAAACAGAGACGGCATACCGTAATCCCATCGGGTGATGCTCCTTATTGTGCTCCCATTCGATTTCAGGCGTCAGGCGGGCAATCTCCCGCATGACGGGCCGGAGCAGCCCTTCCGTCCAGTGGAGTTCATCCAGCCGCTTGCGCTCCTCCTGAAGCCGTTCGATTTCATCGTCGATTTCCCTGCGGCGTCTGTCGCATGCTGTCCGGTGCTGACGGTAACGCCGGACGATATTTTCGATCCGTTCCATAGCGGTTTTGATTTTCAGGCATACCAACTGCAATAAAGAGGCTTTCCGTCCCATTTCCAGGCGATATGTCGGGAGTCGATGCGGATATAATTTTTCGACAAGCGGTGCGTATGGGTCTTGCCCTTGAAAACATCGGGCAGCGGGACGGTCTTTCCGCACATGAACCCGTCTTCGGTAGTTCGCTGGTCGAGCTGCCGCAGGTCTACCGCGCTGCCGCGGATCGCCATGACCTGATAGAAGTCGATATTGGTCTGCTCCCAGCCCCACGACGAGTAGAGGATGTCGCCGACACGGAGCGATTCGCGGAAAGCTGCAGCAGCCTTTTCCTGCGCCTCGTCATGGCGGCGGAAGCGCTCGGCCTCCTGCCGGATACGCTCCATAGCTTTGTCGTATTCTTCCGGTGTGCGGGCCTTGTAAATATACCGGGGGCGCTTCATCCCCGGCGTCCATGCCGCGATACAGCGGCCGTAACGACCCTGAAACCGGACAAGCGAGATATTATAGATCAATTCGGGGGCGAAGCCCGTCCCCTGCGCGAGTCGCGCGGCGTTCTTGTTGATGCGATAGGTTTTCATTGTTTCGGATTTTTAAGGTGATTGTCTTTTTCTTCCACGATTCGGAACTCTTCGGGATTGCGGCCGACGTCGAACAGAGCGACCCGGGCATCGAGGATACTCGGAAAAATGCGGTAGCGGCGCCGCGAAAAGAAAATGCCGCCGGCCGTAACCTGCCGCACGGGATAACCCCTGTATTCGAGACGGCAGCGACACGGAACGGGGCGGTAGTGCAGGAATCCGGCCATGCGCAGCAGCAGATGTCGTTCATACGCCTTGTCTTCCCGGCAGCGTTTCCACGCCTCGTATTTGTCGATGCCGTCGGTCAGCAGCGTGTAACCGACAGCCCGGGAATAGCGGTTCCGGCCCTGCCAGGTACCGTAGAAGAAGAGCGACAACAGCTCCAGTTCGAGCGCCGGACGGCCTTTCGTACGCAGCGTCTCTGTCAGCGATTCGACTTCGCCGCAGCGGAAGTCGAGCGGGCGAAGGTTGTTCGTCGCCCTGCATACCCATACCCGCTGTTCGCGGGTGACAGTGATGCGTTTAATAATCAGATGGCTCATAGTGATAAAAAATTAAGAGCGCCGCGACCTTTCGGCCGCAGCGCAGGTTAGAAAATGGGATGCATGTTATTTGCAGAATATCATTCATCGAGGATTTCATTGGGAACTTCCTCGCCGGAATAGGGATTGAAAATCCGGATTTGGGCCAGCGGCTCGGCCTCCACGGCGAAAAGACCCCGTTCGGAATCGTAGAAAAGCTCCATGCAGATAGGCGTAGCCGTAACAGCATGCCGGGCCTCCGCTTCCGGAAGTCCGCCGCGCATAAGGTCTGCGACGCGGCGTTCGAAGGCCGCAGGAGTCCGGTCTTCGGTCAGATACAGCATAAAGGTATCGCCTTCGAGTTGCGAAACAATCAATCTCGGTTCCATCATTCGACTTTATATCATGTACGACAATCATCGAACGGCATACTCCGGGCGGACGTAATAGCACACCGTGGTATGCCGCTCGCGGTCTTTGACGAGCTTCACGGGCCGGGGTGCATTATAAAGGCGCCGTTCGGCAACCGGAGCGTCGAGTGCATCCCACTCCTTCTGCGATACGGCCCGTTCCTCGTCCCGGTAACACCAGACGATGACGGACTTCGGATCGTAAACCGGAAAGACCGCACCTTCGTAATCAGAAAGAAACATTTGAAATTCCTCCTCCGTCCGGAACGAAATGCAGTCGCTCCGGTAAAGGTCGCCGTCCCGACGTTCCGGGTCTTTATGAAGGCGGATTTTCCGCCACCTCTCGGTCGTGAAATCGCCGTACAACGGTTCCGGCTCCCGGTACTCCCACAGCGGCACTTCGGCGCTGAACTGCACGGCTCCGTTGCCGCAGGCGCCGCAATGTCCCCAATCGCAGAAATCCCCCTGCACGGTTCCGGCCGGTTGCAGTGCGTGCGGCGCCACGACCGTAAAAGGCCCTCCGCTGACCGCGCAGCCGATACCGTCGGCTGTCCTCCATACGAAGGGAACGTACGGGCACAGGCAGATCGAAAACGTGCCGTCTTCACGCACGGCCCCGAGCAGGGCATTGCCGTGGAAGTCACCGTGGCGCGTGGTATAGCGTACCCGGTCGCCGACCTGCGGGACAAGCGGGTTGCGGGTACGTTCGATATGACGCACCAGCTTATTGGCCATGTCCACGTCCTCTTGCGTCAGGTGGTGTTCATGGTCGTAAAGCGTATTCATCGGCAGCAGCGTTTCGAGGCTGTACCGATCTTCGGTTTTGGAATGTTGCATATTACTGATGATGAAAGCGCCGCGGCCTTTCGGCCACGGCACAGGTTGGACAATCGTTTATATTCGGTTTCAGGATCAGGCGGCTTCGGCCGGAATCGTTTCCGGGGTTTCCGGCTCCTGCTCTACGGCCAGCCGTTCGGAGATCATTCGTGCCGCCCGGTTCACGTCCGTGAGGATGTCGAACAGGTAGGTCGGTTCTTTACGGAACTCCGCCAGCCAGTCCTTGATATAGGCGGCGCTCTCCTCGCGGGGCGTCGTGGCGAAGCCCAGCATCGCGCCGCACAAGGCCGCCGTAAGTTCGGCGATCAGCTCCTCACGGATATAATCGGCATCTCCGCAGCAAGCGCCCGAAGGACGGTTCAGGCGCTCCTGATGCCCCGTGCTGTGCGTGACTTCGTGGAGAAGCGTCGTATAGAAGGCCGCGCCTTCCGGGAACTGCCGCTTTTCGGGGCAGACGATCCTGTCGAGCGTCGGTGAATAGAACGCCCTGTTGCCGGCTTTGAGCAGGATGGGACAGATCCATGACCGCTCCGCCAGCATCCGGTCCAGCGGCTCGCACGTCAGACCGTCCGAGTAGTCTTTCGGTCCGGCCGGTGCCGTAAGCGCGGCGTAGCGCTCCGGCTGCCGCTCCTGCATATCCGTCTGGTCGATGTTGAAGACCGGATAACAACGTATCACGGGCAGCACGTCGTATTGCCGCCGCTGCTCCTGCGGCAGGCGGTAGTATTCCGCCGATTCGATCTTCCTGCGGGTCTCCTTGTGGCGGATGTAGAGTTTCCAGAAGAAGACCGGAAATGACCCGGAGCCTTTGAGGATGTTCAGCCCCTCCTCCTTGGCCTGACGGAAGGTCATGAAGAGCGGCGTTCGGTAGCCTGCAATCTCCGAGAGAAACAGCAACATCAGGATATTGCCGCCCCGGTAGGGCGTGCCGCGCAGGTTGCGCGGAAGGCCGTGTGCAAGGTCGGCGATCCACGGCTTGCGCCACTCTTCGGTGAGTGTCTCCATTTTCTTGATCATCAGTTCCGTCAGCTGCGGAGCGATCTTTTCAATAAGGTTCTTATTCATTGTTCTTATCGTTAAATCATTTTTCCTCCGGAGCGGCAGCTTGCCGCCAAAGGCGAATCTTTTCGTCATTTGTCTTGCCGCGCCACCACATGTCGCAGGCGTCGCGGAAAGCCCTGCGATCATCCTTCGGGCGGAAATTCTCCTGCTTCAGTCCTGTAATAATTTCCCGATCCTCTTCCGTCGTGCCGTCCTTCCACCACGGCTCGACCGTATCGGACATCAATTCGCTCTCGCGTACCTGACGGGTATGTTCGGCACACCCGTCGCACCACAGGTCATCCTTGTCTTCCGCCATAGATTGCACTTCGTACGTGTTGCTGTCCACCCAGACCTGGCAGGATACCCGCAGCGAACCGCATTCGGCGCAGCGCCACGGATCGGCGGGCATCTCGACTACCGATTTTTCCGCAACAGGCGTTTGCTGCGGAATCTCTGAAATCCTATCCATAATCATAGTAATGAAAAGACGGAGCAGGCACGACCTGCTCCGTCGGTTAGACAATCCGTTCGTATCGCTGTTATGCCGCCGTTTTCATCTCCTCCGGCATCCGGGTATCGGGTTCGATATCCGGATCCATCGGGATAATCAGCGGCTCCGGCGAGGGAGCTACGGCAGGCGTCTCCTCCGGCAGCAGTTCGGGCATCTCCGGTTCGGTATCCGGTGCATCCTGCACCGAAGCCGCTCTCTCGACGGCCTCGGCCTGCGCACGAAGGTTGTCAATCTGCTCCTGGATGCGGGCCTTGCGTTTCTCGTAGACTTTCAGATACTCCTGCTGCACCTTCCGGCTCTGCTCCGTGAAATTCAGATCCGCGAAGCGGCACATCATCCCCGTCAGAAGCGTTTCGTCCGTGCAGTAGCATTCCGGCGCCGCCGAGCGGAAGTAGTCCACCAGATACGCGCGTGTCAGCGCCGCCTGCTGCTTGGCCGTGATACGTCCCGCAGCGGCGAACTGCTCTTCGTCTGTCAGAAAAGAGCCCTCTTTGGGCCGGAAACCGCACTGACGGAGTTTCGAGTCGCTCATTACGCGCTGCATCACGGCGTAGTAGAACATCTGCTGCTCCTCTTTCTGCAAGGGCTTGTTCGCAACCTTCACATCGAGAAACATCCGCTTCATATCCGTCGTGATATGTTCGTAGCAGAGTTGCCGGTTGCGCAGGTCCTGCTGTTCGAGGGCTTCCAGCGGCGAAGGAGGCACGACCGTGACGAGCACCTTGCGCTCATCTTCCTGCCCCTCGTTTACCGTAACTTCCCGCTCCTCGTCCTCGATTTCTTCGTAGCGAAGTTCGATATCGAGGTTGCCGATGACGGCGTATTTGCGCACGCGGCCTTCCGAAACATCGAACTCCAGCTGCCGCGTCGCCTCCGTGAAGCGGGCCATCCGGACTTCATACCTCTGCCGGGCCTCGGCGAAATCCTCCTCCGACACATACCTCTCGGCCTTCGGTGCCTCGGGCATTTCAGGCGCTTCGGCGTAGTAACTGACAAGGTACTCCAACTCTTCGACATGGTAGCCCTCCTCTTCGAGCGCGTCGAGCACCTCCGACGGGGTTTCGTCCGTCGAGGCGAGCGTCGTACGGGGGTCGTCCGTGAGGAGTTTCACGGCTTTCTGTACCAGAAACTCGGTGTTCTTGCGCATCATGCACTCCCTGTTCTGGCATCCTGCGCAGCCGTCCGAACATTCGTCCTTGAACAGCACCTGGTTGGCCGTATTGTGGGCGCACGTCCGACATTCGCTCTTGTCGAAATGGTAGGTCTCCAGCTTGGTCATATACCGCTCGTAAAGCCGCCGTGCGATCTCCTTGATACGGGCGTTTTTCCACGAGGTGCGGCACTCGTCGGAGAAGTGCTCCTCGTAGACCTCTTGCTGAATGTCGGAAGGATATTTGGCGATCTCCATAGCCACACCCACCGAAATCTCCTCCCGGTCGAGCTGCTCGGCAAGGGCGTCGATCAGTTCGCAGAGCTTCAGACGCGAGCGGATGTAGGCTTCGCTTTTGCCGAACTTGCCCACGAGGCTCTCGATCGTATGCCGCCCCGACTGCAAGGCCCGCTTGTAGGCCGCAGCCTCTTCGCGCGGCTTCACGTCCTCGCGCTGGAGGTTCTCCGTGATGGCCGCGTCTTCGGCCTCGGCGTCGGTCATCTCACGCACGAGGGCCGGGATGAACTTCAGCTCCGCCATCGCGGCCGCCCAGTAGCGCCGCTCGCCGTAGACGATCTCGAAGCCTTCGCCCTGGGGGCGTACGCAGATGGGTTGCAGCACGCCGACCTGACGGATGCTTTCGGCAAGCTCCAGCAGCGTCTCCTCCCGGAAGTCCTTGCGCGGGTTGTACTCCGCATTGACGATTTTGTTCAGGTCGAGCAGTCGAATCTGCGCATCGGGACGGGGATTCGTCTCCTCCGTGGAAGCGGAGGCAGCAGTCGGAAGAGCTTTCTCCGCGGCCGGCGTCTGTGCCTCGGCCGGTATCGGTTCTGCGGATTGGCCGCAAGTTGCAGGTCGTGTTTCCTGCGCGGCGGATTCCATCGCCGGAACAGCCGGCAGTCGGTCGGCGGCTTTGCTGCGTTTCCCCGTCTTCGCACTCGTTTTCGTGGTCTGCATAACATCGGACAGTTTTTACCGTGTGTCTCACGTGTTTGGCTTGTATAATCCTTGTTGTATGGATTATACAATAATAATGAATGATTATGTTATGAGGACTTATTCCCGAACGGGTCGGTTGCCTCGGGAAGATACACAAGGTGCGCGACGGCGGCGGAGCGGCGGAAAAATACCGCAGGGCCAGAGGCCGAGGACGATTTTTCCGTCCGACGCCGCCGAGGGTCGCTCCGCGGCCCGCTCGCGTGCCTATCTTCCCCGACGGCAACCGACGGGGAAAATCTAATTATTCGATTGTGGAACGCACGTATATGAATCACCCCTACCGGAGCATGCTCCGGTAGGGGTGATCGAGTGGAGACCGCGGGTATCCCGTTAAGGCAACTTCGGGAACAGACGTTTAATCAGTTTTATTGCTGCCTCGACAAAAAGGTCGTTCAGGGAATCGCAATATCCCTGCTCAGGCTTATCCTCCTGATCTTCGTAGTTCGACACACAGATGATTCGATATTCCGGATGTCCTGTTTTCAACTCTTCAAGAATCTCAATCAGAGGTCTGCAATGAGGCTTGGATAAACCGGTTCTTGCCGCACAGACTATCAGGTCGCAGCCTTCAGCAAGCTGGTCTTTGAGTTTTTCGGTGACAAGTCGGCTACGGGGATCGCCTTCGCTCTCGAAGCCGATTTTCATACCGTCGATTTCCAGCACCGATTTGATTTCAAGGGGCTTTTCAGTGTTTTCGTACGGATACGGACATACAACCTTTCGTCCGGGTAAAGCATCGAAATACTTGAAAATGCCCTTCACGGAAGCCGTTTTTCCTTTATCCTCTGCTCCGGTGATTATCAACACCACCTTTTCTCTACCTTCCGGCAAAATAGTAATAGTCTCGTTCATAGTTTATTAAGTATTGGGATTGAACATGTCAGAAATAATATTTTTTTCATTTCTCTCGGCAAAGCGCGTGTATTTTAGTTCTTTGTTCGGATACATTCCATGATGGCTGTCCATCGTCTTTTCCGGACAGCTGCCCGGAGCCGATTCAGTCAATACGAAGATTACCACCCGATGTTTGCAGACTGCCCGGTCGTGTACCTATCTTCCCCGACGGCAACCGATGAGGAAACGGATATTTATTGTCGTTGCCATAAGGCCGGAGACAATGTATATCAAACAGCGCAATTATTTATTGTATATCATTCGTGCATACATGGAGTCGTAATGCTTACTTATGAAGTTGTAGATGACCAGTTCGTGCAGCCGGTTCCGGGAACGGAACCAGCGGTTCATCGTCATGTGTATGAGGCTCCAGAACAGATGCTCCTCCTCCAGCGGTTGTTCCGACTGCCTGTTGAGCTCCCGGATAACGGCGGTTTGCGCCGCCAGTTCGGCTTTGCGCCGTGCGAAAACCGGCTGCATATTTTCGGATATCCATCCCGTCGTGTCGAGCGTCTCGGCTACGAGCTTGCGATGCGTACGGTACATGTCGTTCAACTGTCCCGTAAATGCGGCGCGCGTGAGGTTGAACTCTTTCCGGTACGACTCAGCCATTTTGCCGAGCAAATCCTTCCTGCCTGCCAGTTCCGGAAGAAATGATCCGCACATATCGTCCACGAGCCGCAGGGCCATGCGCCAGCGCAGCTGTTCCGGATCGGCGGGCGGCTCCGCGGAGAGCAGGTGAAGCAGTTCGAGCACAGGCCGGCTGTCGAGATGGAAGTAGCGCTCCACGGCCTCCATCGTATGCTCCCCGTACCGTTCCAGCTCACGGGCATAGGTGTCGCAGACGACCGAGGAGACCAGACCTTCGGTCAGCAACGGCCGGAGCGTGTCGCAGGCGGCGCACATGACCGGCCCGTATCCCGTTTCTCGATGCGGCAGATGGAACCGCAGCCGGATATGGTACTCCGGGTCGGTATAGCGGATGAAGAAGAACGAATCGACGTGCGCCCTCTCCAGCAGGGACGTCACCAGGATTCTGAGCGGACCCGCAAGCAGGGTATCCGCGCTTTTCGGCCCCGTATAGATTTTGAAAAACAGCCACTCGCTGCCCGGGATGAGGTATCGTTCGGTCATATTATTCGGTCTTGTGGAATGCGAAGATCATTTCGTTGACATAGGCGCGGCCTTCGGCATCCCGCACCGGTGCGGTGCGTTCGTCGAAGAGGTGCTCTTTGAGAAGCATCGTTTTACGTTTGGAGATGATTTCGCCGAGCAGCCTCCAGCAGCCGGCGTCTTCCAGATCGAGAAACAGCTCGTTGTCGCCGTCCGGAATGACTGCATGAGGCGTCAGCCGCCTGCGACGGATGAATTCCGCAGCGGCGGACAGCAGCGCCTGCGGCTCGGACGCCCCGAGGACGGGCTTCAGCTCCTCCTCTTTGATTCGCCAGCGCTGACGCGAAAGGATCGTATGTCCGTATCGTACGCGGGGCAGGTAGTCCAGATGCTCGAAGAACGGGTTCCACGCGAAGCCGACGCCGCCCCGGACATACGCGGTCTGGTAGTCGCAAAGGAACCGGTAGACGGGAATGGGGCTGAGCGAATAGTTATGGGCGCAGGTAAGGTGAGGCAGGATCTCCCGGCCGTAGCGCTTCGAACGCAGGACGAGCCGTCCGTTACGATACGAGAGCAGCAGATCGTCCACGGTCAGGTCGTCGTCCGTCCGGTTGTCGGTATTGGACAGATAATGGAGAACGTGTTTGCGGAACCGGGGCCGGGAGGCGATATTGCCGATGCGCGACTCCGGCAGGTGGGATATTTCCACCGGCAAGGCCCCGGGGTTCAGCTCCGCCTCCTTGTCGGCGATTCGCCGCACCAGGTCATGCAGTGCCGGGTCGAGGTGGCAGAAGCGCCCCAGCAGGTTGGCGGCCGAGGAACCTCCGGCCGACCGCAGCAGCACCCGGCAGCCGTCGTCCGTGTCGTCGAGCAGCGTACACATCACGGCGAGCGTGTCCGGAAGCGGCTGCGTATTGGGTTGGAGACCGGAGAAATCGGCATCCGCAAGTTCGATCTCCGCCTCCCCGCAGCGTGATGCCTCGAGCAGTTTGCGCAGCAGCACCGTGTCGAGCATCGACACCGTAACGGACGCTGCGCCGCCTCCGGAGGCCGGCAGCATGAGACCGTCGATCAACGGGCTGACGTCGCCCGAACTGCCGCTGCCCGCGGGATACCCGATGCCGAGTTCTCCGTCCAGGGCCAGTGTCAGCGGCACCTCCCGCTCCTCGAAACGCTTGTAGAACGCCTCGGCGAAGGCTCCGAGCGTAGCATTCCGGTACGGCATGGATATGCGGGCGAGAAACGACACGGTTTTCAGCAGCTCCTCGGGGACACGCGCCGAGACGGTCGCCGCTTCGGTCGTTTCGTACAGGTCGGTCTGAAACAGAAACTTGCGGTCGAAGCCGACCGGCAGCGTCTTCAGCCGGGCGGTAATCTCGTCGTAAAGGGTATGCGCGGAACCGGGCGGCGTCGTGTTCAGGCCCCCCAGCATCGCAGCGATACGTTTCAGAACCGCGAGTTCCGGCGGCGGTGTGCCGAGCCCGGACAATTTGCGAATGAGGGTCGTCAGTACGTCGTCGCCCACGACCGAAGGGTCGAGCTCGCTTTTCAGAAGCTGGTTGTCGATGACCTCCCCGACATAGGCCGCAGCATCTTCGGTTGTAATATCCTCGTCCGCAAGCAGTGCGGCGAGTTCCGCTATCGTAGCGCCCTTGCGGGCCCCGGCGAGCAGGCGGGAGAGGTATTCGTCGCATTCCACGGCCGAGACCTTGTGCGACCGGTGGGTGTTCGTATAGTGGTATTCGACGTAACGCAATCGCCCGCCGAGTTCGTAGAGGCTGTCGTTCGGGTAGAAGCGCAGCTGGCTGCGAACGGCCGGAACCCGTTCCAGGTGTTGGATCAGGGCGCAAAGATACTGCATGTCCAGGCGGGTGCAGCGGCGGTAACGGCTCGGGACATTCAGGACGATCCGGCTCTCCGCACCGATTCGTCCGACGCCGCAACCGGCGAACAGCCCGAACGGCGTGCAGCGGGCCGACGCCCGGGAAAGGTATTTCAACTGCGAAAAGTCCTGCCGGGCCCGCTGCTTTTTGCCGGACCCGCGGTCGGCAGTCTCCGATGGCGGGCTTTGTGTCGCGTCGTACAGATCGGGAGAGGCGACTTCGAGTGCCTCCCGAAACAGCGGAGAAGAGAGAATTCCGTCTTTACAAGACGGACTGCCGAATGGAAGCAGCGGCGCCCTGAATACGAAATCGTCCCATACGCGGTAGTGAGGTTTCATGGTCGGGAACGGTTGGTCTAAACAAATATAATCAAAATATTCGATTTGTAAATCATAATTACAAATTAGCCCCTTATAGAATATATTTTACGAAGAAATAATTAGCATATCAGGTTTTTGTTTTATACATTTACAAATAAATTCAAATAGGCAGTCGTCTAAGCATTATATCGGAACATAATTTATAATTAATAATATTATTTAATAAAACCGGACGCTAATCAGATGAAATCGGATTTGGAAAACAGACTGCATCGGATCGCAGAGAGCATCTTCAGCGCCATGCGGCGGGGCGGACTCGACATTCCCGATTACGGACTCTATTCCGGAAGAACGGGCATCGTCGTTTTTTGTCTCTGCTATTTGAAAACCTATCCGGACCCGGAGAAAGAGGCCGTTCTGGAAAAATATCTGGATGCCTTCATGGATTCGATAACCGACACGGATATCGCACCGCTCTCCTATTGTTCGGGGGTAATCGGAATATTCGACGCTTTGAGGTATTTCAACGAAGAAGGACTGTACGAGGTGGATTTCTCCGACGTAGAGGACAATTACAGGCCGTTGTTGCAGGAATATGCCGTGACCGCCATTCTTCGCGGAAACTACGACTTTCTGCACGGGGGACTCGGGATCGTCAAATATTTCCACGACGATGCCGTATTCGCCGACCGTATCCTGAACGCTTTGGAACAGACGGCACACAAGGACGGGGACAAATACAAATGGCTGTCGCAGATCGGTATGGAAAAGAAGATCGGCTACAATATCAGTCTCTCGCACGGCATGGCGAGCATCGTGGCCGTACTGTGCCTGATGGACAATCCGGAAATCGATCGGGAAAAACGGAACCGGCTCATTACGAATGCCTGCAGCTACATCCTCTCCCAGCAGATCGACCCCGAAAAATACGGAAGCTGTTTTCCTTCGACATCGCTCGAAAACGACCCGGAGGAACCGATTCACCGCAGCCGTCTGGGATGGTGCTACGGGGATTTGGGGATTGCCACGTCGCTCTGGCAGGCCGGACACGCCTTGCGGAACCGGCAATGGACGGACAAGGCGCTGGAAGTATTGCTCCACGCGACGCAGCGCAGGAATTTGTCGGAGAATGCGATTCTGGATGCCGGATTGTGTCACGGTTCGGCAAGCGTCGCAATGATGTATTATTATATGTACGGTCAGACCCGGAACGAAAAATTCCTCGAAGCATGCCGATACTGGATGGACGTCACGCTGAAGATGGGAATCCATGAGAACGAAACGGCCGGATACGAGGTCTGGCATACCGTGGAAGTACCGGAATACGATAAATACAACTTCCTGTCTGGAATTGCAGGCATAGGAATGATGATGCTTACCTACCAGGCGAATAACCCGGACGAAGTATCCTGGATGAACTTCTTTTTGTTAAATACGGTTATGGCCGAAAAAGCATGCTAAAATTTCAAATATAGAGTACGTACATTTGTTTGTTATGAATAAATCATATTTGAAGATAAGTTTCGTGTCGGTATTGCTTTTCTGTGCCGGTTGCACCCGGCCGCCGATTTATTCGACGGAGTACAATCTCGATTTCGAGTACGTCAAGAACGATTCCGTGCCGGCGCAGTGGATAAACGTAAATCCATCGGGTTCCGGATATGTCTCCGCTCTTGATAAACAGGTAAAACAACACGGGGCGACAAGTATTCGCATGCAATGGCAAAAATCTATGGGCATACACTCTTGGGGAGGAGTCATAAATTTCCTGCCTAAAGAATTGGTCGCAGGCAAAGAGCTTGAAATCAGCGGATGGGTCAAGACCAAAGACAGCATGAACGTATGTGCCGGATATAGTATATTCTCTTATAACCCGGACAAATACGACCCGGATTTCCTTCGGCAGGTAGACACTATCGGAAGCATATGTGGAACATCGGACTGGACTCGCCATACGACCCGAAAGAAAATAGACAACGACGTCTCACACGTTATTATTGCCGGCTTCGTCACCGGCAAGGGCATCGCGTGGTTCGACAATATCGAACTCAGAATCGACGGCATAAAATACGAAGACAAAGCAATTCCGGCACTGAAAACGGAATTATCCGACAAGGAGAAAAAAGAGTTGCGCCGATACGTCTACCCGCTGCGGACCTGCGAACCGGACGACGAAGACACACAGGACCTCGACATTCTCCGGCAATTGGTCGGAGAATGCAGGGCGGTCGGGCTCGGAGAGAATACGCACGGAACGAGCGAAGTGTTCAAAATGAAGGATCGGATCATCCGCTATCTGGCAGAAAACTGCGGATTCGATATTTTCGCGCTGGAAGCCGGCATGCCCGATTGTTACCGAATCAACAATTATACATTCGGAGGCAACGGGGACTCGAAACAAATGGTTCGAGGACTGTCTATGTGGCCGTGGATGACGGAAGAGATGCTCGCAATGGTAGAATGGATGAAAGTATTCAACGCATCCGAACCCCGAATTACGTTTACGGGAGTAGACATGCAAAACTACTATGGCCCGACACTCCAGTTACAGACCATTTTCGAGAAAAATCCGTCCGATAAAAACCTTGTGAAGCAAATCAAGGATAAGTTGCACCGTATTTACGCCCGTCCGTTCCGGATCGATGGAAAACTGGCTGAAGACATAGACTCCGACCTCGAAGAACTGGGGACACGGATAGAGGCGAAAAACTGGACACCGATGCAGAGAGCCTGGGCCTTACAGAATATCGAGTTATTGCATCAATTCCTGAGCCAGAAGGAAGATCCCGACTGGCGTGACCGCGGCATGGCCGAAAACCTGTTGTGGATATTGCGGAACAATCCGGGGTCCAAAGCCGTAGTCTGGGCGCACAATTCTCATGTTAATTTCCTGAAAGGGCCTACGATAATGTCACGTCCGATGGGAGGTTTTCTCAGAAAAAGTATCGGCGACGATTACCGAACTTTCGGATTTGTCGGATACGAAGGTTCATACACGGCCTGGAAAAACGGACTGCAATCTTTTGAACTTCCCAAAGCGCATTCCGGCACACTCGAATACGTGCTCGGACAGCTGGATGAACCGCTATTTATTCTGAATCTGAAAAAAATGCGAGAGGATAATTCACCCGTATTATTATGGCTCGACGACCTGGAATTCAGAGAAATCGGATCAACCCCTGAAATATACTACGATGCTCCTGTTTCTGAAATGTTTGATTATCTAATCTTTATCAAAGATACCTCCTTTTCCCGAACACTGTAATATAAGAGATGCCCGAAAATCTTTAAAAGAGTAGGGATAACGCTAACTAAAAATAACCGCTATGAAAAAACTTCAGTTGAAAAAAGAAGTGATTGCCAATCTTGACAATCAAACTTCAAAGATGGTAAAGGGTGGTACGGATTTTACCACGATAACACACGTCCCAACGGTCGGTTCATGTTATTGCAATACGACATCAACCCAAATTGTAGGTTGTGTAGACACAATCGGTTCGGTTTGTTATTGCCCTGGACAAACAACTCCCGAAGCAGGTTGCCCTGCCAAGACCCAAGCCGGAGAAGAATGTCAAGCGACAGGTAAAGAGTGTGCGGAAACAGACAAATGTGCAAATACCCAAAGGTCACTTTGCGTAATGTGCAATTAGCTTTTTAAAATCTCAGGAGGGATTCCGGTGAACTTATCGCCGGAATCCCCAGGATTTAGAATGTCAAAGGACAGGGCCGGATATGACGAGATTTCCCCACTACACCCAACTCGATACGATGGC
>OLVZ01001212.1_pt1 | contig 22742 bp, 18 predicted proteins | sample 1673341 | NCBI WGS metagenome assembly OLVZ01 (sample SAMEA3178944, study PRJEB25190) | human gut metagenome | biome: human gut; feature: human-associated habitat; material: faeces | place: Austria | collected 2013 | reverse complement strand
GAACTCGTCGAGCATCTCCTGCGTTGTTCTGAAATAGAGCGGAGCCTGCTGAGCGTCTTGCGGAAGAGGGGCTGCGCGTGATCTGCGCGCGCGATCTGCCCGGCTCGGGCGACAGCCCGGACTGGCGCGGACTGTGTCTGGCCCAGAACGCAGGGCCGGTCTGCGCGGCGCTTCCGGTGTGGAACTGGGGCGAGGTCTATATCCGGCTGGCGCGCAGCATCCTGCGCGGCGGCTGGGACGAGCTGAGCGCGGTGGCCGCCGTCAATTACTGGTGGGGCTTTGCAAGCGGCGCGGTGGACGTGCAGCTCATGGAATCGCTGCCGGACGGCCCGCGCGAGCTGGTGCGCCTGCTGCGCGCCGCGCTGACCCACGGTGAGCTTGCGCCGTTCCACCGGCGCATCGCCGACCAGACGGGCGCGGTGCAAAATGACGGCGAACGCTGGCTTGCGCCGGAGGAAGTTTTACACATGGACTGGCTGTGCGCCAATGTGCGCGGCAGCATCCCGCAGTATGACGAGCTGCTGCCGATGGCAAGGCCGATGGTGCGTCTGCTGGGACTGTACCGCGAGACGCTCCAGCCGGAGAAAAGGGGGCCGCTGCTTTGAAGCTTCTGCTGCTTGCCGATAAGGAAAGCCCCTATTTTTGGGACTATTATCAGCCGGGACGGCTGCGCGAATACGATCTGATGCTCTCCTGCGGCGATCTGAAGGCGGAGTATCTGTCATTTCTGGCGACACTTGGCCGCGCGCCGCTTTATTATGTGCGCGGCAATCACGACGGCAATTATGACCGCCGCCCGCCGGAGGGCTGCGACTGCATTGAGGACAAGCTGATCATCTTTAACGGTCTGCGCATCGCCGGGCTTGGCGGCAGCCGCCTGTACTCAGGCGGAAAGGACCAGTATTCCGAGCGTGAGATGAAAAACCGCATCTGGAAGCTCGGCTGGCAGATCCGCCGGGCGGGCGGCGTGGACATCGTGCTGGCGCACGCCCCGGTGCGGGGCTTCGGCGACGGGGACGATTACGCGCACATGGGCTTTGAGGCGTTTTTGCCGCTGCTCGACCGGTATAAGCCCCGCTATCTCATCCACGGCCATGTGCACATGGAATATGGCCGCGATATCGCCCGCGTGCTCCGGCGCGGGGACACGACGATCATCAACGCCTATGAGCGCTATGCGCTGGAGGTTTAAAGCATATGGAATATCCGAAGGTCTGCCTGCGGCGCGGCGAGGAAAGCGGCGTTCTGAAGGGGCAGAGACTGATCTATGACAATGAGCTGGACTGGGCGGACGATATCTGCGCGGACGGATGCGTCGTAGACGTGCTGGACAGCCGGCAGCGCTTTGCCGCGCGCGGGTTTTTCAATTCGAACTCCCGGCTGGCCGTCCGCGTTCTGACGCGGGACGAGGCAGAGCCGATCGACCGCGCGTTTTTTGCCCGCCGGATCGAGGCGGCGTGGCACACGCGGCAGGCGCTGGGCTTTTCCGATTCCTTCCGCGTCGTCTTCGGTGAATCCGACGGGCTGCCGGGACTGACGGTCGATAAATTCGCCGACTGCCTGTCCTTCCAGATCGCCTGTCTGGGGCTGGAGCAATGGAAACCGGAACTGGTTTCCATTCTGGCGGAGCTGTTCGCCCCGCGCGGCATTTACGAGCGCGACGATCTGCCCGTGCGCGAAAAAGAGGGGCTTCCGCTCATCAAGACGTGCGTTTACGGCGAAGTCCCCGAGGAGCTTGTGATCCGGGAGCACGACGCGCGCATGCTCGTCTCCATCGCAAACGGCCAGAAGACCGGGCATTTTCTCGACCAGCAGGAAAACCGGGGCCGGTTAAAGCCCTACGCGCCCGGACAGGACGTGCTCGACCTGTGCTGCTGCACGGGCGGGTTTTCCATCCACGCCGCGCTCTACGGCGCGAAAAGCGTCGAGGCGGTCGACGTGTCCGAGGACGCGCTGGCGCTCGTGCGGCGCAACGCGGCGCTCAACGGTGTGCAGGATATCGTCACGACCACCTGCGCAAACGTCTTTGACCTCGCGCGGCAGTACGTGCGCGAGGGACGGCAGTACGGCCTTGTCGTCTGCGACCCGCCCGCATTTGCCAAGAGCCGCAGGGCGCTGGAAAACGCGTACCGGGGCTATAAAGAACTCAACCTGCAGTGCATGAAGCTTGTCAGGCCCGGCGGGTATCTTGTCTCGTGCTCGTGCAGCCAGTTCATGACGCCGGAGCTGTTTCTCAAAATGCTCCGCGAGGCCGCGCAGGACGCGGGCCGCGACGCAAGGCTGCTTGAACCGCTCATCCAGTCCCGCGACCACCCCGCAAGCCTCGCCTCCGAGCAGTCGCTGTACCTCAAGGGAGATATTTTGCAGATTTTATAAAAGTCCAGCGTTTCAACGCTGCCACGGCTTTTTGCAGACAAAGCCGGTTATGAAAGCGTGAAGCTCTTGCGGGTAGAGGCGTCGAACATCCTGTTCAGGATGGCAGCAGCCTCGCTGCGCTTGATGGTGCTGCTCGGATTGAAGACGCCGGACGAACCGGAGCCGGTCAGGATACCCGCACGATAGAACGTGTAGATTTCACTGGCGTACTTGTCGCCCATTTTCACATCGGGGATCTGGTCATCCGCAATGTCGTTCAGCACCTCGTAATCGTTCATCGCACCGAAGAAGATGTGGACGAACTCGGTGCGGCTTGCAGGCGCGTGCATCTGGGCCGGGGTGTAGTCGAGGTATTCTTTTTCGATGATGCCATGCTCGACAGCATACGCAACGTACGTGCTGTACCACGGCGTACCGTTTGTAAGCGTAACCTGACCGTTATTCTGGAGCTGATGGAGCGCGGCGGAGAGCTTGACCGTCTCGGCGACAGTCAGCGTGTTATTCGGCTTGTACAGCGTTTCGCTTGCGCCGCTGATCAGCTTATTCTTCCATGCGCCATAGACGGAGCCATAATACCAGTCGCCGGTCGAAACGTCGGTAAACGGCATATTCTGCCCGGTTCCGGACGCTGCGGGTGCGGTATATGTGACCGTAACAGTTTTCGCGATGCTGTTGCCGACCGCAAACGATGTGACGTCTGCGTCCGATACAAGCGTGACGTCCGATGTTACGCTGGAAGCCGCATAGCCTGAAGCGCCCTTCGCCGTCACGTGATCCGCAAGGATGATATCTTCATCAGACATACACGCAGCATCTGCACCGGTAAGCGTGCTCGTGCCGCCGGCAAAGGTGAGGCTGCCGGAGCAGTAAACTGCACAGGAAATATCTGCGTGTCCGGCCTTCACGCTGATCATGCCGCTGCTCTGTATGGTAAGGTCGCCATTGACCCCGATGCCAACAGATAGACTATCCGCACCGGCCGCATCTCCGCTGACAACAGTCAGGGAGCTGTCCGCATCTCCGACGATTTTGCAATTGCCGAGAACAAAAAGTCCACAGCTATGGTTTTCGGCTCCCGTCGTGCTGCCGGATACGATCTTGTTTTCGCCCTTCAGCACGATGGTCACGTCAATCATGCTGTCATCCGGGGCGCCAATCGCGATGGCGCAGGAAGTTTCAGCGCGGCTGAGTCCTGACTGGTCCAGCGTGAAATTGTCCAGCGTGAGTGTACACGTGCCTGCGTCCCACGTCCAGCCTTCGCCTGCATTCTTCTCAGAATTGGTAGAAACCAGCACCAAGTCGCTTTCACGCGTCGTATTTGCCGCGCCCACATTGAGCGCGAATGCAGCGCACAGGGAAACGAGCAGGCTGAGCGCCAGCAGCAGGCTTGGAATTTTTCTATGCTTCATCTTTCTCCTCCACAAAAATAAAAAAGTGCGCGGTCAAAGCCACGCATGAAAAACGCATGGCTCCGTCCCTGCTACGGCACAGTTCTTCCCACAACGGCAGGGGCAGCGAAGACCATGTATTTTTACAAATGCATCGCCATTGCAGGGAAACAGAAAGACTTGCCGCAGGGATAGTTTACCATGCTCCCTTCTGGATGGCAAGCGCTTTTTTCGCGTAAAATAAACAATTTCACCAAGAAATCCCTTTTAATATCTGCAAAGCAGCCCGTCCCGTCCAGCGGACGATCCGGGCTGTCGCTTATCTGAATGCGATCAAGCACATGATTTATTCTGGTGCGGTCCGGTCCTGCCGGCAGAAGGCCAGCGCGGTACCGACGCTGCCGACGCGGTACCCGGCACAGGCGTGGAGAATATGGCGCGGGCCGTCGCACAGCAGAACAAGCGGCAGCCTGTCCGGCTCCACATAGGCGCTGCGCGCCGCAGGCTCCGCAGAGTCCGCCGTGAACCAGGCCTCCGCCCGCGCAAGGGCGGCAAGCGCGGCCTGCAGCTTTTCGTTTTGAAGCGCCTGTCTGCCGCGCAGGAGAAACACCAGACGCAGCGGCAGCCGTGCAAGCTGCGCCCGGCTGCTCAGCAGCTCGTTCAGCAGATGCTCCGTCGGTTCCCGCCCCTCCTCCAGCCACATCAGAAGAGACTGTGTCCGTGTCAGCTCCGCCGCTGCGGCCTGATGGCCGTCCGGCGCTTCGGCCTGAAAGTTGGCCAGTGTGAAATCCACGGCCTGCTCCGCAAGCGAGACTGCCTGCTTTTGCAGCTGCACGCAGGCTTCCTGTTCCGCCTCCAGCCGCAGCTCCATGCGCATGGCGTGCAGGTCGCCGTTCGGGAGGCGGCTGTCCGTGATCACACGGTAAACGCCCGGGGATAGCGAAAGCGTCAGCCGGGCGCCGTCCCATTGGCCGGGAACCGCCATCGGCTGCCACGCGCCATTCTCAAACGCCGAGAGGCCGAAATCCGCCCCCGGCTGCCACGTCTGGCCCGGCTGCTTCTGAAGCTGCAATCGCGCGTTGGCCGTCCGGCCAGCCTCCGGCGAGAAAAACTGCCCGTCAAGCGCATACTCCGCCGCGCCGCCGGCAGGGTTCAGCCGCGCCGGGATGCCGAGCGTGCGGCAGATTGCGACGAACAACAGCCGCTGGGACGGCAGATCCGCGCAGCGCAGGCGCATTGCCCCGGCGGGCAGCGTCACGAGCTGCCGGTATTCCGTCTGCGGCACCTGCCGGATCGATTCCCGGATCCAGCGCCAGAGCGCGTCCGGCGCTTCGCGAAATTCCCGCTTCCGCGCCTCCGGGAAGCTGTCCGCCAGCGTCCTTCGCCAGCAGGACAGCGGTTCTGTCCCGATGCGCGGGCAGAGAAGATATTGCATGGAAAATTCGTCCGACGGCGAAACGCCGCCGCCCGCGTCCAGCGCCTCGCGCAGAACGGCGGGCCGGACATCGCGCAGGTCCTTCTCCCCCAGCGTCTGCAAAAGCGCAAGCTTCCGCGGCGCGGGATACGCCGGATCCTCCAGCAGCTCTGCCAGCGCTGCAAAGTTCCCGCAGGCTGCGCGCAAAATTGCCTCCGCCTGCGCACCGTACCCGAACCGCTCCCGCAGCGCACGTATCCGCGCCGCGTCATACGCCGCTTCCAGCCGGAGGCGGCGCTTTTCATCTGCCGCAGCCTGCTTTTCCGTCGCTGCCGCCCGCTGTGCGGGCGTTGGGGCACTTCTCTCAGGCAGGCGCTCCTTCGGCGCATGGAGTGTAAAGCTCGTCCAGCGCCCGGCGGGTGCTTCCGGCTCTGCCAGTGTCAGCTCCAGCGGCTCCTCCTGTGATGCCGGGCAGAGCGTCTCCCGGCAGAGGCCGTTTTTCCGGGCCTGCACGATCAGATCGCCGTATCCGCATCGCAGCCGCGCCATTCCGTCCGCATCCGTCCGAATGACCGCAGCCGGAAAGACCTCCGACGCGTTGAGGATGCCGAACGTGACCTCCGCACCGGCGGCAGGCCGCCCGTCCTTCTCCCGCACCCGCACTGCCAGCAGGCGCACGGGCGCATAGCGGGCGGTCTGGTTCAGGAACGTCACCGCGCCGTCGACCGAAATGATCTCCTCGTCCGCCGCAGGCGTTCCAAAGCAGCGGCTGTGCACGAGCAGAGCGCGGCTCGCCGCGCCGGTGAACCAGCCGCGATCCAGCGCTTCCTCCGGCTCACACGCGCCGAAAAAGTGCCACGCGCCGCCGCAGTACGCCTCGACCCACGCGTGATTGTCGTCGCAGTGCGCCCAGCGCGGCGTATAGACCTGCCGGGCCGGGATCCCGGCTGCGCGCAGCACGTTGACCGCGAACGTGGATTCTTCCCCGCAGCGGCCAAAGCCGGAGCGCCATGCACCGAGGGCGCTGATCGTCCGCTCGTCCGTCGCGCGGTAGCAGACCTGCTCCGCGTTCCATTCATTGATCGCCAGAATGGCCTCGCGCGCGGAAAGCCCTTCGATCCGCCCCCGAATCTGCGCGTAGAAAAAGCCTCGGCAGTCGCAAAGCTCCTCCTCGTTTACGCGCGGATGGAGCACGTAATTCAGAAACAACGGCTCCGGCAGTTCCCGCGCGAGGGGCGACTGCTCCCGCAGGCGCAGCGCGTGCTCCGCGCAGGCGCGGAACAGGGAAAATTCATAATTGGCCCAGTCGCTGACGGGACTTGCGGAATAGCACCATCTGGTCAGCAGCGCACAGTCCGGCGAAAGCGCCGAAAGCTGCCGCTCCAGCCAGCTTTGCGCCCCGTCGCCTATCGCCGCGAAGCGAAACGCGAGGCGCTGCTCCATCCGCTGCTGTTCGCCGTCTGACAGTCTCATTGTCCCGCTCCCGCCGCAAGACTGTGGACGATCTGTGCGCAGGCGCGGAATTCCTCCTCGTCCGTTTGCCAGAGCTCATACTCCGAAAGCGACGGCAGGCCCATCGCCACAGTCTGCTTCCGGTAGCGCATTCCGCTGTCCAGCACGCCCTTGCGGCCGGTCGTGTGGAAGACCACGATGCCGGTTTTGTCGTGGATCTCCTGAATGTTCCATTTTTTTACGCCGCAGCCCGCCATGATATCGATCCTGTCGTCCGCTTTTTCAAAAAGCTCCCGCAGCAGCTCCGCACCGGTCAGCGGATCCTTCTGCTGCCCGGAGGTGAGGATCGTCTTACAGCCCAGACGGATGGCGTCCTCCATGGCCGCAAACGGGTCGCGCGTCATATCGAACGCGCGGTGCAGCGTCACGTCCATATTGCCCGCGCAGTTCATCAGCCGCCGCATTGCGTCCAGATCCAGATCGCCGTCCGGCGTCAGCGCGCCGATCACAACGCCGTTCGCGCCAAGCTCACGGTACGTCCGGATCTCCTCGCACATCTGCTCCAGCTCTTCTTTGCTGTAAAGAAAATCTCCGAAGCGCGGGCGGATCAGGATATTGGTCTTGACTGGGATATCGCGCTGCACTTGCCGGAACAGTGCCGTGGACGGCGTGGTGCCGCCGATGACAAGATGCGCGCACAGCTCCAGACGGTCCGCGCCGCCGCGATACGCCGCCCGGCAGGAGGCGTAGGAATCTACGCAGGCTTCGATCAGGGGTGTGTTCATGCAGGTTCCTCCTCAGATGTTTCAAACAGAATTTGTGCCAGATGATAGAGCGTACTCACGGCGGTGCCGGTCGCGCCGGGGACCTGATGCTGCCAGACAATGCCCGTGTTGTCCGCCGTCCCGGCGATGTCCAGATGCAGCCAGGGACGTCCCGCCGTGAATTTTTTCAGGAACAGGCCCGCCGTGATCGCGCCGCAGCCGTCCTTGCTGGTGTTGCGGACATCGGCATAGTCGCTCTCGATCAGCGTCTCGTATTCCGCGTCGTCCGGCATCCGCCAGAATTTCTCGCCGGAGCGCTCCGCCGCGCACAAGAGGCAATCGTAAAAGCCGTTATCGCTCGCCATCACGCCGGTCGTCACGAAACCGAGCATCGCACAGACCGCGCCGGTCAGCGTGGCAATATCCACAAGATGCGTGCAGCCCTCCCGCTCTGCGGCCCACGCAAGGCCGTCGGCGAGGATCAGCCGCCCCTCCGCGTCCGAATTCAGAATTTCGATCGTCTTGCCGGAAAAGCTGGTGATGACATCGCCCGGAACCATGCTCGAATCGGAGATCCGGTTCTCGCAGACCGGCACGACGACCGTGACATTGACCGGCACGCCGTTCGCCGCCAGCGCCCGCAGCGCTGCGGCAGCCGCCGCTCCGCCCGCCATATCGCCCTTGATCCCTGCCATCGACGAAGCAGGCTTCAGGCAGTAGCCGCCTGTATCCACCGTCACGCCCTTGCCGACAAGGCCGAGCCGCCTGCCGCAGTCCGGTGCGCCGGTATAGCGCAGCACGACCATCGCCGGGGCGTATGCACTGCTGTCGCCAACGGTCAGAAGTCCCCGCAGGCCGAGCCGCTCCAGCGCCTGCCGGTCATAGAGCTCTGCCTCAATTGGCAGACCATCCGCCATGTCCTTCAGCTTTTGCGCCAGCATCTCGGGTCTGAGCAGATTCGCCGGGCAGTTCACCAGGCCGCGCGTTTCCATGATCGACCGCGCCAGCTGCCATGCCTTCTGCACCTGCTCGCCTTCCGCGTCCGCGCCGGGAAAGCTGCACGCCAGCTCCGGCTCCCAGCGGCCAGACAGCGCGAATTTTTTCCGGTACGCGCCGCCGCAGACGCCCTCTGCCGCAGCAAAAAGGCCGTTCTGCCCAAGCTCTGATGCGGGGCCGAGGTCAAAGGCGCAGGCGGTGCAGTCCAGCTCCAGCGCCGTTTTGACCGCCTTGCCGTAAAGCTCCTTGCATGCCAGCACGTCCCGGCGCTCCCCGCGTCCGACGCGGATGGTATATGTCCCGTCCTCGTGAGATACATATCTTGTTTTCAGATACGCCTCGTCCGTAAACACGGCGTTCGCCCGGCACTGCCGTTCGATTTGTTTTTCCATATGCAGCCTCCTGCTTTGTCTGTTCTGTCCTCTATTATGCAGGATGCGCCCGGCAAAATCAAGCGCCGGAGAAGGCTTCTGCCCTCTCCGGCGCTGTTTGCGTTCGGGTTTATTTCCACCCGAAGGTGACCATGCCGTAAATATAGATGAAGATGATCGCAGCCGGAACGAGATAGCGGAAGATGGGCTTCATCCAGGCCTTGACCTTCCAGCCCTTGCCCGCGTTGGCCTCGGCGAGGAAATTGTCCCAGCCCCAGCCGAATTTATTGCAGCAGTAGAGCGCGAAGACAAGCGAGCCGAGCGGCAGGATGTTGTTGGAGACGAGGAAGTCCCAGAAATCGAGCCACGCGCTGCCGTCCGCAAACGGCTGGAACTTGAACACGCTGTAGCCCAGCGCCGTGGTCATGGCAAGCACGAACACGCCTGCACCGCAGACCAGACAGCCCAGGGGCCGCTTCCAGCCGGTCATTTCGCGCACCATGGCGAGAATGTTCTCGCAGACAGCCAGAACCGTGGACATGGCGGCGAAGACCATGAACAGGAAGAACAGCGAGCCCCACCAGCGGCCGCCCGCCATGTGGTTGAAGACGGTAGCCATGGTGTCGAACAGCAGGCTCGGGCCAGCGTTGACCTCCAGCCCGTAGGTATAGCAGGCCGGGAACATAATGAGGCCCGCGACGATGGCGACAAACGTATCGAGCACGATGACGTTCGCCGATTCGCCGAGCAGCGACTGCTCTTTTCCGATATAGCTGCCGAAGATCGCCATGGAGCCCATGCCGACGGACAGCGTGAAGAACGCCTGATTCATCGCGCCGACGATGACCTTGCCGGTGATCTTGGAGAAATCGGGGACGAGATAGAATTTCAGACCCTCTGCCGCGCCGGAGAGCGTTGCGCTGTGGACCGCCAGCACGACCATCAGCACCATCAGAAGCGTCATCATATATTTCGTGATGCGCTCCAGACCGCCCTGGAGATTAAAGCACAGAATGCCGAAGGCCACAATGACCGTCACGGCCAGATACGTCACATTGACGCCGGGATTGGTGATCATGGCGACGAAGCCGAGGTCTTCCGTCCGGCCAGTCAGGAATCTGACGAAGTAATAGATGATCCAGCCGGTGACGACGGTATAGAACGCCATGAGGGCAATATTGCCGAAGAAGGCGACATAGCCGTGCAGGTGCCACTTCTGGCCCTTGCGTTCAAGCTTCTGATACATGTGGATGGGGCTGGCCTGCGCCGCGCGGCCCACGGCGAACTCCATCGTCATGACCGGCAGGCCCAGAAGCAGCAGGCAGAGGATATAGATGAGGACGAAGCCGCCTCCGCCGTACTGGCCGCACATCCACGGGAATTTCCATACGTTTCCGCAGCCGATGGCGCAGCCTGCCGACAGCAGGATAAAGCCCAGCCGGGAACCCAAGCGTTCTCTTTCCATTTGAGTCTCTCTTTCCGTTTTTCGTTTTAATAGGCAAATGCTTTAAATTGCTACTTTGAAGTTATAGCAGACTTGGGCTGGAAAGTCAAGGCTATGCGCGCGATTTGCGTACATTTGCCGTTCAGAAACGGACAGATTGCAAACGGCACGGCGCATATTCCCCCGCTTTCGTCAAAATGCCGTCGGCGCTTGACAAGCGGGAAAAGCTGTGCTAAAAGTAAATCTTCCGGTATCTGAACCGGGCAGAAAAGAGGTTTTTCCTATGGATTGCGCACAGCGCGCCGAGCGGCGCAGGGTGTTTCTTGCCGGTGTCCGCGACGGCGTTCCCATTGGGCTTGGGTATCTGGCCGTGGCGTTTTCGCTCGGCATTGCGGCCCGGAACGCCGGGCTGAACGCGTTTCAGGGCTTTCTCATCAGCCTGCTCAATAACGCCTCCGCGGGCGAATACGCAGCCTTCACGGTCATTGCCGCGGACAGCGGCTTTCTGGAAATGGCGCTCATCACGCTCATTACCAACGCGCGTTACCTGCTCATGAGCTGCTCGCTCAGCCAGAAATTTTCGCCCGATACGCCGCTGTACCACCGGCTGCTCGTCGGCTACGACGTGACGGACGAGCTGTTCGGCATCGCCATTGCGCGGCCCGGTTATCTCGACCCGTTCTATTCCTACGGCGCGTTCCTGCCTGCCATCCCCGGCTGGGCCATCGGCACGGCGCTGGGCGTCACGGCCGGGAGCATCCTGCCCGCGCGTCTGGTCAGCGCGCTTTCCGTCGCGCTGTTCGGGATGTTTTTGGCGATCATCATTCCGCCGTCGAAGAAAAACCCGGTCGTGCTCGGCTGTGTGACGGTGAGCTTCGCGGCAAGCTGGCTGTGCACCGTTCTGCCATACGTCAAGACGCTGTCCGAGGGCACGCGGACGATTTTGCTGACGATTTTAATTGCGTCGGCAGCGGCGCTGCTTTTCCCGGTGAAGGACGCGCCGGAGCAGAAGGAGGGAAGTCAGGATGAACGGTAAAATTTATCTGTATATTCTGGTCTGCGCCGCCGTGTCGTTCCTCATCCGGGAGCTGCCGCTGACGCTCATCCGCAGGCCCATCAAAAGCCGCTTCCTGCGCTCGTTTTTGTTCTACGTGCCGTATGTGACGCTGGCCGTCATGACCTTCCCGTCCATTGTAAACGCCACAAGCTCCCCCATCGCGGGCCTCGCCGCGCTGGTGCTGGGCATCGCCGCCGCATGGCTCGGCGCAAATCTGCTTCAGGTCGCCGTCGGCTGCTGCGCGGTCGTGCTGGTACTGGAGTTTTTCCTGATATAAGCGCATAAACGCCGCGCCCGGCCGGGCGCGGCGTTCTGTGCGTTTTGGGCAGCTTCAGCGGTCGATCCCCACGAGAAGCACGGAAATATTGTCCTTCCCGCCGCGCTGCATCGCCAGCTGGTACAGTGCGGCGGCGCAGGCCGGCGCTGCTGTCTGACTGCGCAGGAGCGCGCAGAGGTCTTCCTCCTCCAGCATATCGGTCAGTCCGTCGCTGCAGAGCAGGAAGCGGTCGCCGGGCCTCACGGGAAGCTGGACCGTATGCGGCTGTATGATCAGCTCGTCCGGGAAAATTCCGAGGTGCTGCGTCAGCCGGTGGCGCTCCGGATGGGTTTTCGCCTCCGCAGGCTCGATGATGCCGAGCGCGATCAGGCGCTGCACCGCCGTATGGTCCTCGCTCAGCCGCGACAGGCAGCCGTCCCGGTACAGATAGCACCGGCTGTCGCCGATATTGGCGGCATACGCCTCGCCGTCTGCGAGAAGCAGCGTCGTCAGTGTCGCGCCGGAGCGCTTTCCGATTTTCCCGATCTGGTCGCAGATGGCGCGGTTTCCCGCGTCATACGCCTGCAAAACCGCCTCCGGCGACCAGCATTTTTTCGGCGGAAGCGCCTTCAGCGCGGCCTGCGCGGCCTGCGCCCCCTGCGCCTGCCCGCCCATTCCGTCTGCCACGGCGAAAAGGCCCTGCTTTCTCCCGGTTCCGTCCGTCTGCGCGTACCCGCCGCCGCAGATCGTGCCGTTCAGATAGATCCGATCCTGATTTTCCGTTCGCACCCGCCCTGTCGCGCAGACGGCGGCATAGCTGTATTTCATCCGTTGATCCATCCCTCCTTCTGCAGCTGCTGGATCAGACTTTGCAGCTGCTGATAGTATGTCGCGTCGTCGTCGCTGCGCAGCAGCTGCCCGGCTGTCTCGTAGGCCTCGACGGCGGCGGAATAGTCGCGCGCGGACTGTTCCTTCCGGTTTTCCAGCGTGATATACAGCATGGCGCGGAACGCGTAGGGTTCATAGTCCTTCGGATACTGCGCGGCATAGGCGTCCAGCGTCTGCTCCGCCAGATCGTATTCCTGTAATTCATAATAGATCGTATACAGGTTGCTGTAGAGATAGCTTTTCGTCACGCCAAGCTCCAGCACGCGGTTGAAGCACTCCCCGGCCTTGCGCAGGTAGCTCTGCGGAACGGAGGGGTCGGTGTGGTACGCCTCGAAATAGGCCAGCGCCAGCATCTCCCAGATCGTCGAGTCATAGCGCAGGCCGTAGGTTTCGATCCCGTTCGCCAGAACCTCGACGGCCTTTGTCGCAGGGTTTCCGATCGGGGAGCTTCCCGTCCGGACCAGCGCCGCGCAATCGCGGTAGACCTCCGCCAAGGAGCGCAGCGCCCGCTTTTGCAGCGCGATATCCTGCGTCTGATTCAGCACCGCCTGAAAGCCGCTTTCCGCGTCCAGATATTCCTTTTTCGCGTAGTCGATCTCCGCCTGTACGTAGTCAGTCACGTCGCCGCTTGCGCCTGCCGCGTACATCTGCGACAGGATCTCGTCCGCCGCATCGATATCGCCCAGCCGTCCGAGGGAAACCGCGTAATCGCGCTGGGCATTGACGGTGATATCGCCTCCGGCGGTGCTCAGCCGGAAGAACGAGGCCGCGGCGGCATAGTCATCGCATTCAAAATACGCCGCGCCCAGAATTTCGCTCAGCTGGCTCTGCGCCTCGATATCGTAAGCCTTTCCAAGCCCCAGCTCGTCCTCGATATAGGAAATGCAGCGTTCATAGTCCTGCGCGCAGTAGAGCGCGTAGGCGTAGGAAATATAAGGTGCAGACTCCTCCGGGTAGAGCGCCTGCGCCTGCTCGAAGCATCCCAGCGCCTGCTCCGGATCCGTTTCGCACAGCTGCGTTCCCTGCTCCATCAGAGCCTCGTACTGATTCTGCTGCTCCTGTACCTGTGCCTGTGCCTGCTGCGCGGCGGCAAGCTGCGCCTGCTTTTCCTGCCGCGTGTGCAAAAGCAGCAGACTGCCCGCCGCGATCGCCGCACCGGCGACAAGCACCAGCACCCAGACAAGCCCCCGGTGGGCTTTCTTTTTTTCCTTCCGCACGGGAGCCGGACTGCCCCCGCCGGAGGCGTCGAAGACGCCCTGCGTTCTGTTTGTGCCGGATGTGCGCTGCGGCCGGTCAGAAAACACCGCATTCGTTTTGCCCGCAGTTCCCGCCGCGCCGGAGGACTTCCCCGACGCGTAGCGGCTCGGGTCGATCTGCAGCTCGTCGCCGTTCGGGTAGATGAGCGCCGCGTCCTGCGCCTCGTAGGAGATCGCTTCCAGCTCCTGACGCAGCTGCTGGGGGCTGGAATAGCGGTCCTTCGGGTCAAACGCGCAGGCCTTCAGGACGATCTCGCCGAGGCGGCCTTCGCCGTAAAATGGTCTTGGCAGCGGTTCGCCGGACACGCGTCTGGCCAGCGCCTGCTCACGGTTGTCATAGGTAATTGCCTCCGGCGGCTGCGGGAGGAACGGGCCGCGATTCTTGTTCAGCATCCGGTACAGCACCAGTCCGAGCGAATACGTGTCGACGCTGAAGCCATATTTCTTTCCAATGTAGACCTCCGGGGCCATGTAACTATACGTGCCCTTCTTGGACAGGCCGGAGGTCGTGCGTTCGATCGTCCGCGCGATGCCGAAATCGCCGAGCTTATAATCCCCGTTGTCGGAAATAAAAATGTTTTCCGGCTTGATGTCGCGGTGGATGATGTTGTACCGCTGGCACAGCTCCAGCGCCTTGCAGATATCGATGCCGAGCTTGATGATGTCCCGCCGCGCCATCGGGTGCTGATAGACATACGGCAGCAGCGGATGCAGCAGCTCCATCCGAATCAGAATGTCCCAGCCGATGCCGTCGGGGTGCCGGAGGACGGCGTGATCCTCATAGCTGACAATATTGCCGGTGCCTTTGAGCCTTGACATGATGGCGCACTCGCGGCCGATGTCCTCCACGACGCTATAAAAATACTGCTTTGCCTGCGGCGGCGTCATGCCCTCGTCCAGCACGCTCTGCAATTCTTTCCCGCTCTGCGGGACGGTAATGACCTTCAGCGCGGCTTTGTAAACGCCGCCGAAGTCCTCCCGCTGGATCTCATAGACCGTCCCATAGCTCCCCTGCCCTAGCTCCCGGCAGATTTTCCATTTGTCAAACACAATGGAGCCGATCTCATATGTAGACATAGTTTGTTCTCCGTTTCTTTTTGCTACTCTTCCGGCGTATCGCCGACAACATGATATTCCCACTCGCCAGCATCATTCAAATCCACATAGTACAGCAATTTATCATCTTCATAGAATTGGAGCATCACTTTTTCTCCATTCTCGTTGTACGCATACACACACGTTTGATGCGGGCTACCTGAATTGTACACATCCTCCATAGTGCAATTGCCATTCGAATCATATTCGTAAAGCACATAACTTTGAAGAGAGTTATTCGAATCGTAATTTTCCTCCCTGAGCAGTTTTTCGCTCGAATCGTATTGATTCTGGGTATAGTATTGAAGAATGCCGTCCGAATCGTAGTATTCATCTTTCGTCCTGTTTCCATCTGAATCGTATTCGTACAGGACATACCCCAGAAGCGTACCATCTGAGTTGTAAAGTTCATTCCGTACACAGTTTCCTGCTGTATCAAATATCTGCACGGAATCAAGTTCTCCATCTTCTCTGTAGGCTACCACTTGGTAGCCGCTTAGATTCCCGTTTTCATAAAGTTTTTCCAGCGTACCGGCTTCTTCATATTCCCGCAGTGCCTCCGGAATTGTCTGCGGCACGAATATATTGTGGATAGCAGCAGGAATCGGAATTGCCCCAATCACGCATAGCACCACCGGCACAAGCAGAGCCGCCGCGACTATCCCAATGATCAAACGTCCTATTTTCTTTCGTTTCTTTTTTGTGCCTGCGTTTTTCGGCTCTTCCGAACCAAAGGCGGACTGTGTTCGTTCTTCACTGGTTGCCTCGGCCTTTGTGTGGTAATCGCCGGTAAAGACGCCCTGCGTTGCACTCGCTGATTTGGACGTGCTAGTGCCGAATGCCGCCGCATATCGCGCGGAAGCATACGACTCACGATCCATCGTCAGCTCGTCGCCGTCGGGGTAGATGACGGCTGCGTCTGTCTGGGTGTACAGGATGGCTTCCAGCTCCTGCCGCAGCTGCTGGGGGCTGGAATAGCGGTCCTTCGGGTCAAACGCGCAGGCCTTCAGGACGATCTCGCCGAGGCGGCCTTCGCCGTAAAATGGTCTTGGCAGCGGTTCGCCGGACACGCGTCTGGCCAGCGCCTGCTCACGGTTGTCATAGGTAATTGCCTCCGGCGGCTGCGGGAGGAACGGGCCGCGATTCTTGTTCAGCATCCGGTACAGCACCAGTCCGAGCGAATACGTGTCGACGCTGAAGCCATATTTCTTTCCAATGTAGACCTCCGGGGCCATGTAACTATACGTGCCCTTCTTGGACAGGCCGGAGGTCGTGCGTTCGATCGTCCGCGCGATGCCGAAATCGCCGAGCTTATAATCCCCGTTGTCGGAAATAAAAATGTTTTCCGGCTTGATGTCGCGGTGGATGATGTTGTACCGCTGGCAAAGCTCCAGCGCCTTGCAGATATCGATACCGAGCCTGATAATGTCCCGCCGCGCCATCGGGTGCTGATAGACATACGGCAGCAGCGGGTGCAGCAGCTCCATGCGGATGAGAATGTCCCAGCCGATACCATCCGGATGTTCAAGCACCCGCAAATCTTCGCAGCTTACAATGTTCGCCGTACCCTTGAGCTTGAACATGATGGAAAACTCATGCATAAGCTCCTCGACGATGCCGTGAAAATATGCCTCGGCCTGCGACACGCTCATGCCCTCGGAGATCACGCTCCGAACCTCCGCGCTGCTCTGCGGGACCGTGATCACCTTCAGCGCCGCCCGGTACGTCTGCCCGAACTCGCTGCGCTCGATTTCAAATACTTTTCCATAGCTGCCTTCGCCAAGCAGCCGCGTTATATTCCAGCCATCCAAAACAGCCGCATCAACTGAATATTCCATATTTCTCCTCTGTTTTTCCACACTTATCTTATTGGTCTTTTGCTCTGCCGTCACGCACTTTCAAAAAAAGCCAATCGAAAATCAGTCTCTTATGCAGGACTATCTTCCACTTTCAGCCCCACATAATGCACAACTCCACCTTCAACGTAAACCGTTGCTGTCTGCTCATTGAGTTGATAAGTAAACGTAAAGTCGTCATCACTATACCAATTATACTCCAGCTGTGCACCATTCTTCAGAATCCATTGGAGGGGTACATGGAGCGGCATTTCAGGAAAGCCGAATAATTCCAGTGCCATTTCCGCCGCATCCCCGACCTGCAATGCGCCAAGCGCGACGAAACCAGGTTGGTTTATACAGATGTCGCAGACAGCTCCACCCACGGGTGCAGCAAATAGAAACCCGAATTCATTCTCTTCGTAACCGGCAGGAATTGGCATATCCATACCAAAGCAATTGTACACCGTGTCTTGTGTAGCATCGTTCATCAGGTTGGATTTGGCGTAGGGATATGACGCATAAATGCTCTTGGCTGTTTCAATGCTCGTCTCTCCCAGCACCACGGAATCCACTGTCATTGGGAGCACCAGATCGCGAACCATCGGCCAAAGCTCGTCCTGCAGTTGCGCTGACAACAGTTCCGCTTCCCATTTTTTCAATTTTATCTCCGCATCTGCGTTGGGTTCAAGTTCCAAAGCAACTCGATAGTCTGCCGCAGCCCGCTCCAAATCAACAAGCTTTTCATAGGTGTCGCCACGGCCCAGGAAGGCTTCCGCCCGCTTGGGATCAATCTCAATCGCCGCCGTAAAGGCCAGAATGGCCTCTTCATACTTCCCCTCGGACAGGTAGCGCACGCCGAGGTCATACTTTGCCTGCCAGCCGGGGGCTTCGTCCGCCGGTTCGGCGGCTTCCGGGGCTTTCTGGCACGCGGCAAGCGACAGCAGCAACAGCGCTGCCAGAAGGATATAAAAGAAGCGTTTCATATCGATTCTCCTATTGCATACCGTTTTCCCGTCCGCGCAGGATCACGCGTACCGGATCTCCACGGATTCTATCATGTAATAAAACGGGATCTCGCCGTCGAGATTTACATTCGGGTTGACCCGCAGCTTTGCCAGCGCGGTCATGTATAGGCCATCCATGGGGAAAGAATAGGACAGCTTGAGCACGGCGCTGCCATCCTCCGAGCGTTCGAAGCCGTCCAGCGCCACCTGTACCGCGCCACGGTCGCCTATGCCGAAATAATAGCATGTATCACTGTCCTTCGGACAATAGCTAGGCACATAATCACGCGGCGGCAGCTCTACGATATGTCCATACATCGCATTTGCAACATCCTGCACATTTTGACGGCTATCCATCCGGTAACCTTTGTACATCCAATAATTGACGTCATCGGCATCAAGGTATCCCCTCTGATTGATTTCGTAGTTATAAATTGCCGTCCAGAAGCGGTTGGCATCTGTTTCGTCCGGATAGAAAATTCCCTCGCCCGAATCGGTGCTGTTCAGCATATCCGCGTATGCGTCTACAAGCTTCCGCGCACTGTCGGCAATGGTGTCATATGGCAGCGTATCGATATAGGCCAGTATTCTCGATTTGGAAGCTACCTCTGACGCGAAGTAGATCGTCATTTAAGTTTGCACCATTTGTGCCGTAACTGTGATTTTCCGCCCCATTCTCCAGCCGTCACCACAACATCGCTCCGCTTTACTCCCGGAGCAGCCATGCTGTCTCGGCAGCCTCAAGCTGCTGCAGCGTGTCGGCATCGACAACGCCCGTTTGGGTAAGTGAATGGTTCTTTTGCCAGCGCATCAGCGCCGCTTCCGTAGCCTGGCCAAAATCGCCGTCGACAACCACGCCATCATAGTTCATGACAACCAACATAGCCTGTACATATTTGACGTCCTCTCCCTGGCTGCCCTGCTGCAGCGTGCGCTCCGGGCGGGGATAGAGGCTGCGGTCCGCTCTGGTTTCTGCGGTGATGGTATAGGGGTCTGCGCCGCCATTGGCTTTTTCTATATGCGTGATGATCCACCGGCCGCTGCGTTTCTCAAATGAAATGGTCTGAACGGAATCAAAGTAATCTCCAAAACGCATCAGATCACATTCCGCCTCGCAGGTCGTTTCATCGAAGCTGACGATTTTCAGCGTCTGCGGGTCATAGTTAAATACGCCGTATCCGCGCCCGCCGCGAACCAGATACAACCCGCCGTTTAATTCCCAAACGTTATCATTCAGTACGTCTGAAACGGTTGCGTAAGCGTTCTGCATAATGCCCAGACTGTCTACGTCCATATATTCTCTCAGGTTATCCAGAATCTGCTCCTTGCTGGAATAGTTCGAAATCGGATAATAGGAGCTGAACGTCGGGTCGATGGCTTCGTCTTCTGCGAGTGTACTCTCAAGCTCCGAGGTGGTCGCCGGAGACGGCACAAGGCGCTTGATTCTTCCGTACTGGCCGTTTTCATAGGAAACGATCGCCATATACGATCCCTGGCCCTCAACAAAAAACGTCTCACCCTCGACCGCGTTCAGCCATGCCAGATTCTCCTGCAAAAGCGCCAGAAGCTCCTGCTCGTTCAGCTGCGGCTGTTCCGGCTGCCGGCTGGCCTGTATGGAATCGCGCAGGTACTTTCTGCAATTGTCCGGCGTGTTGGCAAGGAAGCGCAGCACGTATCCGTCGTCGCCTTCTGTGCAGTCGGCAAGGCGCTCGTAAAAAACAGCCTCGGAAACCTCCACGTCGTCGAGATAATATGCCCGTTCGCCGGACATATCCTCGGTTTTGGCGTAGCTCCAGAAATCATGATGCTCGATCTGCACGCCGTCCCAATGGACATATTGCAGCTCATATGCGCCAGACGTGCCGTGCCCATTGTTGACAACGGCCCCCGCCGTGGTGACGCGGACATCGGGGTTGATCCAGGTATCGACAAAGCCGTGGTACAGCTCCGTCACCTGATCGTTTTTCCATGTATAGAGCGTATAATCGGTCAGCGCGATCTGCTCAGACTGCCCCTTCGTATCAATTTCGCCGCAGATCAGCTCCGGCGTGCCGTCTTCGTCCAGATCGACAAGCGCAAAGCCCATTGTGCCGTCTGTGCCAAGCAGCGCGGCATAGGCGCGCAGCGCCTCCTGCGGCCACAGCTCGCAGAGCGCCTGTAAATATCGTTCTTCACCCGTCTCGAGATAACGCGCCTGCAGCCGCTTCGCAAGCTCCTTCCCGGTTCCAAGCGCCCGGCTGCATTCGATCAGACGCGCAAGCACATCCTCGTCCTTTTCGAGCAGCTTTTCATAATAGGACTCCGCCTTTTCATAGTCCTGCGCACCGTAGTACGCATCCGCCGCGCGGCGGTACAGCTCGTCCGTCTCGCTCCCCCACTGCATTGCCGATTCATAATCCTCCGCAGCGCTGCGGTATGCATCCGTCTGTTCGCTGCCCTGCGCGCTCTGCGCCAGCTCCCAGTACGCGTCGCCTCGCTGCTCATACGCCTGCGCGTTCTTCGGGTCGATCTCGATGGCTGCGGTAAAGGCCAGAATCGCCTCTTCATACCTTCCGTCCGACAGATAGCGCACGCCCAGATCGTACCGGGACTGCCACGTCGGCGTGGACTGCTCCTCAGCGTCAACGGAATGCGCGGAACAGGCGCTCAGCAAGCCGAGCAGCGCCAGCAGGAAACACATCATCTTTATTCTTTTCATACTTTTCTCCATTTTTTCCAAATATCTATAACGCAGACAAAAGGGGCAGCGTGGAAGCACTGCCCCTTTGTAATTCTGTCTTAGTTGAAGCTGCTCTGCATGGTCGCCTTCAGGCCCTGATCCGTGTTCTGCAGCTCGCGGGCCGCCGTATCCATCAGCGTTGCGTAGCCCTCCAGCATTTCAGAGAAGCTTGTGAAGCTGCTCTGCATACTCTCAAACTTTGCGACGAACGCAGCCTGTGCCTCGCCCTTCCAGGTCTCGTTCAGCGCAAGGATCAGCGAGCGCAGCCGCGCCATCGTGTCAACGGTATTACCTTTTTCCCACAAGAGCCGCCTTACCTCTTGTCCATCACGATATATCGGAAAATTAAACTCTATCGACTTCAAAGGCATCTCTGACTCTCCATTAGGATATATCTGAATTTCCTTTATTAGATAAGTTATAAGGCTTTTCTTTTCCTCGTCACTTATTATATCATAGAGCTTTCCGAAATTCAGCATAAGCTTGTAAATATTGTCCAGAGTGATTGTTTCCATTTCGATAGAACTTTTTCTCAGCTTTGCATCTTCAATCCGTTCTTCCAACTCTACAATCGTATCATACAAGGCATCAAGTCTTAAAGTCATGTCGTGGATTTTCCTTTCTCTGAAACGAGCATCAATAGGCAGATTATCAATCTCTCGTTCCAGACGGGCTTTATTCAAATCTACTTCTTTCAGCTTACTCTCGTAATTGGCAAGTTCCTTATCAATAGCTGTTGTATCGGTCTGTACGCCAATACGCTTTTCAATCTCTTTTGCAAAATACTTATCGCTTACCAATTCCTTAACAGCTTCAATTACAAGTGGCTCAATATCTATTTTTCTTAGCGATGCTTTATAATCACAATGATGTCCTCGCTCCTGCTTATTTCTACCACAAATATAATAGTAAACCTCTTTGTATGTGCCGTCTTTATTTGTCCAAGCGTGTTTGTTCGTATACATTGAACTTCCACAAAGGGGACACTTTAATATCCCCGTCAAAAGGTGTGACCTATCCTTACCGATTTTGGATGGCTGTTTAATTCCTGTTGCCATACGCTTTGCGTGAACCTTTTGCCACAATTCCTCGCTGATAATTCCTTCATGTTGTCCATCTTCCAGAATGTAATCCTCTGCATGAACCTGCTTATATTCATTTTTTGTACCTTTTACCTTTTCTCGTGTTCTTCTGCCATAAGCAATCTTTCCACAATAAACAGGATTGTCTAATATCAACCGTATAAAATGACTGCTCCAAGTTTCCAATGTGCCGTTCTGACGAGGTATCTTCTTTATACCTTGAAGATTAAGATATTTTGCTACTCCGCCAAGTCCTATATCAGAATTAGCAAATTTATCAAATATAATTCTGATTGCTTCAGCTTCCGTTTCTTCTATCAAGAGCTGATTGTCTTTCAGATAATATCCGTATGGTGCAAATCCACCATTCCACCCACCTTGTCGTGCTTTTTCTCTCCGTCCATTCATTGTCTGTTCAATGATATTTTCTCTTTCTATTTCTGCAACCGCAGACAAAACAGAGATTAAAAGTTTTCCACTTGTCTGTGACGAGTCAATTCCTTCTTCAATACAAATAAGATTTATTCCATAAGATTGCACAAACTCTAATGAATTTAGAATATCCGCTGCATTTCTTCCGAAACGGGAAAGTTTATAAACCAGAATATAATCTATCTCCAATCCGTTTTTTATATCGGAAAGCATTTTCTTAAATGCAGGTCGTCCCTCAATAGATTTTCCTGATTTACCTGCATCCTCATAGATACCGACAATCTCCATTTCTTCTCGGTCAGCAAATCGCTTTAATCCGTTTTTTTGTCCTTCAAGACTGTATCCATCTACCTGCATCTCGGTACTTACTCTCGGATACAGGACACATTTCTTTCCTTCTCTGTTCATCGTACCACCTCCATAATTTTATAGGGAAATGTGATATGTAAGGCTGCGTAGCTTACGCAGCACAATCCAATTCTTGCAAAACTGTCTTTCCGTATTTTTCAACTATCTGCACCATAACATTGATAAATGAATTAAATACTTCATTTTCATCTTTCATCTGTTCATTTTGCAATTCTGGATTTTGGATATAGTTTTCATTTCCCATAATGAGTACCTCCGCTATAAAACAAGCGGCTGTACTCTAAATTATAGAAATACAGCCGCATTTTTACCAATGTGCAAATTTATCGTTCTCGTCCCTTTTACACATCTGTTGCCTTCGTTTTCTCCAATGCAACACTAATGGCAAGAGCCTTATCAACCCTTGCCACTATATTGTCTGGTATCATTCCCAAATACTGCTTTAGTCGCTGCTTATCAATCGTTCTTACCTGTTCAAGCAAAATGATTGAGTTCTTATCCAAACCTTCAAAATCATTGATTAAAGTGTGTGTCGGCAATT
>OLVZ01001210.1_pt1 | contig 22754 bp, 21 predicted proteins | sample 1673341 | NCBI WGS metagenome assembly OLVZ01 (sample SAMEA3178944, study PRJEB25190) | human gut metagenome | biome: human gut; feature: human-associated habitat; material: faeces | place: Austria | collected 2013 | reverse complement strand
ATGCTGGCGGTTGCACCGAAAGCAGGCTGCGATACTGGCTATCCTTCTCCCCTACTTTGTGGGGCTGCTTCTGGCCTTTGCGGCCGTCTGCCTGGGCGTGTTCTTCCTCGTGCGCTATTTCCGCCGCCGCGGCGCGAAGAAGCGCCAGCAGGCGGAGCAGGACCGGGAGATGGACCGCATGAAGATTGACGACCTCTAAGGGCAAAAAAATCGCCCCTGCATCCGAAACGCTCGGGATGCAGGGGCGGTTTTTTGCGCCTAGTCCTTGAACTTATCGAAGAATTCCTTGACGGATTTCTTCCAGTTGTCGCCCCGGCTCGCGCCGGAGGCCTTGCCGCCCATGGCCTCGTCGAAGAGGCGCAGGGCCATTCTCTGCCGCTCGTTGAGGCGCTTGGGGACCTCGACCTTGAGGGTCACGAACAGGTCGCCCCGCTGCGAGGGATTCCGCAGGCTGGGCACGCCCTCGCCGCGCACGCGGATGACCTGGCCGGGCTGCGTGCCCTCGGCGATGGTCTCCTTGAACATGCCGTCCAGCGTGTGCTGGATGTTCTCCCATAGCGCCTGTGCGTATGGACGCATGATGATACAGCCCTTTACGGACGAATAATCGGCCATTTCAGCCTTTTTAACAATATCTGTGTACCACTGCGCGAAGTCCACGTCCATAGACGTGATCTCGCTGACCAGCTTTTTCTTTTCTGCCATTATTCTTCACCTTTCTGGTTCGCAATAATCTTATCTATTTTTTCCTGTTCGTTTTCCAGCGCATCGTTACCCCAGATGTAGAATACATCATCGGTTGCAGACCGGACGGTAATCCTTCCGTCTTTCAACAGGCAGGTATAGTGTCCGCTTCTATGGCCCTCTGTCGGAATAGCGATTGCGAAGCGAACAGCACCGCTTTTGACCGTCTTTACCTCGTCGATCAGAATGTCATCGAGTGTTGTAAGCGTGGTCTGCGTTCCGTCCGGCGCGATACGCACGAGCATATCACCCGCCATGTATCCGATACCATCCGAATAGTATTCCGTCCGCTCAGACTTATCGCAGGAAACAGCATAGTAGGCCCCATCCGCATCCTGCTTTACGCTGATGACCGGAGAATCTGTCACCTGCACCAGACGGCCGTTCTCTTCGCGGTACAGCCCAGCTGTGCCCCAGAACAGTGCACCGTCGCTGCCAATTATCCGCGGCGCACAATGCTTGCGCACCTCGGCATCATCCGATTGATACGCATTCGAGATGGTATAGCTGTCTGTCTTTTGACCGTCCCAGTTATACGCCGTCAGCACGGTTTCGTCCGCCGTACAGTTCTGCGTAACAGTCATGCCGTTATCCGTCAGCCGGCAGATACCCGCTGCCACGCCCAACGGCTCCACGCCTGTTTCCGTGAGCTTATAACCGGTCGTCTCGTCCGGGCAGATGATGCAGCCGCGTACGCTCTGATAAACGGTATGTGCTGCCTGCTGCTGTGCTTCGGTCAGGGTCAGTTCGGTTTTGACCGTATCGCCGTGCACTGAGCACAGCGAATACGTTTCCGTTTTCCGGTCGTACACCAGCAGATAATCGGTTTCTCCGGCACGGCCGAGATATTCCACAGAGCTTTCCTGCGGCAGCGAGAGCACTTGCGTCAGTTTCATCGTCTTGCTGTCCATGCGGTACAGGATAAAATCCGACTGCTCCATATCGCTCTGCGCATAACGGTCTGTACCGCTGACAGGCTGCACTCCGTCAATCGGACACTGCGCCACTGTCACATCTGCGATCTGGCAGACGAACGGCGAAGCAATCAGGTTCCATTTGCCATCGTACTGGTAATCATTGCCGTAATCACGCGGCAGAACGTCCCATGCCGCATTTTTGAACTGTTCCGCCGTGAAAACGCCGTCGTCGATCAGCTTTTCCGCCACACTGCGGTCGCTTTCATCGCCATTTTTCGCGTAGTTCGTACTGAGCAGCCGCGCCGAGAGCGAAACCGCATCTCCGCGGATAAAGCCCTCCTCGTCCGTCTGCCGTACCTCATCGTTATCGACAAAAGCCATACCCTGATAGCTGTCCGCATCCAAATGCGCCCGGGTCAGAAAAATGCAATACTGGCCGCAGGTGACATTGCGCTGCGAGCCGTACAGTGTCGCGGAAACGCCCTTGGTCAAACCATTCTGATACAGCCAGCCGACGTATTTGTCCGCCCACTGCGGCACATCGGTAAACGGATGCTTCCAGTTTCCTTCCAGCGCGGTCTTTTCTGCGCCAAGCAGACGGGTCAGCATCACCGAGGCCTCTGCGCGGGTCATGGATTTCTCCAGCGCAAAGCCCTTGTCGGTGCCTTTGAACAGTCCGAGATCATAAAGCATCTGCGCCTGCGCTTCGGTATCGCCGGGATAGTTGTTGTTGATCGTACCGACCTGTGCCGCACCGGCGGCACAAGTCAGCAGACCTGCCATCAGACACGCGGAAACAAATTTTTTCATGCCGCACCCTCCCTGCATACATGACAAAACTCTATGAACCTTTATTCTATTGTGACGGAGAACGGAATATCGCTTCCGCTCTCCGTTTTGCTGCTTACTTCAGCTTATTCTCAACCTCATACGCGAGCTTCTCGATAAACTCGCCGGTCTCCATAGCAGTGGTCTCGCCGGTCTTGCGGGTACGAACCGAGATAACACCCTTTTCCTCGTCCTTGTCGCCAATGACGATCATATACGGAACCTTGTGAACCTGTGCTTCGCGGATCTTATAGCCAATCTTCTCGTTGCGGTCGTCCATGGTGACGCGGAAGCCGTTGTCGGTGAGCTGCTGCATGACTTCCTTGGCGCACGGGATGTTGCGGTCGGTCATCGGCATGATGCGAACCTGCTCCGGTGCCAGCCAAGTCGGGAATGCGCCTGCAAAATGCTCGGTGATAACGCCGATGAAGCGCTCAATGGAGCCGAGGACAACGCGGTGGATCATAACCGGACGGTGCTTCTCGCCGTCTGCGCCGGTGTACTCAAGCTCAAAACGCTCCGGCAGCTGCATATCCAGCTGGATGGTGCCGCACTGCCAGGTACGGCCGATGGAGTCTGCCAGATGGAAGTCCAGCTTCGGGCCGTAGAACGCGCCGTCGCCCTCGTTGACAACGTAGTCCTTGCCGATCTCGGTGATGGCCTCTGCGAGGGTCTTTTCCGCAAACTGCCAGTCCTTCAGTTCGCCCATGTGATCCTCCGGCATGGTGGACAGCTCGATCTGATAGGTCAGGCCAAAGGTGGAGTAAACCTCATCGAACAGACGAACGACGTTCTTGATCTCGTCCTTCATCTGATCCCAGGTCATGAAGATGTGCGCATCATCCTGAGTGAAGCATCTTACGCGGAACAGGCCGTGCAGAGCGCCGGACAGCTCATGGCGGTGGACAAGGCCAAGCTCACCCACGCGCAGGGGCAGATCACGGTAGGAATGCGGCTCGGATTTGTAAACGAGCATGCCGCCGGGGCAGTTCATTGGCTTTATCGCATAGTCCTCACCGTCGATAACGGTGGTGTACATATTCTCTTTATAGTGGAACCAGTGGCCGGAAGTCTCCCAAAGCTGGCGATTGAGGATCATCGGGGTCGAGACCTCAACATAGCCGTACTTCTTGTGAACCTCGCGCCAGTAGTCGATAAGCGTGTTTTTAAGGACCATGCCCTTGGGCAGGAAGAACGGGAAGCCGGGGCCTTCCTCGGTGAGCATGAACAGGCCAAGCTCCTTACCGAGCTTGCGGTGGTCGCGCTTTTTGGCTTCCTCTATGCGGGCAAGATATGCGTCAAGCTCGTCCTTTTTCATGAAGCAGGTACCGTAAACGCGCTGGAGCATCTTGCGGTTGGAATCGCCGCGCCAGTATGCGCCGGTGCAGGAGGTGAGCTTTATTGCGTTGCCCTTGACTCTTCCGGTCGAATCCAGGTGCGGACCTGCGCACAGATCGGTGAAGTCGCCCTGCTTATAGAAGGAAATGACCGCGTCCTCGGGCAGGTCGTTTATAAGCTCGACCTTGTACGGCTCTTCGCGCTCTTCCATGAATTTTATTGCTTCCTCGCGCGGAAGCTCGAATCTTTCAAGCTTTATCTTTTCCTTGCAGATCTTGCGCATCTCGGCCTCGATCTTTTCGAGGATCTCGGGAGTTATGGCAAAGGGAGCGTCAAAGTCATAGTAAAAGCCGTTTTCGATAGCAGGGCCGATGGCCAGCTTGACCTCGGGATACAGGCGCTTTACCGCCTGGGCGAGGATATGGCTTGTTGTATGGCGATAGGTGTTTTTGAATTCGGGATTTTCAAAAGTGTACTTATTTTCTTCCATGATTTATACTCCTTTATCAAAATCAAAACGCCCCTGACGCATTGCGTCAAGGGCGTAATATTTTTTACGCGGTCCCACCTTGATAGAACTCATCATGCGCTTAACGGGCGCGGCGCGGAAGCACATTTCCTTGCTTCGGCTCGGGAGCGGTCTCCGACGTTTTGTCTGAAAAGGCTTGCAGCCGGCGGCCTTTCTCTCTGGGCAGACAGCGCGTCATCGTTCTCCGTCATCGCTGATTGTTTGATTTTATCACCGTCTTTGAGCGCTGTCAACCTGCAAGCTTAAAGAATTTCGCCTCTTTTTCGCATTGCGCGGCGCTGGAAGGTCTTAACGATCTCAACGATGACCATGCCAAGCATGCCTATGCCCATTGCAATGACGTATTCGACAAACGATACCGGCGTGAATCCAAACGCCTCGGCCAGGAACGGCACCTCGCACACAAGCGTGGTTGCGGCAATGCTGCCCAAAGCCGCCCAGGTGAGAGCCTTGTTCTTAGTGCCCATGGTGAAGATGCAGCCGCGCAGCGAGCGCATATTGAAGCTGTGGCATATCTCGGCCATTGACATTGTAAGGAATGCCATCGTCGTTCCGTCGGCGCTGTCGGTTATCGTCCAGACTCCGGTTTCAATATAATGCCCGACGAAATACGCCGCCAGAACGAGCGCCGAGATGAGCACACCCTGATACGCGATGTCAAAACCCATGCCGCCTGCAAATATTCCGTCCTTCGCCGGACGCGGACGGCGGCGCATGATGTTGCCCTCGGCCTTTTCCATGCCGAGCGCCAGCGCCGGGAAGCAGTCGGTGACGAGGTTTATCCACAGAAGATGCACCGGCTTTAATATCGTAAAGCCCAGTATGGTAGCGACGAAAATGCTTATGACCTCGCTCATGTTCGAGCCGAGCAGGAACTGGATCGCCTTGCGGATGTTATCGTATATTCTGCGGCCTTCCTCAACGGCTCCGACGATTGTGGCAAAATTATCGTCGGCAAGCACCATATCGGCAACGTTTTTTGTGACGTCGGTGCCGGTTATGCCCATGCCGACGCCGATATCGGCGCTTTTTATAGACGGCGCGTCGTTTACGCCGTCGCCGGTCATGGCGGTGACGTAGCCTGCCTTGCGCCACGCCGAAACGATGCGCGTTTTATGCTCGGGCTGAACACGCGCATAGACGCTTATATTCTGAAATTCGCGCTCGAACTCCTCGTCGTTCATCTGCGAAAGCTGCGCGCCCGTTACGGCTCTGTCGCCCTCGCGCAGGAGGCCAAGCTCCTTTGCTATGGCAACTGCCGTGTCAACATGGTCGCCGGTTATCATAATCGCGCGGATGCCGGCGGCCTTGCACTCGTCGATAGCATCCTTAACCTCCGGGCGCACGGGGTCGATCATGCCCGTAAGGCCCACAAAGCAGAGCTGCTGCTCAAGTGTCTCCGGCTCGCAGTCATCAGGCTGCGCACTCCATATGCGCAGAGCGCAGGCCAAAACTCGCAGAGCCTTATCAGCCATTGCCTTGTTGCTGCGGAGTATCTCGCTGCGGTAGTCCTCGGTCATGGGAACAGCTTCGCCGTTTTTGAGATAGTGCGTGCATTTTCCGATGATAACATCGGGCGCGCCCTTTGTGTACTGAACAACGCCGTTCGGGGCAAGGTGCAGGGTGCTCATCATTTTTCTGCCGGAGTCAAACGGCGCTTCGCCGCAGCGTGGCAATGATGCTTTAAGCGCGGTTTTATTAAGTCCCAGAGTGTTTGCCCATGCAACCAGCGCAGCCTCCGTAGGCTCGCCGGTCACGTTACCCTCATCGTCGATCTCGGCATCGCAGCACAGCGCCATTGCCTTGGCAAGCTCCTGCTCGTTTTCGCCGAAGAAATCGACAACGGTCATCCTGTTCTGCGTCAGCGTACCTGTTTTATCCGAGCAGATGACCTGTGCACAGCCGAGAGTTTCGACCGCCGTCAGGCGGCGGATTATCGCATTGCGCTTTGACATGTTGGTAACGCCGATGGACAAAACCACCGTAACGACCGCAGCAAGCCCCTCGGGTATGGCAGCAACCGCGAGCGATACGGCTATCATGAAGGAGTTGAGAACGACCTCAAAGCTCATTCCCCCGGCGCGCAGAAGCTGCACGGCAAATATGACGACGCATATGCCGAGAACGAGCCAGGTGAGTATTTTGCTCAGCTGCGTGAGCTTAATCTGCAAGGGCGTCTGCCCGTCGGAAGCCTGCGCAAGAGCGTCTGCTATCTTGCCCATCTCGGTATCCATGCCGGTTGCGCAGACTATCATCGCGCCGCGGCCGTAAACAACGGTAGAGCCCATGTACGCCATATTGCGGCGGTCGCCGAGCGGAACGTCGCCCTCGCCGTCTACGAGATTTATGATGTCGATAAACTTGCTCACCGGCACCGACTCGCCCGTGAGCGCCGCCTCCTCTATCTTGAGGCTTGCGTTTTCAATTATTCTGCCGTCGGCCGGAACGGCGTCGCCCGCTTCGAGCAGCACAACGTCGCCGACCACAAGCTCCTCACTGTGGATCGTGACTATCTTTCCGTCGCGCAGCACCTTTGACGTTGCCGCCGACATCTCCTGCAAAGCTTCAATGGCCTTTTCCGCCTTGTTTTCCTGATAAACGCCCAGAACGGCGTTAACGACGACGACAAACAGGATGATGATAACATCCGTGAAGCTCTCGCCCTGCGTCACTGCAAGCACTCCGCTTATCGCGGCCGCAGCCAGAAGAATGATTATCATCGGGTCTGCCAGCTGCTTTAAAAGCTGCTTGAGTATCGAGTCTTTTTTTGCCGCAGCAAGCTTATTTTTGCCGTTTTCGGCAAGGCGTCGCTCCGCCTCGGCCTGACTCAGGCCGTTTTCGCCGCTGTCAAGCTGCCGTATCACGAGATCTTTTTCTTCGCAATAATATTTCACTTATGCATCCTCCCTGAGTATGTTTACGTTAACATTTACCTTGAGCACACGTCTTTCATCCGTAGATTCGACCGTTACATGCATGCCGCCGCACTCAAAGCTTTCGCCACTTTCCGGTATGCCGCCGAGCATTTCCGTTACCCAACCGCCGACCGTGTCGGCCTCGCTGTCGATTCTGCACCCGATACTTTCACACATATCCGAAAGCCGTGTGCTTCCGTTTATATCGTAGCTGCCGTCGGAGCGTTCCCTTATATTCTCTATCACTTCGTCGCTTTCGTCCCATATCTCTCCCACAAGCTCCTCGAGAATATCCTCAAGCGTGATTATTCCGATCACTCCGCCGTAATCATCAACAACCACTGCCATATGCGCATGCTCGCGCTGCATATCGAGAAGAATGCGGTTTATGTGTGTGCTCGCGTGGACAAAGCGCGGCGGCATCAGGAAATCCTTCATTTCGCACCGTTCGCCCCTGCTTTGGGCGGTAAGATATGTCTTTGCGTAGAGTATTCCTCCTGCCGGAAGGGGGAGCCTGCCGGATGAAGCGGCGGCAGGATGATATTTTCGCCGTACACGGGAAAGCGAGAATAGCCGCTTTCGGCGATTTTGTTAAGCAGCGCATCGCGAGTATCGTCACGCCGCAAAAACGTAACCTGCGAGCGATGCACCATAACATCCTCGGCAGTGGTATCGTTGAGCGAAAAAACGTTTTTTATAAGCTCTTTTTCGCCGCTTTCTATGCTGCCGGCTTCCTCTCCCTCATCAAGCATCATTATTATCTCTTCCTCCGACACTTCCTCGGCATTATCCTCGGGGTCTATGCCGCACAGGCGCAGCACACCGTTCGTTGAAACGGTCAGCAGCCAGATTATCGGGCGGAGCGCCGCGGTCATTGCTATCATCAGCCCACTCACAGTGCGCGCAATACTCTCCGAGCGTTTCATTGCGATACGTTTTGGAACAAGCTCGCCGAGCACCAGCGTAAAGTAAGACAAAACAAGGGTTATTATGATGACCGATATCGTATCAAGTGCTGAGGGTGACACTCCGGATACTTCGCAATCATTTATAAGCCAGTTTACGAGCTTATCGGAAAAGTTATCAGCCGCAAACGCCGAGCCAAGGAAGCCTGCAAGCGTTATGCATATCTGAATAGTTGACAGGAACCCCGTAGGTTCAGTCACCATTCTAAGCATTTTAGCCGCTTTCCTGTCTCCGCCCTCGGCCATGCGCCGCACCTTCGTCTCGTTGAGCGAAATAACGGCTATCTCGGTTGCGGCAAACAGTGCGTTGACCGCTATCAGCACAAGCTGAAGCAATAGTTGAGGCAATATTGAGTCCGATTCCATGTTTAAGTTCTCAAGTCCTTTCTACATAAAAAATAAAAAAAGACTTTTACGGCAATTATTCTTGCCGTAAAAGTCTTGCAAATACTGTATCGTACTCGGCACACCGAACCTGACGGTTGAGATGACGACGTGCCGAACGCCTATTGGCGCACGCTACTCCCTTTTATTGAGTTATAAAATACCACAGTGATGCCGCCTCGTCAATATTACACACGAAATTTTACACTTTCTTAATCCAACTTGACAGACGGCAGATTCCACTTATAGATCGTCGCAAACAGGCGCAGCGCAAAAATCACGAGCATTCCGCAGCCGACTGACAAAAGCTGATTTATGTCGAGCACATGCATCACATAGTAAAGTCCGCCGCCGATAAGCGACGCGACCGCATACACGCGCTTTCGGAGCACCTTGGGCATGGTGTTCGTCATAACGTCGCGCAGCATGCCGCCGCCGACGCCGGTGCACATGCCTACAAACAAAACGAGGATAACATTATCGCTCACCGGCATTGCGGCGTTCATGCCGGATACGGTGAAAACAGCAAGGCCTATCGCGTCAAAGACATTGTTCACTGCGTCAAGCTTGTCCAAATGCAGCTTGTATTTTTCGCTGCGCAGATAAGCGTCTATAAACACCGCAAGCGCCGCGACGACGGATATGAGCAGATACCAGTAGCTAACAAACATCACCGGCGGTATTCTTCCTATGAGCACGTCACGGATAACGCCGCCGCCGAGCGCCGTTGTCACCGCGAGGAACAAAACTCCGAATATATCGGCCTTTTTTTCGATCGCGACCATTGCTCCCGACACTGCAAACGCCGCCGCACCGATGAGTTCGAGAACAAACATTACATCTTCCATCACACGTTGAATCTGAACAGCGTAACATCGCCGTCGTTCATAACATAATCCTTGCCCTCGGAGCGAACAAGGCCTTTTTCCTTGGCTGCCGCCATGCTTCCGCAGGCTTTGAGATCGTCAAATGCTACTATCTCGGCGCGGATAAATCCGCGTTCGAAATCGGTGTGTATCTTGCCGGCGGCCTGGGGCGCCTTTGTTCCGCGGCGTATCGTCCATGCTCTGCACTCATCGCTGCCGCAGGTGAGGAAGGATATCAGGCCAAGCAGCGAATACGAGGTCTTTATCATGCGATCAAGTCCCGACTGGCTCATGCCCAGCTCTTCAAGGAACATTTCGCGCTCATCCGGCTCAAGGGCCGCGATCTCAGCTTCGAGCTTCGCGCAGATAGGCAGGACCTCCGCGCCCTCTTTGGCTGCTATATCGCAGAGCTGCTTGTAATAAACGTTGTTTTCATAATCGGCGATGCCGTCCTCATCCATGTTAGCGGCATAGATGACCGGCTTTATCGTAAGAAGGTCGCTCGTTGCGATAAGCTCCATATCGTCCGGATCACACTCATAGCTGCGCACGCTCTTGCCCTCGTTCAGGTGCTCAAGAAGTCCCTTGAACACCTCGGCCTCGTGCAGATATTTCTTGTCGCCCTTGGCATTTTTGTTTGCCTTCTCGATTCTGCGCTCGACCATTTCCATGTCCGCCATAATGAGCTCAAGGTCAATGATATCAACGTCACGGGCAGGATCCGTTCCGCCCTCGACGTGGATGACATTTTCATCATCGAAGCATCTGACAACGTGAACGATAGCGTCTGTGTTGCGGATGTTGGACAGAAACTTGTTTCCCAGGCCCTCGCCCTTGGACGCGCCCTTGACAAGGCCGGCTATATCCACAAACTCTATGACCGCCGGAGTGTATTTCTTCGGCTCGTATATCGACGCGAGGAAGTCAAGGCGCTCGTCCGGCACGGTGACCATGCCGACGTTCGGCTCGATGGTGCAGAACGGATAGTTCGCGCTCTCCGCCCCGGCGTTTGTGATCGCATTAAACAGTGTTGACTTGCCGACATTCGGCAGCCCGACGATACCTAATTTCATATCTATCTTTACCTATCCAGAAAGCCTTGATTTTACGGGCTTTCTGCCTTTCTCTTTATTTTGTTTACACCCTTTTTACACCCTTTTTTCTTAACTGGTGGGAGTAAAATTTTCAAACAGGTGTACTGCGTTTACCAGTGACTCGTCCGTAACATGAACATATCTGTCCATAGTTGTTTTAATACTTGCATGACCTAATAGCTGCTGCAAGACTTTCGGTTGCATACCTCGCTCAATCGCGCGGGTAGCATAAGTATGACGCAGCGCGTGCATACAAAAGCGTTTAATCCCGGCTTCATCACACAACTTATACAGATGTGTGTCATAAGAACTGTTTTTTGCGGGTTCCCCTGTTCGCCAGTTGATAAAAACCAAATCTCGCATGACAAGGCATTTCTTTTCTCCCGTTCTGCTGTCTGTATATTCCAAAACCTGTGACAGCGTTTCGGATTCTTTCCGGCTGCTTCTTTCATCATAGCAGCTTTTAAGAATAGAATATGCTTTTTCGGTAAGAGGAATGGTTCGATAACTCTTTTTCGTTTTAGGTGGGCCTGCTCGCCAGTAACCTTGCTTATGCCGATACTCTAAACTTTTACTCACGGTCAAAGTACGTTTCTTCCAGTCTATGGAGTCCCATGTCAGACCAATCAATTCAGCCGTTCTCAAACCCGTTTCCAATAACAAAGCGTATTGCCTGTAATTGTGTGAACGCTTTGCTGCTTCCAAGAACTTCTCTTGTTCATCAACCGTTAAATACTTAATATCATCAACAGCCCGAACGGGTTTCGTATATCGAACACCATTCATAGGGTGCTTTGCGATAATATCATTCATAACTGCTGATTTAAACAGCGTTCCCATTGTAATGTAAGCCTGTCGGATAGTTGAGCCTGCATAGGTTGTTTCCATTCGGTTTAGAACCGCCTTACAGTGCATGGGCTTTACGTCACCTATGCACATGGTTCCAATTACGGGTTGAATATTCCATTTGTAACGCTCTCTATAGTTTCTTTTTGTATTCGGAGCAAGGTCACACACGATATTTTCAATCCAATAATCGAACCATTTGTCTACTGTCATATCTGGGGCAGTAACAATTATACTGTGGCGTTCTTCATATCTTGCGTCAGCAAGCCAGTTCTTTGCTTCCGGCAAAGTTTCAAAATATCTCCCCTGCCGTTTGCCGTCCTTACTATAAAATCGTGCGAAATATAAACCGTCCTTTCTTTGGCAAATACCTTTTCCACATTCTTTGCCTTTTAAATTTTTTCCCATTGTACGGACTCCCTTCTTAACTCAAAAAAAGAGTCCAACGCAACTATAAAGTATAGCACAAAGACTCCGTTTTTTCAATCGTAACCGACAAATCTTCCACGATTAGCGGTCTGGAAAATCAGATAATAATTTCACGACGAATAAATTCCTCAAATTCTCGCCGCTTCACCAGTTTCCGGGTACCAACAAATAGGACAAACGGGCAATTCGGCTGTTTAAGCATGGTGTCAATTTTGTTTATTCCTATATTGCTGTATTCAGCAGCTTCTTTGATTGTTAATGTTACTTTAAGATGTATAGGTACTTTTGTTTCGTCTTTTCTATATGAATATAATTCGTTTTCTTCATTCTCGAATATTGATGTCCCTTTACATTTTGATGTGTAAGGGGTATCTGATTTCTTCATAATAAAAAATTCCCCCTTTTTCAAAATTAAAATAGGCTTTAATCGGACGGCTGTTAGCATAGCTCCACGGGACTTTCACCCCTCCGGCGGTCTGCCGAAGCTCTACCCGTTGCCTGCGACGCTTTGAACGCTCGGACTACGGCGGTAAAGGAGTATCATTGTACCGATATATGGATTATGGCGGCAGAGTTGCTAAGTCTGCTTTGGAACGCTGATATTTCTCGCTCGGCTTGTCCCTCCTTTCGTCGTCGCGTATCAGCCCAACGGCTCCCCATATATCGAATGTACCCGATTTGCCCTATACTGCGCCGCCGTTATCTTGCGCCGCTTTCTTTGTCAAGGTTCATATACTGGTCAGACGCGCTGTGCCTGCGGAAAGGGGAGAACGCAAGCGATAGACTACATCAAACCTTGAAATCCAATACTACCCGGATAAGTCTTGCCCGCAGGCGGTCGTAAATGTCCTGGTCTACGCCGTAATATGTATTTCCACGTTCATCACGCATTTTACGGACAGACAGTGCCACCATATCGCCCTCATAACGGTTCAAAACTATTTTCATAGCGTCCGGGTCGCCTTTGGTCGCGGCTACGATAACCGGATATGGTAACAAGCCGCGTTCGTCGTGGTCGTTGTTACTCTTGATTACCATAAGCTCGTTCCTCCAAATAGCGTTTTAGCAGCTCAAAAGAGCTTGTCCGTCTGTACTGTACAGTGCTTCTTGACAGATTAAGGAGCTTTGCGATTTCCGGGTCGCTCATGTCAAAGAAGTAATACAGCAAAACAGCGTCGCGTTTTTCTTCCGGCAGCGCGTGTATAGCGTCAGCCAACAGTTTCGGGGTAATTTCCATTCCTGCCACAAAAAAGGATTTGTCGTCAGCTTCTTCGCCCGCAAAATAGCGGTCATTAGTAAAAAGCTGTTCTTCTTCCTGCAAGGACAGGCTCGAAAAAGTAACCTCGCGGAGCTGATGATGACGTACATCACGGTGGGCGTTGCTTGCTTCAAACTTCAACGCCTTTTTGCAGAAACCGTTAAAAGCACAACGGGTTTCCCATTCGGTACGATTAGGCTCATTCATATTCTCACCTCCTTTCGCAACCGCGAAAGCGGGTGATTTGTGATTTCCCCTTTCGTACCCCACTCCCCAAAAAATTCAAAAACTGCCAAATGGAAAGAGCAGTTTTTGAAAAAATTTTTGAAAAGCGCAAAAACGCCCGACTGCATGACGCAATCGGACGTTAGGGAATTAAATAAGGTATAAAGATTATTTGACAGTTCATACTTGCGGCCGGAATATCCCGCGGTGGTGGACGGGCTTTTTTTGACAAATTAGGGGGACGAATAGAAACGGAAAAAGACACGGCAAATTTCCTCCTTGACGTTGCCGTTTCTTTTTCCGAAATCAAAAAGAACGGCAGCTTTTAAAACCGCCGTTCTGTAAATATGCAGGAATATATGAGCCGCAAATCGACGGTTTTTTTTATTTCCGTCGTGCAGCTTATTTCTGCCTTTCTAAATGATGAATCTGTCTAAACGAGAACCTAAACGACTTAATATTTCATTCGTGATTGTCCCCGTTTGTTCTGCTATATCATATGCTGTGATTTCAGCATTACCAGATTTTCCAATAATGATTGCAATATCACCTTCTTTTACTGTGGGAATATCTGTTACATCAATAATTGTCTGGTCCATACATATACGCCCTATAATCGGTGCTATACTTCCGTTAATTAGCACGTTCCCATTCCCACATGATAGAGCGCGGGGAATACCGTCTGCATAGCCTATGGGGAGTATGGCAATTTTCCTGTTTTCGGTTGCGGTATAAGATAAACCGTAACCGACACCTTCTCCGCACAATAAGTCTTTTATGGCTGCAATTCGGACTTTTATTGATAAAACAGGTAAAAGGGGAATTTTACATTTCTGTATATCACTTCGATTGCTTAAAACTCCATAAAGTGCGATACCAATTCTGGCATAATCGCCGGATAGTTCTGGATAATTTATAAGCCCATAGCTCGCCAGAAGATGTACTTTAGGGCAGGAATAGCCTTGTTCTTTTAAAACAGATATAACCTGGTAAAATGCTTTGCCTTGTGCTTCTGTAAATGTTCTATCTTTTGGAGAGATACTTTCATCAGCACATAGATGTGTAAATGCTCCTTCTATTATCAAATTCTTCATCTGAAACATACGGGCTATTTCTTCTATATGTTCCGCACGTTCTCCTAATCTGTGCATACCCGTATCAATTTTGATATGTACTTTAACTGGTTTCCCATAAGCGTTTAACAGTTCCGCATAGTGATAGTTGACTACGGTTTGAACCAGATTATATTTTATTAGCAGCGGAAAACATTCCGGGTGAGTATATCCCAATATAAGGATTTCTCCACATACCCCACCTTTCCTTAGTTCTATTCCCTCTGAAACAGACGCAACACAAAAATTGTCAATTCCGATTTGATTTAGAGCTTTTGAAATTAAAACAGCTCCATGTCCGTAAGCGTTCGCTTTTACGGCAGGCATAAATTTACAGCCGGGTGGCAAAAAATCTTTTAATACAGAAATATTGTGGTAAAGATTTTTCTTATCAAGTTCAATCCATGCCCGTCCTTTTGGATAATATCGGAGTTTATGCAACGTAAAATACTTGCCAATGATATAGGCAAAGATACAAGATAAAAAGCAAACAGCTATATAGTGAATCAAACTATTATCTACTAAAATTGCTTGACCGTGAATTAGTTTTGCTATACCTCGTATCAGAACAATCATTAACGGGTGGAGCAGATATATCCATGTTGAAATGCTTCTCAATATCGGTGCGGGCTGTTTTGCTATTGATAAAACAGCGGCAAAAAGGAAAAACATACATGGAAGTAAAAAGAGATACATACTGTCATGTCTTTGCACATCTAAAATGTGGAGTGTCATTCCCTCAAAAATCATAAATAGTAATGATATGAGAAAGCCATATATATTGTAAATCCTTTTTCTTCTCTGGGGGGTATGGCCGAACCATGCCCCCATTACCAGAAAAATAGGAACATAAAAAATCCCATTTCTTGTATAAGAGAAAATATGAAACAACGTATCGTATAGACTTTTGACTGTGGGAAACATATTGGTAAACCCATAATAGCTGTCCCCAACCAATCCGAAACCGTACAACACCAAGCAAATAATAAAAAGAACTTTAAAGTTAAATTTTTTTCCCAGTATCCATAAAATCAACACACCCGTGACGGAAGCCGGAAGATACCAGAGATGATAAAATGTTCCGTCAAAAATGAGCATACGGATAAGGTCAATAGCTTCTATATTTTCTAACTGTCCTGCATATAGATTGACAGGAAGAAAAATAAGAATTGCGATTGCGTATAACAGCAGCGTTTTTTGTATGAACCGAAACAGCGGGCGATAGTCCATTGATTTTCCCCATATATATTGTGGAAGAAGAAAATAGCCCGTTACCATTAGGAAAAACGGAACAGCCGTCCTTGCTATTATCCGTGTTAATACAAAATCAGCCTCAACATTGAATGATGTAAGGGGAGATGTATGTATAGCAATAACAAGCAGAGCTGCAATGATTTTGAAATAATCTAAACTGCCAAGCGGCTTTGTGTCTGCCATGATTTATCTCCATTCAGTAATGATATAACCGTCTATATTGTTCCCAGAAATTGTATAAGGGACATCTTCTGCAATTTCTATACAAACAACCTCTGCTTCGGAAGCAGGCAAGTAAGAAACGGAAAAGTTTTTCTGCGCTACTGTGAAATTATATTTCTGTTCTCCATAGGCAAATTGCTTGATAAATGGGATATACTCCTCCATACACAAATCATTCTTTTTCATAATTTCAGCATGAGGAACCCCGATATACCGAAAGTGCCACGGTTCGTGAGCAATCCCCGTTATGGATTCTTTCTTTTGCGGGTATCGTTCAATAAATCCATACTGGCTTGATAATTCCCGGAATGTTTGACATATACCTGTATATGGGAAATCCGGACGGATAAAATCTATATTGTCGCTTGTTAATGCAAGGTCGATTGCAAGTCCTGTCTGATGTTCGCTATGTCCGGGCAGCGCAACATATTTTTGAGTAAATTCAGAACCGTTTTCTTTTAAAGATTGAGCATAAATGTTTTCCTGTTCCTGCATAGAACGCCAACCGCTAACAGCAGAAATTTGACCCCAACCGTTTATTTCCTCCATAAGTTTTGAAAGAAGCGTAACAGCCCTTCGTTCAAGTAAAACGTCGCAAGCAGATTTATCTACGTTTACTAAATCCGTTTCATTAACTTGTTCGTTATATGGGTAATCTGCATTTACCAAGATAAGATTTCCGGTATAGATATTTTTTCTATGTAATTCAATTTTCATTTTCTCACCGCCTTGTCAATCGCTATGGAAATAATCTGTTCAAAGGAAATATGAACGGCTTTCATCATGTTAGGAAAACGGCTATGGGTTGTAAATCCGGGAATCGTATTCACTTCATTAAATACAATTCTTCCGGTATCATCTAAAAACATATCAACTCTTGCAAAACCACGGCAGTCTAAGGTCTTATAAATAAGTTTTGCCGTTTCTTTTATCTTTGCGGCTTTCTCTGCGGAAATTCTTGCCGGAACATGGATAGAAGAGGTTTTCAAAGTGTATTTTTCTGTAAAATCGAAAAAGCCTTTTTCTAATTCGATTTCGTCTACTTCTCCAACCATTAAACCGTCATTCTCTAAAACAGCGCAGCCCACCTCAAACCCGGAAATACACTCTTCAATAATTACTTTATTGTCATATGAAAATGCAAGTTTCAAAGCTGCTGGCAACTGATTACGTTCAGTGACTTTCGTAATTCCATATGAAGAACCGGCTCCGACAGGCTTGACAAATAGAGGATAACCGATTTCCTCTGCCTGCATTAACGCAATTTCTGCGTCCATATCATTTTGTAAAACAAACGACTGCGGAACAGAAATACCCTCTGCCTGCACCAGTTTATGGGCTCTGTCTTTGTCCATACATAATGCGGAAGAAAGCACGCCACACCCTACAACCGGGATTCCGGCAAGTTCAAACAATCCTTGTACAGTACCGTCCTCACCATTTTTCCCATGTAATACCGGAAAAGCTGCGTCAATGTACGTTTCTTTTATCTTTCCATTCTTTATGGTTAAAATACCGTGTACCGTTCGGTTCGGAGATACGACAACCGGAATACAGTCTTTTTCATTGCACCATGTATCAGCAGGAATTTTTTCAATTTCCCCGGCATATTTGAACCAATCCCCGGCATTTGATATTCCTATCAAAACAGGTGTGTATTTTTTTCTGTCAATATGTGTGATAACAGAATAAGCCGATTGAAGCGACACGCTATATTCCGGCGAACACCCACCAAAGAGTATTGCAATCTGTTTTCTTAATTCCGGGCAGCGTGATAATATTTCATCATGGATTCGCTGCTCCACCTGCGGGGACGGATTTACTCCTTCTGCCAACTGTTTTAAGGTTTCTTGTACCTTCTTATCAAAGTTATCCATTTTAGTTCCTCCTTTAGTTTGTAATATTTAATTCCCCAATTTGGCTATAAACATTGATTGCGTCCAAAATGTGGAATTGTTCAGTTTGATGTGTTCCATTTGCTTTAGCTGTTACAAGGATATATTCTTTGCCGTCTACTTCTGCCAGACTTGCAAGGCACAATCCGGCTTCTTCTGTATAACCAGTTTTACCGCCTATAATTTCGCCGCCGACAACTTCGGTACTGTCCATATACTTAAACATGGTACTGCGAAAAGTGAAGCCATCCGGGTGTTGGTTAGTGGGGCGGGTACTGTAACGGCTGCTCGAAAATGCTTGTCGAAAATCTTCGTATTGCAAAGCATATTTCAAAAGAATAGAAATATCTTTTACGGTAGAATAATGGTCTGGATTGTGTAACCCGGTTGCATTACAAAAATGAGTATTACTCATTCCTATTTCTGTTGCTTTTTCGTTCATCATATCGACAAATGCTTCTTCTGAACCAGCAATCCTATCAGCGAACGCCATACAGCACTCAGCTCCGGAAGGAAGCAAAATGCCATAAAGCAAATCTTTTAAGGTAGCTTCCTCGCCGGGTTGAAATCCAGCCATTGAAGCATTTTCCTCATACAACGGCTCAAAAATGTCATATGGCAATGTTACGGTCTGGCTTAAATCATCTGTATTTTCAATCGCTAACACGGCTGTCATAATTTTTGTCAGAGAAGCAGGATAAATTTTATCCTCGCTGTTATGCTCCGCAATAACATTTCCAGAATCCAATTCAACCAATATTGCATATGGACTATATAGATGTTCCAAATCGACGTTGATTTCCGAGAAAACATTATTTTCAGATTCAGATTCCCCGGTTTCGCTGTGGCTGTTTGCTGAATTTGTTTGTAACTCTGTTGATGTCCCCAAATCATTTGAAAAAAACGGAACAATTATTCTAATGCCGAAGTAGCACATAACAGTTATAGCGGCTATCAAAAAAATAACTTTCGGGAGAACACGCTTTTTCCGGCGTTTTCGCCTTTTTCGTCTGTAATCTTGACGCAATCTATCATTTCTTCTGGTATCGTCCATATATGTCATTCCTTCCGTGGTGAAGTAACAGAAAAAGCTCCTGTTCAGTATTTAGTCTACCGAACAGGAGCTTTCTGTACTTTAATATTAGGTTGTTTAAATCCTAAGAAAAAGCTAAGGAAATATTGATGATTTACTAATCGTGCAAAGGAAGCGATACGCAAAAAGTGATATTTTCATTTTTGCTATCAGCGGATATAGAACCACCATGTAAGGTGACAATTTCTTTTGCAATCGCAAGACCCAATCCCGCGCCGCCTGTGTTTGTTGTGCGTGCTTCATCTAAGCGGAAGAATTTTTCAAAAATAGAATCCAGTTTATGGGGCGGTATGGTTTTTCCTTTATTTTGGAAATAAATATTTATAGCAGTATCATTCTGTTCCGTCCAAATCTTGATGATTGAATCTGGATAACTGTATGCAATCGCATTTTTAAGGATATTGTTAAATACCCGCGCTAACTTTACTGCGTCACCATATATAGTAGTGTTTTCGTCTACATTCAATTCCGTACTGTTCCCATGCTTTTGTAGCAATGGATAAAATTCGTCTGTCATTTGTACAAGCATATAATATAAGTCAATCGGTTCTTTTTCTATCTCGATTTGCTGCAAATTGTACCTTGTAATTTCAAAAAATTCATTGATAAGGCTTTCTAAACGGTGGGTTTTATCCAAAGTTATATGGACATATTTTGCCCGTTGCTGCATAGGCATATCGGGAGCTTCATCTAAAAGGCTTAAATACCCTATGACAGAAGTAAGGGGGGTTTTTAAATCATGTGCTAGGTATGCTATTAAATCATTTTTTCTTGTGGCTTCTTCTTTTAGAATTTGTTCATGCCTTTGCATGGTAGCTTTTATCTCAACCATCTGCGTGGAGATTTCTGCATATTCTTTAGGAAATATACTGGTGGTGTTATCTATGTCCGTACTCATAAAATCATGTATCATATGAGAAGTTTGAGTAACGGATTGCCTAACCTTTGTTTTAGAGTGTAGATGAGCTACAAGCAACACAACAGAAATCCAAATAATTACGCCTACAACAAAAGCCCATAAAAGAAACACTTTTATCTTTGCGTAATTTGGTTCGCGGACTAAACCATTATTTCCGGCTTCTTCAATGTATTTATATTCCATAATCATATAGTTTTCCTCAAACCAATTCACAAAAGAGCCGTTTAAAATCTCATCTATGAAATAATACAAAGCAAAGCAGAGCAACACACCAATTACGTATATCAAAATCACTTTAACTGGTTTTGGCAATTTATTTTTCAATTTTATATCCACACCCCCAAATGGTTTTTATATACTTCGGTTTTTCAAAAGAATCTCCCATTTTCTCTCTTAAATGTCGAATATGAACGGTAATGGTGTTGTTGCTTTTACTGAAATATTCATCTTTCCATATTTGATGAAATAATTCCTCTGCGCTAACTACATTGCCTATATTCTGGCAAAGAATTTGCAATATTGAAAATTCCGTAGGCGTGAGTGAAAGGGGTTTTTCATTCAGCGTACATTCATGTGTTTTAATATTTAACACAAGACCGGAATGAATGATTACATTTTTTTCTTCTTCACTTTCAGGGCTATTGTACCGTTTATATCTTCGGAGTTGCGCTTTTACACGGGCAACCAGTTCTAAAGGAAGAAAAGGCTTTGTTATATAATCATCTGCTCCCAATGTAAGACCTGTGATTTTGTCAATTTCTTCGCCTTTTGCTGTCAACATGATAACAGGATATTGATATTTCTCTCGTATTTTCTGGCAGAGTTGAAATCCATTCATATCCGGCAGCATAACATCTAAAATTGCCAAATCTAAAGTTTCTGATTGAACACATTTTAATGCGTCTGCGGCATTATAAAATTTAAACACAATGAAGTTTTCATTTTGAAGATAAAGAGAAACAAGGTCTGCTATTTCCGGCTCATCATCAACAATCAGTATTTTATCTGCCATAAGAACTCTCCCTTCTAAAAATGGTTATCATTTATAGCATAACAGATAAGAGGAAAATCTTTCATAGGATTTCAATAAGGAAACATTAAGATTTTCCTAAGTGTCTGCTTTTTTCCTATTATCTTTAGGCTTCTCTGCATTTTGGGGTATCAGCCACAAATAGCCGATTTTTGAAATACCTGGTATGCGATTTTCCTCACATAGCTTTTGTACCCGGCGTTCTGAAATTCCCCATTTTTTTGCTGCTTCGGGGCAAGACATATATTCCATATTCAACCCGTCCGTTCTCTATCATGTTTTCTAACTTTTATTATATACGGACAGCCGAATAAATACAATCGCCATAGCAAAAATAATTGAATTATTTTAGTTTATAGTAGGAAGTGTGTAGACATATCCAACAGAAAAAAGGAACAGTAAAATGTAACTGGGTGAATGAATATGGCAAAAAGACCAGTACCAAAATATGACTTTAAGGCTTTTGGAGCAGCGATAAAAGCAGCGCGAACGGGCAGGAAAGAAAGCCGCAAGAAAGTATGCGACGAAATGTATATTTCTCCCCGCTACCTTGCGAACATAGAGAACAATGGGCAACACCCCAGTTTGCAGATTTTCTTTGAGCTTATGCTCCGTTACAATATATCCGTAGACCAATTCCTTTTAGACAAGCCCGCTGAAAAGAACACGCAGCGTCGGCAGCTTGACGCGCTGCTCGACGGGATAAGCGATACGGGGCTTCGGATTGTAACAGCCACCGCAAAAGAGATAGCGGAAGTCGAAAAAGAGGACGAATGAGAACGTCCCGCAAAATTGAATATGGATTTTAGGAAGCGTTGTAATCTTTGCAGATTGCAGCGTTTTTCTTTTGCGTAGGTTTGGCAAAATCAGATTTTCCGGTGTAGTAGGGATAAAGGGAAAAAGTTTCTTAGCAAGCATAGGAAAGGGGTACCCTTTCCGTATTTTCGCCCTCCTGCGCTGCCGCGCGTCGGTCAAAAATTGCTTGTTGGGAAGTGTCCCAAACCCTCTAAAAAGCGGAAAGGAGCGTGAACGCATGGACGGCAGGAAACGGACGGTGCAAATCAAATTCAGAGTAACAGAGGAAGAACGGGCGTTGATTGAGCAGAAAATGAAGCTCGTTCCCACCCGGAACATGGAAGCCTATCTTCGGAAAATGGCAATCGACGGGTATGTTGTGAATTTGGATATGCCCGAACTCCGTGAGTTGACTTCCAAAATGAAACGGATATCCAACAGCGAAAACCAGATTGCCAAACAGCTCAACACAACGGGTAACATCTACGAAACGGACATCGAAGAAATCAAAAAGAATAATCTGTTTCAATACCCGACCGAGCGGCTTGTTGCCCGTATGGTGCGAAGCTGCTATAAGCGGCTGGACGCATTAGACGATGAACAGCTCCGGCAGGAATTATCATCGGCTCCGGCTGAGATTGCAAAACAGATCAACCTCTATGCCATGATGCGCTATAACCGCATTGTTTGGGACTTTATGGTTGGCGTAGTTGGAGAAAAGTTCCGGAGTCAGGACTTCGAGTTTTCGCGGAAAGACCTGAATGTCTTCTTCTCCCACTTGCAGGAACAGAACGATGACATTGCCGGATGGAGTGAGTCAACGGTCAATAAGATCAAGCAAGTGCTGACGAAGATTTTGGTTGAGGTTGAGATCCTTGACACTTTCAAATCGACGCGGCTCAATCCGCTGTTCCTCTGCGAAGAGTTGGAAGAAGGCATTCGCAGAAATAATGATCTCGAAGCACTCGCGGCTTTTAACTGCTTTAGATAGGAGGCTCTGGCATGAGTGACATCAAGCAAGAGTTAGATAAAATCAGAGGACGTATTTCCGAACCAAGTTTTCTGAAAAACGAAGGCTTGAGCAACGAGGTCGGCA
>OLVZ01001208.1_pt1 | contig 22762 bp, 22 predicted proteins | sample 1673341 | NCBI WGS metagenome assembly OLVZ01 (sample SAMEA3178944, study PRJEB25190) | human gut metagenome | biome: human gut; feature: human-associated habitat; material: faeces | place: Austria | collected 2013 | reverse complement strand
GCAAAGGCATCCAGCCCATGCCTGCGGAACTGCTCTTTCTTGCGCTGGCGGTGCCCCGCGTGGGGGTTTTCTTTTCTCTCCACCCGCTGTGCAACTCCTTACGCTCTTTTGTTTGAGCCTACGGCGGCTTATTTCCCGCCGTACTGTTTGAGATATTCTTCCATGCGCCCGCGCATCGCATCGTCGATGAGCACGCGGCCATCGAATTCCTTGTGCAGGTGCTCGGCCACGAGGACCTTGGAGCCCAGGCGCGGACCCACGGGGATGCGAATGTCGGTGTAGTCGAGCTTCTGCGCGGCGCGGGCCTCGGCCTCCATCTCCTCATAGCGGGCCAGACGTGCCTTGTTCTTGGCCTGGCGGGCCTTGGGGCTCGAGCGCACCCACTCGAGCTCGGCCTGCATGCGCTTGGCCAGGCGGGCGTCCTGCTGGCTCTGGGCGGCCATGCGGGCGGCCTTGGTCTCGAGGTAGGTTGAGTAGTTGCCCTTGTACGGGTAGAGGTGACCGCGGTCAACCTCGCAAATCCACTCCGCCACATGGTCGAGGAAGTAGCGGTCGTGTGTGACGGCGAGCACGGCACCGGGGTAATTCTTGAGGAAGTGCTCGAGCCAAAGGATCGACTCAGCGTCGAGGTGGTTGGTAGGCTCGTCGAGCAGCAGCAGGTCGGGGGCCTCGAGCAGCAGGCGGCAGAGGGCCACGCGGCGGCGCTCGCCGCCGGAGAGGACGTTCACGGGCATGTCGGAATCGGGCAGCTGAAGGGCGTCCATGGCCTGGCCGAGCTTGGAGTCGATATCCCAACCGTCGGCAGCGTCAATCTCATCCTGCAGGCGGCCCATCTCGGCCATGAGGGCGTCCATATCACAATCGGGGTCGCACATCTCCATGCTGATAGCGTTGAAGCGCTCGACCTTGGCGCTGAGGTCGGCGTAGGCCATGCGGACGTTCTCGATGACGGTCTTGTCCTCGTCGAGCGGCGGCTCCTGCTGCAGGATGCCCACGGTATAGCCGGGCGTGAGGCGAGCGTCACCGTTGGAGACCTCTTCGATGCCGGCCATGATCTTGAGCAGGGTGGACTTACCCATACCGTTGGGGCCTACCACACCGATCTTTGCGCCAGGGTAGAACGAAAGGGTCACGTCGTCGAGGATGACTTTGTCGCCGTGCGCTTTGCGCGCCTGGTACATCTGGTAGATAAATTCGGCCATAGGGGTGCTCCGTTTCTTGAACAGGGTAGATAGTCATACTTTTTGTATTGTCGCATGAAACCATCGTTGCCCCAATACGGGCACACGAAACTCGGAAAGAGGGGTGCTTTGCAGCACTAACCGCACGTCCTTTCTGCTAATACAGGGAAAACGAAATGAATGAGCGAATGGGAAAACTCATTGGAAACTACGTTTGGCGGAACGGATTGGAGCCGAATTGCACAACGAGTGGCAAGACAAAAGGCTGTTCGACGACGAACCGTGCTACCCTAATTCGAGAAGAATCGATAATGCACCGTTGGATCCGCGTCAAACGGGATTCAATGTTGGAGAGCGCATGCTAAAGGGGCCGCAATGGAGACGATGAAGGACCGTCTGCACAGGATGCTGGGCGCTGAACGGCTTGCGCGGCTGCAGCAAGCGAATGTCCTCGTGCTCGGCTGCGGCGGCGTGGGATCGAGCTGCGTGGAGGCGCTCGCCCGCGGCGGCATCGGCACGCTCATCATCGTGGATAAGGACATCGTCGCCCCCTCCAACATCAACCGCCAGGCCATCGCGTTCGAAAGCACCGTGGGCAAGCGCAAGGTCGGCGTCATGGCCGCCATGATCGCCGACATCAACCCCGACTGCCGCGTGATCGCCCATGACACGTTCGTCCTTGCCGAGAACATCGAAGAGCTGTACGACACCATCCTCGCCGAGGTGGATGGACGCATCGATTACGTGGTCGACGCCATCGACACCGTGTCGACCAAGCTCTCGCTCGCCTCGCTCGCCCAAGAGCGCGGCTTCGAGCTCATCAGCTCCATGGGCAGCGCGAACAAGCTGCACCCCGAATGCCTGCGCATCGCCGACGTGCACAAAACCGTGAACTGCCGCCTGGCGCGCATCATGCGCAAGGAATGCCGCAAGCGCGGCATTCGCCACCTGCGCGTCCTGTACTCCTGCGAGGACGCCACCCCCGCCACCGCGCTACCCGGCACCGAGCGCAGCGAGCGCTCCGGCATGGGCAGCATGTCCTATATGCCTCCCATCATGGGTCAGATGATTGCGGGAGAGGTCATCCGCTCCATCGCGCGCATCGGCACGAACGACGATGTGAACGCAGCGCTGGCCATGCACGACGCGGCGCAAAAGGGCCGCCTCGCGGGCAAACGGGGTGGACGGGCGCAATGATGCGCGCATCCGAAAGTGATTGCCCGGATATGTATCTCGAAACGCGGGTAAAAATGTCGCAAATCAAGCTCGATTCGCCATCTTTTTTCGACAAAGACACCCTCCTTGCACCCGACCTCACCGAGCTCCATGATCCATGGCGCTACGTGGACATGCACTGCCATCTCGATCGCATGGCAAACGCGGCGGAAGTTGCCATGCGCGCGCAAGAGCACCGCATAGCCATCCTATGCACCACGGTGACGCCCGACGACGTCGCATCTGCCCAAGACGTCCTTGCCGAAAGCGGCAATGTGCGCATCGCCGCCGGCCTACACCCATGGTGGGTCACCGACGACCCCGAGGGCACCGCCGATGCCGAGCAAGCAGCCGCGCTCGCCGCGGCATCCGATTGCGTCGGTGAGATCGGCCTCGACTTCTCCCCCGCCCACAAGCACAACGCCCGCGCCCAAATCGCGGCCTTCGAGCAGATCGTCTCCGCCTGCGCCGCCAAGCCGCGCCGGGACCGCGTCATATCCATCCACGCCGTGCGGGCCGCGTCAGACGCCCTCGACATTCTCGAAGCCCACGGCCTGCCCGACCACGCGACGTGCATCTTCCACTGGTTCTCGGGCACGTCGGCGGACCTCGATCGCATCCGTCACCTCGGTTGCCACATCTCGGTGAATGAGCGCATGCTCACTACCAAACGCGGTCGCGAATACGCGCGGCAGATGCCGCTCGAACAGCTGCACCTCGAAACCGACGCTCCTCCGCAGCTCGACGTACGACCACAACGCGAGATATCGCCGCAGTCCGACGCCTCGCCGCAGCTCAACGCCCCCTACCCCGTCGACGAGCTCGAACACTCGCTTAGCCGCACGCTCGAGGCGCTCGCCCGCATTCGCGGCGTCGAACAAGAAGAGCTCGCCGCACGCATGGCGCAGACGAGCTCCGAAGTTCTCGGCGTATAACGAGAACATTTGCGAACGCCGTCCCGGGACAGGCGGAAGCGACGCGAAATCGACGCCACAGCGCAGACAATGCACCAGCCGAACCCGAACCACAAAAACGGGGCGTCCACGCGGACGCCCCGTTTCTTCGCGACTCTGGCTGCCGCACTCAAAAGAGCGCAGCCCCTTCGAGCAGGCCGGTCTCTTAGTAGTCGAACTGGTGATAGTAACGACGATACTTGAGGTTGTGCTTGGTGACCAGCTCGTAGTTGCGGGCGAGGCGGTCGGTGGTGAGCACGGAGAGGATCCAGGGGGACACGATGACGCGGAAGTCGTCGTCGAGGCCCGGGATGGCGTACTCGGCGGTGTCGATGATGACGTAGTCCTCGTCGCCGGTCACGCCACTGGTGAGGAAAGCGCGGACGCGCTCGTCGAGGGCGCGGCACTCGTCCTCACCCATGAACAGGAACACCGGGACGCCGGGCTCGAGGAGCTCGAGCGTGCCGTGGAAGAAGTCGTGGCTGGTGATGTGGCGGATGCGCTTCCACTGCATCTCCTCCAGCAGGCACATGGAATAGAGGATGGTCTCGCCCCACAGCGCGCCGGAGCCGATGAACATGGTGTAGTCGGCCAGGGCGTACTTGCGGGCGAGCTCCTCGGCGCGGGGCTCGAAGCGCTTGCGGATGTCGAGCAGGTCCTTCCAGACGTCCTTGGTCTGCTCGATGAACAGGTCGAACTTGGGGAAGCAGCCGCGGCGGTTGAGCAGGCGCAGGCCGAAGCAGTCGGCGAGGTAGTAGCCCTTCTCGCAACCGCCGGCGCCGTGGTCGGAGGCCATCATGACGCAGTTCTCGGCGCCCACGGCCTGGCCGATCTTGCCCTCGGGGTTGGTCATGGCGTAGACGCGCACGCCCATCTCCTGCATCTTGCCGATGGCCTCGAGCACCTCGGGCGTGGTGCCGGACTCGGAGGCGGTGAGCACGATGGAGCGGTCGGTCATGCGCTTGTGGCCCATGACGTTCCACTCGGCGGCGTGGATCAGGTAGACCTCGAGGTCCTTGTCGCCGAACTTGTTCATGAGGTACTCGAGCTGCATGAGCTCGTCCCACGTGCCGCCGACGCCCAGCAGGAACACGGCGTCGTAGCCCTCCTCGTGCACGCGGTCGGCCAGGGCGGTCATCTTCTTGCCGGCCTCGTAGACGTTCTTGCCGTCCTCGAGGTAGCCCTCCTGGTCGAAATTCATGATCTCGATCTTCTCGGTCTCCTTCATTGCGAACTCCCTTCGTCGCCGCCGTGGCCTCTCGTATCCAAGTCGAGAGTTTTTAATACCACTTGTTGATTACATCTTAACGCTTTTTCATACCAGTTTTTTGATAGACAAGTCTTTCCCGCAAACGGTCACATCTTCTCCGTAAGCGGTAGAATCGCCACATCGTATCGAACATTTCTTTAGAACTGATAGATGTATCCACCCTGACTTGCGGGGGTCAGCGCGTATGCGTGCTCGATCGCGCAGCCATCGGCGTCAAAGCTCACGCACTCGAGCGAGAGGGCGAGGCTGCCCGGCTCCACCTGCAGCAACCCGGCATCGCGCGTGGACAAGGCGACCACGTCGAGCTTCTCCTGCGCCAAGGCGACGGGCCTTCCGCACATCTCGTATGTCTCGTACAGACTGAACACCGACACGTCGACATCCTTGATGCCCGGGAACAGCGCGACGGGGATGAGCGTCTGCTCGAGCGAGGCGGGAACACCGTCCGCGCAATTGAGGCGCCTGATCGAATAGAGCTCGTCGTCCTCATCGATGCCAAACAGCTCGGCATACAGCGGACCGGCGGCGCGAATCGACCGCGAGAGCTGTCGCACCGACGCGACCTCGCTGGCCGCCCCGGCAGCCGAACGGAATCCGCTCACGCGCCTGCGGGGCTCCGCATCCCCTTGCGCCACGAACGCTCCCTTGCCCTGCACACGGCGAATGACGCCGCGCTCGACGAGGCCGTCTATGGCATTGCGCACCGTAAGGCGCGTGGTGGAGAACGCGGCTGCGAGCTCATGCTCGGAGGGAATCGCAGAACCCGGAGGGTAGGTGCCATCGGCGATGCTCCGCTCGATGGCATGGCGAATCTGAAGATACAGTGGGGCGTCGTCGCCAAGACGGGCTGCGGCGATGGCCGCGCCGGCATCGAACGCACGTGTGCGCGCCGATGCATCGTCACCCCCACGCACGGTGGCGTTGTGACCTACCACGTGAGCCATGTGCCCTTCACCCCCTGTGGCGTCTCCCCGTTCTTGCAACCATTGCTCGCGAAGCGATACCGACTCGGCACATACACCGCTTTGAGGTACTCCACCGGAACCCCGCTCACCGTGCGCTCTAGCGCCTGCACGAAAAAGACCGGCTCCCCTTCGTCGATGACGAGATGCCGCGCCTCCGGGGTCGTCGCGCGGGCGATCGACACGCGCTCAACACCATGGCCGACGCGAACGCCGTATTCATGGGCCAGCACATCATAGAGGCTCTCATGGGAAAAGTCATGCTTCTCGATTCCCGAGCAAAGACCGTGATTGATGTACGAGGTCTCGTAGGCGACCGGCGTGTCGTCGGCAAAGCGCACGCGACGCACCTCGAACACGGGTGACCCGCACGGCAGGTCGAGATTGCCCGCAAGTCCCTCATCCACCTCGAGCACGCGCGCGTCGAGCAGGTGTGCACCCGGGCGCCGTCCGACGCGACGCACGGCATCCGAGAAATTACGCGTCTCCTGGAAGATGTTGATGGGCTTGGACGGCAAGACGTACGTGCCCGACCCCTGCTTGCTCTCGAGCACGTGCATCGAAATCAGCTGCGTGATCGCGGCGCGCAGGGCAGTGCGCGAGACCCCCAGCCGCTCGGAAAGCACGCGCTCCGAGGGCAGCTTGTCTCCACCCACCAGGCCGGCGCTGCGAATATAGTGCCTGATGCCCTCCTGCGCACGATCTTTGGGCGGGATACTCATCTGCTCTTCCACCACGCCGCACCTCCTTTTCCCGGGCTGGCTCATGCCACGTATGTCGTCCCGACGCGTTGCGCCTTACAGCGAGGTGGCCGCCGTGAGCAGGTCGGGAACGGAATCGATGATGCAGTCGGCCGCGTCCTGACTAAATCCGAAACGCTCCTCGCGCTTGGCGAACACCGTCAGGCCCGCCGCCTTGCCGGCGGCGATGCCGGGGACGGAGTCCTCGATGCAGCAGCACTCGTCTGCAGACAGGCCGAGGTTCTCGAGCGTGTGCAGGTAAATCTCGGGGCTGGGCTTGCCTTGATGGAACTGCTCGCCGCTCGTCACCAACTCGAACTCACCGTCAAGCCCACAGGCGCCAAGCACTTCGAGGATGTTGTTCATGGGCGAAGACGACGCCAGGGCGACGCGCACGCCGCGGGCCTTGAGCTCCTTGATCGTCTCGACCACACCGGGGTTCAACAGGGCCGCGAAATCCGGCGCGTGTTGGGACTCCCATTCGTTGTACCGCGCAAGGCCCTCCTCCGCGGTGATCTCCACGCCGCCCATGCCGTACCACCGCACGAGGTTGCGTTTGAAATCTTGGAATGACGCCCCCACGGCCTGACACAGTTCCACACGGGGCACATCGATGCCCTCTTTGTCGAACAGCTGCGCCAGCGTGTCGAAGTAGAACCTCTCGGTGTCGACGATCACACCGTCCATATCGAATATGACGGCGGTAAAGGGAAAGCCGAGTTGAGCCATGCTGAGATCTCCTGTCTAATGGGCGAAAGCGGCGCGCGTCCAGACGCCCAACCCACACGTTCTCACAGATGGGCGCACGCGCAGCCGCTATGCATGATTGTAGGGGTTATTCGGACATCGCGCCGAGAATTAATCATCCCCGTCGTAATTCACGAAGCTCTCGGTCTTGGCCGAGGCGATTGCCTTGAATCGCTTGAGGAGCGGATGCTGTTTCGAGCTGCCCAGGGAACTGCTGACCAGGTGGCTCACCAGCTGCACGAACGGCAGGTACGCGAGGCACGCGAGGTCGCCTGCGGGAAGCTCGGACACCATGAGCACGTTGGGATCCCGGAGCAGGTCCGACGTGGAGGCGGGCTCCACGGCCTGCGCGCTCGTCAACAAGAAGGCCGCGTCGCTCACCTCGCGGGCCGCGCGATACACCGTGCGGCAGCGCTCGCGCGCGGCGTCGGGGGCATCGAAGAAGAACAAGGTGTACGCCGGGGTGAGCTGCAGGTTGGGGCCGTGGATGAACTCCTCGACCTCATAGGCGGGGCTGGGCACGTGCACCGTCTCACCGATCTTGAGGGCGCCCTCGAGAGCGACTCCACGCGCGCCGTCCGCTGCAACGCAGTAGCTCACGCGCATCGACGTCAGTGCCTTCTCGTGCCTGCGGAAAAACTCGTACGTCGCCGTGCGCACGGAATCGAGCACCTCAGCCGCGGCGGCGAGGTCCGCCATGCGCTCGGGCCGGTCGCCCAGCCGACAGGCAAACATCATGAGGAACAGGGCGAGCGTTGTGACGCCCTTGGTGACATACCCCACGAGCTCGACGCCCGCGCCCCAATCGACCATCACGTCGGCGTGCTCGCGCGCGTCGGCGTCCACGTTGCCAGTGAGGCACACCGCGCAGACGCCCTGTGCGCGGATGACATCAAGCGCCTCCAGCGCGTTGGTGGAAAGACCGCTTTGCGTCACCACCGCGACGAGTTCGCCGTCGCCGACCTCAGACTCGTAATACGTGAACCGGTGCGGCGTCACCACGCTGATCTGGACCTCGGGCAAGCACGCCTTCATAAACGGCAGCGCGCATTGGCACGCATTGTACGAGGAGCCCGACGCCACCAGGCGAATACGAGCGGGCATCCGGCCGTTGCAGCAGGCGATGAGCGGCGAGGTGAGCTCATCGGCGCGCTTGAGATTCTCGTGCACCGCCGTGACGGACTCCTCCACGTAGTCCCCCATCGTCCATATGCGTTCCTCACTCGTTTGCATGATTCCTCCCCTAAAGAAATGAAAAACGGGGCGCCAGCCGTATCCGTGCGGGCCGACGCCCCGACAAGGCGCGCCGATGCACTCCTTGCAGGAAAAATATACGAATTGCGACCTACACGCCCAAGATGCCGAAGAAGGAGCCCACGAGGCCCACGACCACGAGCGCGACGAGCAGCGTGGTGGTCTTGACGTTCTTCTTGCTCACGAGCCAGTACATGAGCATCGTAAAGGCGAGCGGAAGCAGGCCGGGCATGATCGTGTTGCAAATCTCGCCCAGTGTGGTTGCAGTCTCGCCGGAGCCGATCACCAAGGGCACGTTGACGGAGACGTTCTCCGCCGTCATGCCGCCGATGACCATGAGGCCGAGGACGGAGGCGCCGTAGGTGAGGATGTCCATAAGACCGCTCTCCTGCACCTTGGCGAGGAAACCGCTACCCAGCTTGTAACCGGCGTGCATCAGGTAGAAACGCAGGCCCTGAGCCGGGATGTTGAAGAGCAGCAGGAACAGGATAGGGCCGAGGATGTTGCCCTGGGCGGCCAGGCTCACGCCGACGCCCGTGGCGATGATGCGCAGCGTGCCCCAGATGAAGGAGTCGCCGATACCGGCCAGAGGACCCATGAGGGAGACCTTGACGTTGTTGATGGACTCGGTCTCGAACTCGGGGTCGGTGGCGTTCTGCTCCTCCATGGCGGCGGTGATGCCGAGGATGAGCGTGGACATGTGCGGCGTGGTGTTGAAGAACTCCATGTGGCGCTGCATGGCCTGGACCTGATCATCCTTGTTGGGGTAGAGCTTCTTGATGATCGGAAGCATCGAGTAGCAGAAGGCCATGTTCATCTGTCGCTCGTAGTTCCAGTCCCACTCCATGCCGAGCGAGCGGACGGCAACCCTGTTGAGGTCCTTCTTGGTGAGCTTGCGCTCGTCTGCGGTCTGGACCGCGGCGTCATTAGAAGTCGTCGTCATCGTCCATACCTCCTTCGGTGGCGAGAGCGGGACGGGCGTTCAGCTTCTGCTGGATCTGGGAGAGGACCACGGCCACGACGGCACCGAAGATGGCGATACCGGTGGTGGGGATTCCCAGGTAGGTGGACAGAGCGAAGCCGGCGATGAAGAAGCAGGCGACGGTCTTGTTCATGATCATCTTAAGCAGCAGCGCGAAACCGATGGCAGGCAGCAGGCCCATGGTGATCTGCAGGCCGTTGGAGACCCACTCCGGGATCATGTCGAGCAGCGCCTGGACCGCGGGGCCGCCGGCGTAGAAGCCGATGGCGACGCACAGGCCGATGATAAGGTTGACGCCGAAGAAACCGCCCAAGAAGTGCATGCGCGCAACGCCCGCCATGTCGCCCTTGGCCGCGTAGTCGTCGGCCTTGTGGACGAACGGCGGAAGGATGAAGACCATGCCGACGTTCTTGACGATGAGGACGAGCGAGGCGACCGGGATGCCGATGGTCAGCGCGGTCTCGAGGCCGGAGCCGGTCGAGATGGTGAAAGCGGTGCCGAGAACGGTACCGGAAATCATCTCGGGCGGGATGCTCGCACCGATGGAGAACGAACCCATAAAGGCGAGCTCCAACGTGGCACCGAGCATGACACCCGTGGGGATGTCACCCATGATGATGCCGGTGAGCGCTCCCATCACCAACGGACGGGACAGGCAACTGGTACCGAGCAGGTACTCCGCGTTGCCGAGCATGGCGACGAGGCCCAGCAAAATGGCTTGGACAATCATCTGTGCTCCTTTCTGCATATCTCAAGAGGCGGCCCCTCGCCACCTCTTTGTGCACCTAGTGCCAACCCGGCATATCAAACAAGCACTCCCCCGCCCATGCCTTGATGGGCCTTGCATGCCAGGTTGTGGGGATGTGCCAGGCGAAAACCGCCACCGCAAACGCGACACCCGGGCCCGTGCCGGCACCCTTGGGTGTCGCGGTGGAAGATGCGCTAGAGGGCGCGCTCCACCTTGACGGCCGAATCGTTGGGGACCATCTGGATCTCGACGTCCACGCCCTCGGCGACGAGCTCGCGCAGCGTCTGCTCCTCCTCAGCCGTGACGTTCATGGCCTTGGAGATGGCGCGGGTGTCGGCCGTGGCCTTCGTACCGCCCAGGTTGAGGTGCTTGATGCCGCACTCACGGCACAGGCGGGCGGCGTCGGCGATGGACTCGACCACGATGAAGAGCTTGTACTTATCGGTCACGCCGCTGTTGAGGGCGGTGATCGAGTCCTCGACCGTCTTGATGACGAGTTTGGTGTCAGCCGGTTTGGCGAGCTTGATGGCGCTCTTGCGCAGGGCATCGCCGGGCACGGCGTCGTTGGCAACGAGGATGCAATCGACATCCAGGGCGCTCTTCCAGGAGACGGCCACCTGACCGTGGAGCAGGCGATGGTCGACACGGAGCATCTTGATCATGACGTTTTCCTTTCATCCCAACCGCTTATGCGGCACGGTCGATGTCTATAGGATAGCTGAGCGACGCAATGGAACACATTGACCGAGAACCTAGAAGTCCTCGTCCTCCTCTTCGTCGACGGTCTCGCCGCCAAAGGCGACGGTGACTCCCTCACGGGCGGCTTCGAGCACGCGCTGCGCCGCCGCGACATCGAGGCCGTCGCGGGCGGTGAGCGCGATCTCGAGCGCCATGCCCATGGTGAGACCGGAGAAAACGACGACGTTGGGCAGCTCGGTCAAGCGATAGAGCGCGTTGTGCACGCTGCCGCCCTTGATGTCGCACATGATGATGAACTGCTCGTCGCTCGCGGTGATGCGCTCACGCAGCTGCTCGTAATAGTCATTGGGATTCTGGCCGAACTCAAGGCTATACGTCTCGATGCCATCGGCCGCACCGCCGGCGACCATGTGAAGCGAATCGAGCATGCCACGGGAGAGCCCGCCATGCGTTGCAATGATGATCTGAGCCATCGTGCATCCCCCTCATCCAACTGGTTTCGTTGTTGCAAGACCTATTATAGGCAGGGCATAACCTGTTATAGCCTGTTATAGTCACCGTTCTGTCAACGGCCTGTTTTTCACCGTGAGTGGTTTTTCTTAGTACAAAGTTGTATATGACAGTGTAATACCGGTTCGCAGCCATCCTGCGCACGGAAAGCATTTGGCGGAGGTTGGAAAACACGCTTCAGCCTCGTTTGGGCAGTAAAAACGCCCCGGCGCGAAATGCGTCGGGGCGTCGTCCAACCATTAGATGCGAAACGTGTATCTCGTTCCCACGATATGCAGTTTTCCCAGGTACATGGGTGATCCGTCCGCGCCGTAGTAATGCCCCGCAAGGCAAAACAAGGGCTCGCCGGCGGGCACGTCCAAATACGGGGCCATCTCGGCGGGCGCCTTTTCGAGGTCGAGGGCACACGGCTCGTTGAGCATCGGCTCGCTATGACCATGGGCCACGACGATATCGTACAGCGAGGTGTCCTCGAAGTCGGCCTCGCGAAGGAACCCGAACGTCTTCGCCGGGAAATAGTTCTCCTCCACCATGATGGGCATGCGATTCGCCGTGCGGATACGCATGACGCGCAGCAGGCGGTCCTCAGGCCCCAAGCCCAAAAACTCACGCGCCTCATCAAAGGCCGGGACCTCGTCGCACGAGAGCAGGCGGGCGCCGGCGCGCTGGCCATTGCTCTCGCACGCCTTGGTGAAGCTCTGGACGTCATTGTCCTGCGTGAACTTGGCGCGGATCTTCGAGGGGGGCTCGATGTCGGACGCGCGCGCTCTGACATAGGTGCCCTTGCCAGGGCACTTCACGAGGTACCCCTCGTTCACCAGCTCCTGCAAGGCGCGACGAACGGTGATGCGGCTCACGCCATAGAGGCCGTTCAGCTTGTCCTCAGAGGGGATTCGCTGACCGGGCGCGAACTCCCCCTTATCGATCTGGCGCTTGAGCAGGTCCCTCAGCTGAGCGTACAGAGGCGTCGACGAACCCTCGTCCAACGTGTGCGCCATGTAGACCTCCTCCGGTATTGATACGTCTTATGCTGTCATACGAGACGGTACCACAACCAACTGGACGGCGGCACCTCTAAGTCCAGAATCTCGCTGAACGCGACCGCGAATGCGCACGCCTTCTGTCCGCACGCGCGCAGCTCGGTGGCTTTTCGGCATTTCGCCCACTTTCGCACGCCCAAATTCCGAAAAGATACCGAGTTTTACATGCAAGCCACGCACGAAAAACGGGTCGAGCACCATACAAAGCGGTCTCGACCCGTTCGATAAACGTGTATCGCGGGGATGTGCGAAACGCGTTGTCGGCACGCGATTATCCCACCACGCCCAGGATGCCGAAGTAGGCGCAAACGATGCTCGCCAGCAGGATGATCAACATGATGAGCAGCGGATTCATCTTCTTCTTGAGCATGTAGTACACGATGCCGAACATCATGAGCGTCACAAAGCCCGGGAAGATGCCGTTCAGCAGCTCCGCGACGGTCGTCACGTCCTCGCCCACGCCGATGGCGACGGGGATGTCGACCGCGATCATCTCCATGGTCATGGCGCCGATGACCATGGCACCCATGATGGAGGCCATCTTGACGATGGTATCCATAAGGCCGGACTCCTGGATCTTGGCGATCATATCGGAGCCGAAGCGGTATCCCACGAACGTCAGCAGGTAGCGGATGACGTAATGAGGGACGTTGAACACCAGCAGGAACAAAATCGGGCCCAGAATGGATCCCTGCAGCGCGAGCGACGTGCCGATGCCGGTGGCGAGGATGCGCAGCGTGCCCCAGAAGAACGCGTCGCCGATACCGGAAAGCGGGCCCATGAGGGCGAGCTTGACGTTGGAGATGGCGCTCGTGTCAAACGACTCGTCCGCGGCGTTGGCCTCTTCCATCGCGGCGGCGATGGAGATGGGCAGCGTGGCGATATAGGGCGTCACGTTGTAGAGCTCCATGTGGCGCTTCATCGCGGCGCGGAACTCGGTCTCATCCGGATACAACTTGCGCAGGATGGGCATGAGGGCCCAAGTGAAACCCACGTTGCCCATGCGCTCGTAGTTCCAGGAGTGCTCGTAGGGAATCGTGCGGAAGAACAGCTGCTGCAGGTCCTTGCGGGTGATCTGCTTGTCGTATGCGGCCTCGAACTTAAAACTCATCGAAGGCACCTCCTGCGGTGGTCGTCTCGGTTGCGGGCAGCTCGGGCTTCCTGGTGAATCCGCCCAGCACCACCATGGCAGCCACGATGATGGCGGCGAAGATCGCGACGCCCGTGGTACCGACGCCGAAGTAGGCGACCAGGAAGAAGCCGGCGAAGAAGAACGGCAGCACCGTCTTGTTCATGATCATCTGGGCGAGCATGGCGAAGCCGAGGGCGGGCAGGAGGCCGGCGGCGATGTCCATGCCGGTCTGGACGAACTCGGGGATGATGCTCAGCAGCTGAGCCACGGCATCGGAACCAAAGTAGAACGCCAATGGGACGAGCAGCAGGCCGCACCAGCTCTGGGCGTAGCCGGCAATGAACATATTGCGCGTGATGGCGCGCGTGTTGCCATCCTCGACGTTCTTATCGATACGGTGCACCAGGAAGAGCATGACCGGCTGGCCGAGCGCGGTATCGAGCGCCAGAGAGATGGTCGCGATGGGAATGCCCAGCGTCAGAGCCGCGGAGGCGTCAGCACCGGCCTGCATGGCGAGCGAAACGCCGAGGATCGTGCCGGCGATGGTGTCGGGCGGGTTGTAGGCACCGATGGAGATTGCGCCCACCATGGCGAGCTCCATCGTCGCACCCATAATGGTACCGGTCACCACGTCGCCCATCACCAGGCCCACCAGAGGGCCGAGCACGATGGGACGCTGCACGTAGCTCGTGCCGAGCAGCCACTCGGAATAGCCGAGCAGGGCGATCAAAAAGATGAACAGAGTCTTGATAAGCATGAAAACACCCCTCCTAACTCACGATTTTCTTCGCATCGGTCCGGCCATCGGCAGGAATCATCTGCACGAACAACTCGATACCGGCATCCATCAGTTCCTTGAGATACGCGTTGTTCTCGTCGGTGAGGAAGATGGACTGCGACACCTGACGGGCGTCCTCGCTGAACGGGATGTTGCCGAGGTTTATCTCGCCCACCCCGAGCTCACGCGCGATGACCCCCGCCTGCTGGACCGTTTCGCACACGATGAACAGCTTGTACTTGTCGGTCACGCCGCTCTTGAGCGCCGCGATGGCGTCGACGGTGTTCTTGATGACGACCTTGCATCCATCGGGCTTGGCGAGTGCCAGCGCCGAGAGGCGCAGCTTGTCGTCGAGCACGGTGTCACTTACCAGCAAGATGCAGTCGGAACCAAGCGCCTTGGTCCACGACACGGCAACCTGACCATGCAGGAGTCGGTAATCGACGCGAATCATCTTGATCATGAAGTACTCCTTCCCTTTCCACTGCTTCCATTTCCGTATGGACTGGACGAAAAGCCTCGAAATCCGTCCGAAATCCCCTTTAGGGCAGGTGACGGGCGCAGTCGAAGACGCTCGCCCCCATGCGACGCGCGTCCCTCTACGAGCGACGCTCGCCTTCCGCGGCGTACCCAGCCACCTCGAGCTTGCGCTTCTGCACATCGTCGTAGTCGTCCGTCTTACATTTGACGAGCCGCTCGAAACGATCGAACAGCGGATGGCACTCCTCGCAGTCGAGCTCGCGCATCCCGCGCGCCGCGAACAGCTGCACGGCGGGCAGCAGGAAAAACGGCGCGATTGCGGAATCGACGTCCGCGCAAACCCCGATGACGTGGTCATCGCGCCCGTCGGGATTCTCGTATGCCGCAATAAGGAAGGCGCGATCGGTCACCGCGCGGGTGGCACGATAGATATCGTACGTGCGCCCGGGACGGTTCGCCGGATCCAGGAAAAACGCCGTGGAACGCGGGTTGAGCAGCATGTTGGGACCGTGAATGTACTCCTCGGGCTCGAGCGGAGTGGCGGGGCACTTGAGCGTCTCCTGCCACTTGAGCGCCCCCTCGAGCGCGGTGCCATATGCAGCGCCCGCTCCGCACACGAAGGCGGGACCCGGGGAGAGGAACGTCCGCGCATGCTCGTCCATGAGCTGATGGACAGCGCTTTGGACCACCTCGTGGAGCTCGGGCACGCACGCGAGCTGCTCCATCCAGCAGGCCCATTCGGCATCGGAGATCACGGAGCGCTCGCGGGCGGTCTGCAGTGCGAACAGCGCCCAGAACTCCATGAGCGTCACAACGCCGAGCGTCACGAAATCGACCGTCTCGTTTCCCACGCCCCATTCGACGATCGAATCGACATGGGCGCGCAAATCCGCCTCGACGTTGCCCGTCAGGCCGATCACCACGTGACCGTGCTCGCGCGCGGCGCAGGCGGCCTCGATGATGTTCGTGCTGCAGCCGCTCTGCGAGATGAACACCTCGAACGAGTCGGACGCGATACGTTCCAAGCGCTCGAACTCATCCAGATAGCGGGAGGGCGTGAGCACGTCCACGCGAACGGAGAGCACCTGCTCCATGAAGGGACGGATCGCCGCACAGGCGTTATACGATGAGCCCGAGGCGATCAGGCGAATCTCATGCGCGTCCTGCTGGGAGAAGAGTTCCACCATGGGGGCGACGAGCTCGGTCCCCCTCCGCAGGTTATCTTCGAACACCTGTGGAGACCGACCGATGTACGTCTCCATCGTTGGGATGTCACGAACCATATCGAACCCCTCCCGCAGGTTTGCATGTCTCGACGGCACGGGTGTGCAAACGAACGCGCCCGGCACATTCGACTATACGAACGTGCCGGGCAACGAAGGGTCGGATAACTGGTCGATGGCCCCTATTCATCGGTGCCGGAGGGGCGTGTCATAAATGTCGCAAAAACTAAGACAACGGGCCCGAGGCACCCGGACAAGTGCTTAAACGGCGAAGAAATAGCGCGAACCGACGATGTATTGCTCGCCGTAGAACAGCGGATTCCCGTACTGGTCGTAGTAGTCGCCGGCAAGGCAGAACAGCGGCTCGCCGGGAACCACTTCGAGCGCCGCGGCCATCTCGGTAGAAGCGCTGTAGACCTCGAGGGTGCACGACTCATGCAGTTCGGGCACCAGTCCCAAGTGCCCCTCGATCAAGCCGAAAAGCGAGCAGTCGGCCAAGTCGAGATCGAGCAGGAAGTCGAACGCGGGACCGGAGAAGAAGTTGGTCTCGATGAGCACCGGCAAGTCGTCGGCGGTACGGACGCGCTCCACGCGCAGGACATCGGCGGATGGGGAGACTCCGAACAGCCGTTGGCACGTAACGGGCGGTTTGGTCTTGCGGCACGAAACGGGACGGGCACCGGGCTTATAGCCGCTCTGGCTGCAAATGCCCGAGTAGCTCATCACCGTGTGGCCCACGTTGTCGCGCTGCATGACCTTGAGGACGTTCGGTCGGCTCACAAAGGTGCCGCACCCGCGCTTGCGCACCAGATACCCCTCGTTCACCAACTCGTCCACAGCGCGGCGCACTGTGATGCGGCTCACGCCGAAGCGCTCGCACAAGTCAGCCTCGGAGGGGATGCGGTCGAGGAGCTCGTACACACCCGTCCCGATATCCGCTTTGAGGTCGTTGACCACTTGCTGCCAAAGCGGAATAAACGACGGTTCACGTGAAGTTGTCGCCATCGCACGGTCCCCTTCCCTCGTGGCCTGCTTCCATCGGGGGCGATCCGAAGCCCCAGCCAAATCCAACTACCCCAAAAGCTTCTCCAGGGCGGCGGCGATGCCGTCCTCGTTGTTGGTGAGCGTCACCATGTCTGCAGCTGCCTTGACCTCGTCGGTCGCGTTTCCCATGGCAACGCCCGTGCCCGCCCAGCGCAGCATTTCGACATCGTTTTGCGCATCGCCGAACGTCACGGTTTCGGAGGCATCGATACCGAGCGTGGGCAGGACGTTCGCCAAAGCCGAGCCCTTGTTCACACCCTTCGGCATGAACTCGTAGAAGAAGTCCGAGGTGAACGTCGAATCGAGCACGCCCTCAAACGGCGCGGCGAGCTCTTTCCAATGCTCCGCCATATAGGTGTCGGTGCCCGCCGTGAGCAGCTTGCACTGAGGGATGTCGGCCAGGTTCTCAAGGCTCCTCACTTCGCACACGAGCAGGTCGCACACTTCGCACTCGTGCTTGATGATGTTGCAGGCCTTGCCACGGATGTAGATGTCATCCACAAAGGCGTGCTCCACATAGAGGTATCCGTCGCGCGTGAACCACGGGATGACGTCGAACTGCCTCACGTGATCAAGCAACGGCTTGATGATGTCTTTGGGCAACGCGTGCTCATAGAGGATCTCGCCCGTCTTGACGTCTTTGACGTGGCCGCCGTTGTACGAGGCGATCAGGCCGCCGTGCTGCGCGAGCTCGAGTTGCTCGGCTAGGCGTTTGACGCCTTGCGAGGGGCGACCCGAGGCGATGATCACACGGATGCCGGCGCGCTGCGCATCGATCAAAACTTCCCTCGTGCGCGGGGCGATCTCCTTGTCATCGTTGGTGAGGGTTCCATCGACATCGACCGCAATTGCCTTGATGACCATAGGCGTGTTCCTTTCCGTGCGTTGCATCGTTTTTTACGTTTTGCGTCAATTGCGCCCCATGATACTGCAACCCCCGTGCGCGAAACAAAATGTGGCCGAGACGTGGCTATTTCCACACAACGGGTCGCTGCGCCGGAACGTTAGAACTCGAGCGTCAGGATATCGGAAACCCGGTCCACTACATAGTCGGCCTCATCCTGGCTGAAACCGAAGCGCTCCTCGCGCTTGGCAACAACCGTCAGGCCCGCTGCCTTGCCCGCGGCGATTCCGGGGGCGGAGTCCTCGACGCAACAGCATTCCCGTGCGGAAAGGCCCAGAGCGTCCAGCACGTGCAAGTAGATCTCAGGATCGGGCTTGCTGCGTACGAACTGCTCGCCGCTCGTCACGAACTCGAACGCGTCCAGGATCTCGCATTCCGTCAGAACCTGATGGATGTTGTCGAGCGGCGAGGACGACGCCACGGCAAGACGCACGCCGCGAGCGGCCAAGCCCTCCAACGCCTCACGCACACCGGGATTGAGCAGCTTGGCGTAATCCAACGGTTCGCTATCCTCCCAGGCATCGAAGCGCGCAAGCGCCTCCTGCGCGCCGAGGTTCTCCCCTGCGCGGCCGAGCCAATCCACCAGCGTCTCGCAAAAGTCCTGGTGCGAGCGGCCCACCTGCGCATAGAGTTCCTCCATGGAGACGGTCACGCCCTGGCTCGCCAGGAAGTCGCGCGTTTCATACGCATAGGCCATCTCGGTGTCGACGATGACGCCGTCCATGTCGAAGATAACCGCCTTGAATGGAAATGCCGGCACTGCGTTGTTCTGCATGCTTGATGTCCCTCCTGTCCTCCACCGCACTGGGTATCGCGCGAAGTGGACCCCACAATACAACAAAAAGGCCCGCGCATGCGAACATACACGGGCCTTGAAGGCTTGATTTACAACGCGCATTAAGCCGAACGCTCCAAACGCTACGTGCGGTGTGCGCGCCTCAATGCGGGCTTGTGCGAGCCAAACGCTACTTACGGTGCGCGCGATAGAACTCGATGAGTGCACGCGTGGAGGCGTCCTGGCTGGCAAGCGCCTCGTCATCGTGGAACGCGGGCGTAATCTGCTTGGCCATCTGCTTGCCAAGCTCAACGCCCCACTGGTCGTAGGAGTCGATACCCCACACGGCGCCCTCGACGAACGTGATGTGCTCGTACAGCGCGATGAGCTCGCCGAGCGCGAACGGGGTCAGCGTGTCGCCGAAAATCGAGGTCGTGGGACGGTTGCCGGCGAACACGCGGGCGGGGACCATCCACTCGGCCGTGCCCTCGGCGCGCACCTCGTCGGCAGTCTTGCCGAACGCGAGCGCCTTGGTCTGGGCAAGGTAGTTGCCCAAGAACAGCTCGTGCACGTCCTGGCCGCCGTCGACCGCGGGGTTGGCGGTGTTGGCAAAGGCGATGAAGTCGGCGGGGATCATCACGCTGCCTTGATGGATGAGCTGGTAGAACGCGTGCTGGCCGTTGGTGCCCGGCTCCCCCCAGAAGACTTCGCCCGTGTGACAGGTCACCGGCGTGCCATCCCAGCGCACATGTTTGCCGTTGGACTCCATGGTGAGCTGCTGCAGATAGGCCGGGAAGCGGTGCAAGTACTGGGTGTATGGCAGGACCGCGTGCGTGTCGGCGCCGAAGAAGTTGACGTACCACACGTTCATGAGGCCCATGAGCGCGACGACGTTCTCCTCGAGCGGGGCGCTCTCAAAGTACTCGTCAATGGCGCGGAAACCCGCAAGGAACTGCTGGAAGCGCTCGGGACCGAGCACGATGATGAGCGAGAGACCCACGGCGGAGTCGACAGAGTAACGGCCGCCCACCCAATTCCAGAAACCGAACGCGTTCTTGGGATCGATGCCGAAATCGGCAACGAGGTCGAGTGCGGTGGACACGGCCACAAAGTGCTTGGCGATGGCCTCGGCATCCTGCTCGGGCGTACCGTCGATGGCGCCCGCGGCGCGAAGCTGCTCGAGCATCCAAGCCTTGACCTCGCGTGCGTTGGTAAGCGTCTCGAGCGTGGTGAAGGTCTTGGACACGATGATCACGAGCGTGGTCTCTGAGTCGAGACCGCGCAACTTTTCCGCCTGGTCGTTGGGGTCGATGTTGGAGATGTAGCGGCAATCGATACCCGCGTCGGCGTACGGTTTGAGCGCCTCGTAGGCCATGACCGGACCGAGGTCGGAGCCGCCGATGCCGATGGAGACGAGATGTTCGATCTTCTTGCCGCTCACACCCTTCCACTCGCCGGAGCGAACCTTCTCGGCGAAGGCGTACATGCGCGTCAGGACCTCGTGGACGTCGGCGACGACATCCTGGCCGTCAACGATGAGCTCGCCCTTCTGGCTGGCGGGACGGCGAAGCGCGGTGTGCAGCACGGCGCGGTCCTCGGTGGTGTTGATGTGCTCGCCGGAGTACATGGCATCGCGACGCGCCTCGACGCCGCAGGCACGACCGAGGTCGGCGAGGAGCTTGACCGTCTCATCGGTGATGAGGTTCTTGGATAGGTCGAAGTGCAGGTCGCCCGCGTCAAACGAGAGCTTGTTCACGCGCTCGGGATCGGCGGCGAACCAGTCCTTCAGGCTGATCCCCTCGCTCGTGAGCTTGTCGTAGTGGGCGCCCAAAGCCTCCCACGCAGGGGTTTTGGTGGCGTCGATGGGAGCGGAAACTGGCATGTGGTTCCTCCTTGATGGGTCATGCAGATGCAGTCCATTCTACTACCCATCGAGCGCGTATGTTCTTCAATACGCAAACGGACCCCTCACGCAGATGTCGAGCCCCTGCGCGTCGTCACACGGGAAAACAGCTCGAAGCCGCATGCGAGCAGCGTGGCGATGCAGACGACGTAACCCAGCGTTCCCCACACCCTATAGATCACGGCCAGGTTCGCGACGAAATACAGGGACAGGTTCACCGCGAAATGCAGGAAGATACCGCACCACAGTTTTCCGGCCCGCCAATCGATCCAGCCAAAAACCAAGCCCAGCGCAAACGCGTACGCGCCCTGCACCACATTGCCGTGGAGGACGCCGAAGAGCAGGGCCTGGATGGCATTCGCGCACCAAAACCGAGGTGCGGATATGGAGAATGAAGGTGGCGCGGGATGGGTGTCGTGCGATTCCTCGGAAAGCTCGTCATGAGAAGGACGGCGGCGCCATAGCGGGCGCGCCTCGGGGCAAACCGCGCGTAGCGAGAGCTCGAATACGACGCCGCGGAACAGCGCCTCCTCGGCGATTGGAGCCAGCACGGAAACCGCCGTCATTGAGAGCAACTCGGTATTGCTGAAATACTCGGAGCCCATCAGTTCCGAGTACTCGGCCGAATAGCTCGGGAACAGCGGGAGAATCCAGCTGAGCAGCAATGAGATTGCCATCTGCAGACCCACGCCCAAAAGCGCGAGGGCGCCCGCGGCAAAGACGGCGCGCCGCATATCGAAACGGCTCGCCCGTCGCATGAGAAACGAGCGAGGCCGCAGGTAGAGCCACCACCCCACAAACACGACCGCCTCCGTGACGCCCGCCGCCGCCATGAGCGCGACCAACGGCGTCCCGGTTATCATCTGGCCCGCGGGAATCGCCTCGACCTGCGTGCGAAACACCGCGAGCACGGCAAGGGACACAGCCCGACACAGGACGGAATCCAACATGATCGCACCCAGCGCCGCGGCAAGCCACGTCGCGGCGTTCCCAATGCGGGCGAACAGGGAGATCCGCTCCCCCCGCTGCCCGTCGGAGCCGTTTTCCATGTCGAGCTCGCCCATCACGCGTTCTCCTCGAGTCGAATACGCCAGACGCTTCCTAGCGACGCCCGCCGTGATCCCCGGGCCTGCGCGTCGAACGGCGCGGGGCGGGACTCGAGCCCATGGCAGCGCGCGAGGCGTAGCCGCCGCGATTGTCGCGTCCGCCAGCCCTGCCACCGCGCGCGCCGGCGTTCATCTGACCATCGCGACGTGTCGCTCCCCTGCCACCACGACGCGTGTGCTCGACGGGCTCGTCATAGTTGCGCCACGCCTCGCGCTTGCCAGACTCGCGTGCGACGGGAGTCTCGTCGTTGCGCTCCTGTGCAGAGCGACGCTTGGGGCGATTGCCCCCTCGATCGCCACGCTCGGATCGGGTGGTGCGGTTATTTCGCTTTCCGCGTCCGGCGCGCTCACCGCACTCCCGCCCACGGCGCTCCGTGCGTGCCTCATGCTCGGTCAGGAGTTCGACGTTTTCCGATTCCTCGGCTGCACGTACGCGCGTCTTTCCCGGGCGCTTGCGACGCGACGGCTTGGAGGCCGCCTCCTCGACCTTCGCACTCGAACCCTTTGCCCCAGCAGAAGCACCGTCCACCTGCCCGTTCTCAGTCTTTGCGCGATCTTTGCGACTTCGGCCCGAACGTCCGGCGCCCGGATCCGCCGCGCGCTTGGCCGCCTTGCGACGGCGCTGCTTCTCCTTCTTGCCCGCCGGAGCCTTGGCGGGAACACGGTCGGGGTCGACCTCGACGGGATGCGCCCCCAGCTCCAGACCCTCGGCATCAAACAGGTCGACCGTCTTGCCCATCAGGGCCTCGATATCGAAGAACTCCGCCACATCGTCGGACGTGACGAACGTGAGCGACCAACCCGCTTCACCGGCGCGTCCCGTGCGCCCAATGCGATGGATGTAATCGACCGGATCTTCCGGTACATCGAAATTGATCACGTAGCTGACGTCGGTGATGTCGATGCCGCGCGCAAGCACATCCGTTGCCACAAGGACCTCGCACGCTCCCTCGCGAAACGCCTTGAGAGCGCGCTCACGCTGCGCCTGCGTGCGATCGCCGTGAATGGCAGCCGTGGTAAACCCGGCGCGGGCAAGGCGGCGGCTACATGCGTCGGCACGATGCTTGGTGCGGGTGAACACCAGAACCTGGTGTACATTGCTTTGACGGATGATAT
>OLVZ01001205.1_pt1 | contig 22778 bp, 21 predicted proteins | sample 1673341 | NCBI WGS metagenome assembly OLVZ01 (sample SAMEA3178944, study PRJEB25190) | human gut metagenome | biome: human gut; feature: human-associated habitat; material: faeces | place: Austria | collected 2013 | reverse complement strand
TTTCCCTGCCGTAAATCCAGATCCCACAGTTCGAACAGCTCGATCAGAAACCTTCCGTACATTTCCGGGGAAAGAGAATATTCCTCCTGCCCCTGGCGCTCGCTGATGGGATCGAGACAGGCGATATACTGCTGCCACGAAAATCCCAGCTTCCGGAAATTTTCATAAATCCGGCGGATCTTCGGCGCTGTCTTGCCGTTTACCACCATCAGCACGTTAAATTCCACACCGGCAGCTTCCAAAAACTTCGCTGATTCCAAAACGCGGAAATAGGTGTCTTTTCCTACAGCATCCTTCCGGTACAGATCATGCGTCGCCTTGATTCCATCCACAGAAAGACCGATCAGGAAATGATTTTTTGCAAAAAACTGACACCATTCCTCATTCAGCGCATAGCCGTTCGTCTGCAATGCGTGGGAAATCGTAACATTTTTGGTATTATATTTTTGTTCCAGACGAATACATTCCCGGAAAAAATCCAGCCCTGCCAGCGTCGGTTCCCCGCCCTGGAACGCGATCGTACAGGAGCCTTCTGCAAATTCCAGTGTCCGTCTGATCACGTTTTCCAGCGTGGCAAAGCTCATAATGCCATAAGAAGCCTGGCTGCGCTTTTCCATTTCGTCCGCATAAAAACAATATTGACAACGCATGTTGCACAGGCCGGATGCGGGCTTCATCATCACATGAATCGCAGGCATCAGAGATATTTCTCCACAATCGCATTCATCTGATCCCATTTTGCTTCCATATCCGCAACGAGCTTGAACTGTGTTCTTGCACGGTCGAGGTTATGGTTTTCACGGTGGATCTTGAAATAAATATCGTTCTGCAGATGATCCGCCAGGAAACGCATACCGCATTCCAACGTCATCAGCTTCGCGCCCATCGGCATCAAGCGGATTTCTTTCTCCGTCAGGCTGCCTGCACAGCCTTCCGTGTAGCCTTTGGTATAAATTTCAAATAAGTTCATATCACAGGATACCAGATCCAGGTTCTGCTCGTCCTCTGCAGCAGTGCTTGCGCCGAAACGGATCGAATCGCCGTAATCGTACAGCGCACTTCCCGGCATAACAGTATCCAGATCGATGACACAAAGACCTTTGCCGGTCTTATTGTCAATCATAACATTGTTTAACTTGGTATCATTGTGGGTAACACGCAGCGGGATCTCTCCGTTTGCCAGCGCATCGCAGATGATATGACAGTCTGCCTCTCTCGCTTTGACAAATTCGATCTCTGCCTGCACGTCCTTTGCACGTCCGACTACGTCTTCCTCTACTGCTTTTAAGAAGTTATGAAAACGGTCTACCGTATTGTGGAAGTTTTTGATCGTCTCATGCAGGGTTGCTGCCGGATAATCTGCCAGCAACTGCTGAAAATGTCCGAATGCAACCGCGCTGTTGTAAAAATCCTCTGGCTTTTCTACCAGATCAAAGCAGGTCGCATCATCAATGAATACATAACTTCTCCAATAATCACCTGCTTCATCCTGTAAATAGCTCGCGCCATCCTTTGTCAGGATAATGTTAAGTGTCTCACGCTCCGGATCGCCGCCGGCTGCAATAATTTTTTTCCGTAAGAACGTTGTAACATTTACAACATTTTCCATCAGTTCCTTCGGATTCCGGAAAATATCGTCATTCATGCGCTGCAAAATATAATGCTTGTTGCTGCCGTCCTCAAGCTCACAGGTCAGCATAAACGTATCGTTGATATGACCGCTGCCATAGGGACTCATCTTTGTAATTTTCCCTGCAAACCGAAAGTTCTCCGCCACTTTCCGGCAGATCTCTTCTTTCTTATTCAAGTGCTCCATTGTATTTCACCCTCCGTATAACTCTCCTGTCAGTCTCCTTTTGTAACTTATCACATTATATCATGAACTTCGTTCATGATCGACATTCGCCGTTCGCGATGAGCAAGCTTCGCCTGTTCCCGCTCTCTTGCGCTCATTATATTACATTCGTCCTGCCGATACGGACGTTTTCACAGCCGTCTCTCAATTCTCCGGTTTAAAAATAATTTCACCGTCATACACCAGTCCGAGCTTATCCTTTGCAACCTCTTCGACATATTTGCGCGTCTTGGTGTATTTTTCGTATTCTTCGATTTCCGCCGTCCGCTGTGTTTCTTCTTCAATCTGTTGCGTAAGCTGTTTAATTTGATCCTGATATCCCTGCTGCTTCTGTCGCAGCTCCATGCTCCGGATCGATACTACCGCCAGCACCATCAGAACTACCATCGTTACCAGAAGCATGCTCAAACGGTTCTCCCGTTTCTTCCGGCGAAAAACAATCTTTCTTTTAACCATTTTTCCTGCCTCGCAATGCTTTTCTGTTCTGTTTACATAAAGCTATTTTAGCCAGTTTTAAACGGCTAGTCAACCGCTTTTTCAAAATTCTTGCACTCCGTCTGGCACCTCTGAAAATTTTCGAAAAACCGTTTTTTCCTATTCGAAAGGTATACTTTACGGGACGCATCAGCCATCCTACAACATAGGAAATCACCTTTTTTATCCAGAGACCGAACCGCGCTCCAGCTTTTACCAGAAAAGGACTCGCCGTGCTTTTTACAACGAGCATCCCAACTGCTGCCCCGAATACGCAGAACCACCGAAATGTCCCATTATTTTCCAGATATAACAGGGAAAAAAAGCTGCCTGCCACAACACACCAGTAAATAAGATCCTCTATCGAAATCCAGAATATTCCGTGTGGAAATACTCTCCGGAAAATCCGCAGAAAATCGTAAACAAGCGTCACCGCCATCCCCAGCAAAACCGAATGCAGCCAGAACGTTCCCTCTCTGGCGATCTCACTGCTCATCCGTCACCGAAACAGCCGACTCAGCAGCGATTCCGCTTTGCTGCCCGCCGAAGCTGTCTGTTCTGAATAGGTCAAGCTATCAATCCGCCCGTCAATGTCCACTTCTCCCTTTTCCAGCGTCAGGCGGCTCACATGCAGCTCACTGCCGCGGATCATCAGCATCCCCTGCTCCGTCTCCAGAAGCACTTCCCCCACATCAAAGGAAAGCACATCGGAAACGCCGTTAATCGCACACACTTCCCGGTTGACCAAACTGATCCGGTGCTGTCCTGCTCTGCTGTTTAATTCTTCCATCGCGCGCCCTCCTTACTGTTCCTTACACAGTATACGCGCCGATGTCTGCCGTTATGACTTTAGAGATATTGAAACATCTCTTTTGCTTCTTCTTTGCGTACAGTTTCCTGTACAGTCAGGACCTCGACCTTTACATCCTTATTGCCAAATTGAATCGTAATCACGTCTCCTGCCTTTACTTCTGCGGACGCCCGCGCCACCTTGTCATTTAACAACACTCTGCCCGCGTCGCATGCCTCGTTTGCAACGGTGCGGCGCTTAATCAGCCGGGATACCTTCAAATATTTGTCCAGTCTCATCTTTTTTTCCCTTCTCTACTAAATGCTAACCACCGCCGGCGGAGCATTTGTTATCGTATAAGAACAACGTTATTTATAGAATAACAAAAGGCAGCCGCATCAGCAGCTGCCCTGTCATCTTCTGATTTAGTTAATAGAATCCTTTAAAGCCTTACCAGCTTTGAACTTAGGGGTCTTAGAAGCTGCGATTGTCATTGCTTCGCCAGTCTGAGGATTTCTGCCTTCTCTTGCAGCTCTTTCAGATACTTCAAAAGTACCGAAGCCAACCAGCTGAATCTTCTCGCCTTTCTTCAGTTCTTCTGCTACAACATCAGTGAAAGCCTTTAAAGCCTTCTCTGCATCCTTCTTCGAAATCTCTGCCTGCTCAGCGATGGCAGCAACTAATTCTGTCTTGTTCATTATGAACTCCTCCTGTATTTCTTTTCCTGTTCCATTCGAAATGTCTAAAAGGGCAGTCCTGCCCAGAAACATTATATTCTATTTATACCTGTAGTTCCTTTGTTTGTCAATACTTACAGGGAAAATGTCTGCTCCAGGAAAGCCTTTTTCGCACCCTGCTGAATGAGCAACCGCTCCAGCTTTTCCATGTGCCTTCCAGGTATCCATACTTTCCGACTATTGTAGTAAAAATTGACAATTTTCCAGAATTTTTCCGGGTATGCAAAGCGATAATACAGCTGCAGATAATCCACCGCAGACAGCGGACTGATCCTGCCGTAAACGTCTAAAAGTCCTCTCGCCAGCGGCACTGACCAGTTCGTCTTCTCTAATAGCTTACGCAGGAAAAGATACAGATCCCGCATCTGACTGTCCAGGGCACATTTTTCAAAATTAATGACGGACGTCGTATTCTGACAGAGCAGATTGTGATGCTGATAATCCCCGTGACAAAAGCTTCCGCTTTCCTCGCATTCCCGCGCATCCAGAAGAGACCCATAGGAACGAACGTCCTCCGTCACCCGCTCCGCCTCTTCCAAAAACAGATCAAACGTCTGCTGCAGGTTGATCTCAAACGTTGTCTTCTGACTCTTTTCCCGCAAAAAACGTCTGACCTTACGCAGCTCCCGGTTCCGTTTCTCATATTCCTCTGCCAGGCTGACTGCGTGCAGCCCATACTCCTGCTGCAGCTGTGGAAAATGCAGCGCACTGTGCAGAACCGCCAGGGTGCGCATAGCATCTCGGCATTCCTGTCCATCCTTTAAACTGCATTCTCTTCCCTGTGGCCAGCTTTTTACAATGCATCTGTTCTGCTCCTGATCGCAGCAAAACAGCGCGCCTTCTTTTGTAGACAGAAGCTGTTCCGCACGCGTAAAGCCGTTTTGCCGGACTCCCTCCAGTACCTTTGCCATCATTTCCAGCCGAAAGACCGGTCCTTTATATTCTTTCAGGATATACCAACCTTTATTCGTTTCACACAAAATTGCATTTCTGCTTTTCTGTGTACGGATCACTTCAAAATCATAATTTTCCAGTACGCTTACGGACCTGTCATTCACCAGCATTCCCTCCCGCCTCTTAGGTACTACCTATCCTATGAGCAAAATGTTCCGGTTATGTATCAACGTTACAGTTCACTCATGGTTTCTTGTGGACAGATTCCATGCTCGCATGAGAATCTGTCCACAAGAAACCATGAAGGGAGCGCCCTTTTATGAGCAAAAATGAGCTGCGAAGCAGCGGAAAGCATCGAAGATGCGCTTTTGCGAATGGTGCGAGTGAACTGTAAATAAGCGAAATTATAAGAAAAGACTCGAAAAAGGGGAAATGGGAGGATTCATCATGAAACTGGTAACATTTAATATCCGCTGTGATTTTGGGCAGGACGGGGAGAACAATTTTGAATACCGCAAGGATTTGATTTTAAAGAAAATCGCGCAGGAGAAACCTGATATGATCTGCTTTCAGGAAGTGCTGCCGCATATCGCAAAATGGCTGAAAGAAAACCTGACAGAGTATTATGTAATCGGCTGCGGACGCAGCCCGGAGCTGAGAGACGAGCAGGTCAGCATCGCATACCGCAAGGATCGCTTAAACCTGATGGAGATGCAGTCTTACTGGCTGTCTGAGACGCCTTATGTGCCTGCATCCCGCTACGCAGAGCAGAGCATCTGCCCCAGAATCTGCAACGAAGCGCTGTTTGAGGATCTGGAAACCGGAAAGGTATTCCGCATTGTAAACACCCATCTGGATCATATCGGCGCACAGGCGAGAATCCTGGGACTTCGTCAGATCCTGGAAAAATTAAAGACCGAGAAACTCTATCCCGACGCAGCGACGATGATCACCGGCGACTTTAACGCAGAGCCTCAGGATCCGGAATTCGAAATCTTAAAAGAGTATCCGGAATACACTAACGTAACCGAGCATATCGGAATCACCTATCATGGATTCACAGAAGAGGATCATCCCTGCAGCATTGACTTTTTGCTGGTGAAGGGCGACATCAAGACCGGCGAGCCTGTGAAGTGGACAGACAAAGAGGGCAACGTATGGCTGTCCGATCATTATCCGGTTTGTGTGGAAGTAGAGTAAAGATGTTGTTGGGGTCAAAAAGTATTTTGACCCCTTTGATACCGGATTGCTCCGTGTGTAGCGCGTGACACAAACTCGTCATGCGCAAAAAGCGTGCGCAGAAATGAGCGGGAAATATGAAGGAAATCAAAAGGATTATCGACAACCATATCTATATTCTGAAACTGATCAGGAAAGGCAGCGGGTGGTTCCCGCTGTTTCTGATTTTCTTTTCCGTGCTTCGCGGTTTTAATACATTTTTCATGACGACGTGGATTTACCAGTATGTGATCAATGCGCTGCAAAAGGGCGAAAAACTGACGAAAATTGCGGTGACGGCGGGCGCGGTATTTGTGTTCACGCTGGCGTATAACGCCCTGCTGCAATTTAAAAATGCCATGATGGAGATCGAATCTGGCAAGATCGAAAAAGAGCTGCAAACGATTTTGCAGAAAAAGGCGCTTTCGGTCGATCTGGGGTGCTTTGAACGCCCGAAATTTTATGACAGCTATGTAAAAGCGCTGTCGGAAACGTCGCAGCGGGCGATGAAGGTGCTGGACAATTTCTGCGACCTGATTGTGGATACGATTACGGTCTGCTCGATCGGCGTTTTGATTTTCCAGATCGATCCGATTTTCGTTCTTCTGGCGGTGCTGCCGTTTATCGGCACACTGCTGCTCGGCGGAAAATATAACGATTTAAAATATGAACGCGACATGAAAAATCAGGAGATTTCCAGGGAAAAGGATTATGTCCAACGCGTTTTTTATCTGAGCGACTATGCAAAGGAATTGCGCCTGACGCAGATGTATCAGGTCATGTTACAGAAGATGAAACAAAGCGTGGCCAGGTTAAAGGAAACCGTCAGTCAGTACGGTTTTTCGATCATGACACTGGAATATATTCTGGCGCTGTTATATGAAGTCGGCGTTTATTTTGTTTCGATTCTGGTTGCAGTGTACCGGACGCTGGTTTCCAAAACGATGCTGCTGGGCGACTGCTTTGTGGTCATCAATTCCCTGACAAACATCGCATATCTGGTCGGTGAGTTCGGGGACATTTTTGTAGCGTTTGGTGAAAATTCACGGTTTATCGACAATATCAGAAGCTTTCTGGAATATGAGAACCAGACACCAGACAAGGCAAATGGGGAAGCGGTTGGAGTATTTAAAGAGCTGGAGCTTGAGCATGTAAGCTTTTCCTACGAGGGGCAGGAAACGGCGGCATTGAAGAATATCAGCCTGCGGATTCGCGCCGGGGAAAAGATCGCGATTGTCGGGCAGAACGGATCCGGAAAAACGACACTGGTAAAGCTTTTGCTGCGGTTTTATGATCCGACACAGGGGCACATTTTATGCAACGGAAAGTGGATTGGGGAGTATCCGATCGCGTCTTATCGAAACCAGTTCGGTACAGTATTTCAGGATTTTCAGCTCTTTTCGGAGACAGTTGCAGAAAATATTATGGTGAAAAGACCACTTTCCGGGCAGCAGAGAAAGGATGCGGAAACAGCGCTGCAAAAGGCCGATATGCTGGAACGGATAAACGATTTGCCAAATAAAATGGATACGCTTGTCGGCAGGGAATTTGCCCCGGACGGCGCAGTATTTTCCGGCGGGGAGACACAGAAGCTCGCTATTGCCAGGGCGATTGCGAAGGATGCACCGGTTCTGATTCTGGATGAACCCTCCAGCGCGCTCGATCCGATTGCGGAGAATAAAATGTTTGAAACGATTTTTGACAGTTTCCGGGATAAGACGGTGATTTACATTCTCCACCGGCTGTCCAGCGCGACATTTGCTGATCGGATTTACCTTCTGGAAAACGGACAGATTGCAGAACAGGGGACGCATGCAGAGCTGATTGCGCAGAACGGGAAATATGCGGACATGTTCCATAAACAGGCGGAAAAATATATTTCGTAAAGGGATTTGACAGGGGGCTGAAAAATGGGGACAAAAACAATTCGCAGCAGGAAGAAAAACGGCGAACAGATTTCGATGAAAAGTGTGTTGTTCCTGCTGAAATATGTGCAAAAATATACGCCGGGATATCTGGCATTAGAGCTTTTATTTGTGATTGGAAATTCGGTCTGGGATATTCTCGTCGGAATGCTGTATGTAAAATACCTGTTCGACGCGTTGGAAAAAGGAGCGGATTACCGACAGGTTCTGGTGGTTACTTTTTGCATGATCGGGTACCGTATGGTGTTGACGCTTTACGGGAAATGGCTGGCAAATGTGTACCGCCCGAACGCAAATTTAAAGCTCCATGAAAGGATGCAGACGAAGCTGTATGAAAAAGCGCTTCAGTTGGATCTTGCGTCCTATGACAACACGGCGTTTTACAACGATTTCATCTGGGCAATCCGGGAGTCCGATACCCGTGCGGTGAAGGTTTTGACAGACGTGTGCAGCCTTTGCAGTTGTGTGATTACGCTGGTCGGAATGGGAGCGGTTTTTGCGGCGATTGACTGGATGGCGGCGCTGGTTGTTTTAGCGTCTTCCGTGCTGGGATTTTTTGTCCGGACAAAAGCAAACCAGATCCGTTATGCAAAGGCGAAGGAAATGAACCCGATCACCCGGAAGCTGGATTATTTTACGCGGGTTTTCTATCAAAATGAATACGCAAAAGAACTACGGATGGGAAATATGGGAGCACTTTTGCAGGAGGATTATGAGCAGACTTCGGAGGAAAAAATTGCCTGTGCAAAAAAATATGCTCCGAAATTAATCGGAATTTCGCTGGCGTCGGAGCTGATTACGAGCGTACTGTTTAACGTCGGACTCTTGGGCTATCTGATGTGGCGGTATCTGACGGATATAGCCTTTACGCTCGGCGATTTTTCGGTCGGAATCAGTGCGACGTGGAAGCTGTTCATGCGGGTAAACCAGCTGATCGGATTTTTGGCGCAATTCCAGGAACACAGCATCTATGCGGAAAAATTCCGTACATTCGTGACGCAGAAACCGCAGATTTTAAACGGAACAGAAAAAGCGGAAGCGTTCGAATCGTTGGAATTAAGGCACGTTTCGTTTACCTATCCGTTCCCCGAAAAGAATCCCAAACAGGTGCTTTCGGATGTTTCTTTTTCGGTTCGAAAAGGGGAAAAGATCGCGATTGTTGGTTACAACGGCGCGGGAAAAACGACGCTTACGAAACTTTTGATGCGGTTATATGATGTGACGGACGGGGCAATTTTTTATAATGGGGAAAATATCCAGAATTATGGCATTTCGTCCTATCGTGCGCATATCGGAAGCGTGTTTCAGGATTATAAAATCTTTGCGGCGACCATCGGAGAAAACGTGATGGGCGGTATTTATACGGATGCGCAAAAAGAGGCGGTAGAGAGTGCACTTACGGCTGCCGGTTTTTCCGAAAAATACCAGAAACTGCCCCAAAAGGCGGATACGGAGCTGACGCGGGAATTTGACGAAAAGGGCGTTAATCTTTCCGGTGGAGAGGGACAGAAAATCGCGATTGCGCGCGCTTTTGCCCAAAACAGCGACATCCTGATTTTGGATGAACCCTCCAGCGCGCTCGACCCGATTGCGGAATATGAACTCAATAAAACAATTGAGGCGGCGGCAAAAGACCGCACGGTAATCTTTATTTCACACCGGCTTTCAACGACGAGAATGGCGGATCGGATTTATCTGTTCGATGGGGGAAAGATCACGGAACAGGGCAGCCATGAAGAACTGATGGGGCAGGACGGAACATATGCGAAAATGTTCCGGATACAGGCGAAGAAATACCAAATCTGAATGACTATAGAAAGTAATTTATATATTTAAGAAAATTCCATAAAAAACTATAAATACATAAAATATATTATGTTTATGCATCAATGGAATAGATTATGGCGGATTAAGACATAATTAGACGGGTTCAGATGAAAATAGTCCGGGCTGGTAAAGAAAATATATCCGGACTAAATGAACAAACTGTTAACCATTTTATACAATTATATCGAGAATTGATTACTTTTTTGAAAAATGAAATTTTCTTAAATAAACTAGATTCGATAGAAATGATTATGAATAGAAATGATATGTTTGGAAAAGTATTAATTACATTGTTGTTAAGAGAACCTTGCATAACACGTTGCCTGGCAGGTAGGGATAAAATAAGTATATTAGCAGATGGTTCTATATATCCATGTGAGGAGTTTATCGGGGTGGAAACCTTTTGTATAGGGGACATATATAAAGGACTAAGAAATGACAATCCTTTTGAAAAATTGAATGTATATTCACAAGAAAATTGTGAACGATGTTGGGCAAAATATGTTTGTGGAGGAGGATGTTATTATCGTAATTTTGTTGAATCAGGTAATATAGGAACTGGAAGTACAGCATATTGTCAGTTTTATAAAAAGCTTGTGAATATTACGGTGCGGCAGAGCCGCCAGTCCGGTGTGGCCCCGGAATAATCAATAATTGTAATTATGCTAACAAATGATGTTGCATTTAATTAAATTTTTATGAGTTGTTTGTTTTTACTGCAGATCTTCAATTTTGAGCATTTTGTATAGATCAAAATAGAATCAGAGAAGTGTTTGACAGCTTTGACTGGAGAAAATGAGATTTTTTGTTATTTTTTACATATAACTGGTTATTTTTTACATATAGAAAAAGTTGATGGAAGGAAATGGTACAATATAAAAAATATATAAAGTTTGATAAAGGGTGGAAACATATTGAAGTAGAAAAGGGATGCATCAAGTTATATTGTAGGAAATAAAAAGAAGCGTGGTGGTGTTAAAGGATATAAATCTGCGAAGTTACATTGGAAAAACGTGATGGAAGTTTATAAGTTTAATATTAATGAATTGAAAAATTCTGATATAGAGAAAGAAATGCTAGAGGTAATCGACTACAAGCGAAGAGAGACTTTAGGCAGAATCAAAAATCGGAAGGCGTATTTACATTCTTTGGTAGGTGAGTGGATGATTCGGCAGAAGACAACGGAAAAAACAGGGTTGGATTCAAAACGGTTGGTTATTAAGAGAAATGAATATGGAAAACCTTATTTTTTAAATTTTCCAGAAATACATTTTAATATTTCACATTCTGGAAATTGGGTTTTGGGAATTCTTTCTAACAGGAAATGCGGGATCGATGTGGAGCAGATGAAAGAGACACATATGGATGTTGCAAGACGATTCTTTGCAAATGATGAGTACCAGATGCTCTTACAGGAGAAAGGTGAAAAACAGAGACGATTGTTTTATGAACTGTGGACGTTAAAAGAAAGCTATGTGAAATATGAAGGCACAGGAATGACACTTCCGTTTCATCAGTTTTGCTTTGAGAGAAATGAAAGTGGTTGGAGGTTGAAAAAAGAATTAGTGGATAAATGTCAGTTTTATGAGGTGGAAGTAGCAGCAGGGTATATAGCATATGCCTGTATTAGTGAAAAAGGGCTGTTTAGATTCTAAACGCATTATGAATATTTTAGAATATATATTACTGTATAAAGTTATTGTACAAATAAAACAATCTGGAAACATTTTTTAATAAGGAGATTTTAATATGATGGGAAAGGAAGATGTTGCAATAATTTTTAATAATAAAACTATTACATATGAACAACTAAAGGTTCAAGTGCTTTATTGCATAGGGGAATTGAAAAAAAGAAAAATAGTAAATGGTGTAGTGGGAATAATGTTATCAAGATCCCCAGAGTACATTTACTGGGTTATGGCAGTCTTGATTTCTGGTTATGCCTTTGTACCTGTCAATGTCCATGATGATGAAGAAAAAAGAAAATATATAAGCGCTAATTCTAATATGGATTTCTGCATAGTGGATAGTGATTATAAAAATATAAATAGTTTTGAACAGGAAAAGTTTGATTTTGAACTACCAGATTTAGATATTGATAAGATTTTGTCCAATGAGAGTAAATTGGCTTATATAATGTATACATCTGGAACCACTGGATTACCAAAAGGAGTAATGATTTCAAGAGGTGCATTTAAAAATTTTATAAAAAATTTTTTGAATAACGAAATAAAAAGAAATGACATTATTCTTGCAAATACAACTTTTACTTTTGATATTTCATTATTAGAAATTGTTTTATCATTGACGAGAGGCGCAACTGTATTTTTAACCTCAGATAGTGAACAAAAAAATCCAAAAGCGATGGTGAATATTTTAAGAAACAATATATTTGACTGGGTACAGTTTACCCCATCATATCTAAATATGTTAATTGGATATGCACAGAATACAGATATTTTTATTAATGTTAAAAATATGATTGTTGGAGGAGAAAATATCTCAAATGCATTGGTTTGTTTACTAAAAGAAAAAATATGCTGCAATTTATATAATGCTTATGGACCAACGGAAGCTACTATTTGGACTCATATTGGAAATTTAAGAGATTCATTTGTAAATGTAGGGAAGCCGATAGCTTGTGTAGAAGAATATATTTTGGATTCTAAAGGAAATAAATCAAATGAAGGTATGCTGTGGCTTGGAGGAGATACACTTGCGTTAGGATATATAAATAACAATTTGTTAACAGAAAAAAAGTTTAAGCAATATAATGGACATGCCATTTATGAAACTGGGGATTTGGTCTGTAAAAAAAATGGGAAATTAGTAATTTTAGGACGGGTTGATAATCAAGTAAAAATATCAGGAAAAAGAATAGAACTAGAAGATATAGAATGTAAAATTGTTGAGAGCACAGGGATACTACAATGTTCAGTTTTATACGAAAAAGGAGAGTTGATTCTTTGTGTTGATAATAAAGAATTAAAATTAAATGAATTAAGGGGAAAAATAATTAATAAACTTGACGCAGAATTTATACCTAAAAAAATATTTTATTTAGAAAAGTATCCTTTGTTACCAAATGGGAAAATTAATAGAAAAAGAATGGAGGAAATGTATATGGAACAGTATGATACAAACGGGAAAATTTTAGAGGTAATAAAAGAGTTCGTAGTTTGTGATTTCAATAATAATTCAAAATTGAAAGAGTTGGGAATTAGTTCGCTTGAATATATTGAACTAGTTGTGAAGTTAGAAAAAATATTTAATATAGAGTTTGAAGAATGCACATTGATGATTGATTATTTTAAAACAATTTCTGATCTAGTAAACTATGTTTGTAGTAAAAGCAATTGAAAAAATGTGCAGTTCTTATTATGAAAAAATTGAAAGGAAAGAACTTGGGGCAAATACTTGTCATAAACGTAAAATGATAAATAAGGACAATACTCAATATATAAATAAAATACTTTTTGATAAGGCGGGTATAAATAATACCGATGAAGTATTCAAGATTGTAAAAGAATACATGAGAAAAGTTGGGATATCAACAATTGTTGTATCAAGTACAACAGGATATACAGCAAAAATAATGGAGAAATTTCTTTTTGAAGATAAGAAAATAATCATTTGTAAACAGGATATATCAGAAAAATATTGTATGAAGAAAACAATACAGAGTGAACTTGAAAAAAAATACGTTGTGGTTGATATTCCATTAAAATATTTGCAAGGGCAAATTGGAATTGTGGGAACAAATATGCTCAGGAGAGTATCGCAAGGTTTTAAGGTTTGCTTTGAGCTTATGGAATTTTTACATACAAAAGAAATGTTTTCTGTGGGAGAAAAAATTGTTGTTATCGCAGGAACTATACAAGGAGCAGATACTGCTGTAGTTTTTCAAATGAAAAACCAAAATAATTATTATGTAAAAGAAATATTGTGTTTACCGAGAAATGATTAGTGTTAAATTATAAAATTATTGATTTTCCAGAATCGTATTAGTAAGAAAAAAGAAGGAGCTATAAAATCATTTACTAATGATTTTGTTAGAAGAAAGATGAGCAGAATTGTATGTTTAACTGGATTGAGTGGATCTGGGAAAAGTGAAATAGTATGTGCATTGGAAAAAGATCCAAGAATTGGAGTTGTGAGATTAGGTGAGACCGTTAGAAAAAAGTGTCAGCTTGAAAAATTTATTGGAACTACTGAAGAATATGCAGAAAAATTTCGTTTTTCATCAATCTGTGTATTTTTGGAAAAAGAAATTAAGATAATGCTGGATTGCAAAGAGATAGTTGTGGTAGATAGTGTGAGAACGATGGCAGATTATCAATTTTTACTCAAAATGTCTAAAGATGTGAAATTAATTATGATAATTGCCAATCGGAAAAAGCGACTTGAGTGGATTCGTAAAAGAAATAGAATTGGAGATCCATTTAACGAATTAAAACTATTAAATCATGATTATTGGGAATTGAATTACGGAATAAGCAGCTTGTTTGGACTCGTGGATAAGTTTTATATAAATGATGGAAATATAAGCAGTCTACAAGATACAGTTATGGAGTATATAACTTGCAAATAATAAAGGACAAGAGTGAAAAAATGTACGAAATCAGAATTTGTGTAACATTGAAGTGTAATTATTTATGCAGTTACTGCAGTAGAGATGGAGAAGGGATTTATAGCGAAAAGTCCGAGTTGACGGATGAAGAGCTTATTCAAATTATTACTAATATGACAACTATAGGTATTGATGCTGTGAGAATTACTGGTGGGGAACCATTTTGTAGAAATGGATTATTGAACTTGGCAAATGAGATCAGAAAAATACCAGGAATTAATAAATTATCAATAGTAACCAATGGTTCGTTAATTACAAAAGATGTTATCGAAGAAATATCCAATCACAATCCATTTGATTATATATCTGTAAGCTTGGATACACTATCCTTTTCAAAATACAAAGAAATTACTAAAAGAGACACAATGGAACAAGTCATAAATAATATTGTGGAATTAGTGAAACATGGAGTAAAAACGCGTATTAACTTTGTGTTGACGCAGAATAATGTTGACGAAGTAGAAAAGATTATTGAATTTTGTATTCAGAGGAAAATTGATTTAAAAGTATTAGACTTATATAATGATACTGAAAATTTTATAGATATGACTGTTGTTGAACAGATTGTTAAGGAAAAAGGCTTTAGATTTTATAAAGAAGATAGAATCCCAGGCGGGCTGGGAACTCCAATGAAAGTTTATAGTGGATATGGAATAGATGTGATTTTAAAAGATAGTAATGAAGGAACAACATATTCGTTAAAGGCATGTGAAAAATGTTCTAAATTTCCGTGTCAATTGGGTGTAGTGGGACCAATTATGTCTCACGACGGTATTATAAAAATATGTAATTTAGGAAGAGAACGGGGAATTAATTGTTTTGGAATAAATGAACTTGATAGTATAAAAAATATTCTTGACACAGCAAAAGGAATATCAAAAGCATGGATGAAAAATAGAGTCAATATTGAATAATTAAAGTATTAATAAATAGCATTTATATTATAAATTATGAATAAAAGCTTGTTTGTTGATAGAATTAATAGAAAAGGAGAACGGATGAATATTACTGATTGGCTTACTGAAAAAAGACATTCTAATTCTTTGGCGATAGTTTCAGATGATACATGTATTACATATAAGCAATTATATAATTACAGTATTTCATTAAGTAAAACTATCAAGAACATAAAAAGTAGAAATATAGGATTATTTGCCAAAACAACTTATAAATATATTATTGGTTATTTTGCAATATTGTATGCTAGAAAATGTGTAGTTCCGTTGAAAGTGTCTGGGAAAAAAGCGGAAAAACAATACATAATAAATAAGGCAGATATACAATGCGTTGTTACAGATTCGTATTTAGAATTAGATGATATAGAGGAAGTTTTTATTGATGAATTTTCATCAATTGAAACTAAAGATAATAAGACGATTATAGATAATGAATCAGATCGATTGTTGTTAGAAACAACAGGGACTACTGGAGGGAAAAAATTAGTAAGGCTTAGTGAAAAAAATCTACAATTTGTAGTGAATAGTTATTGTAATATTCGAAAATTTAAACAAAATCAAAATGTAAATTATATGATTTTACTTCCGTTACAATCAGCGTATGGAAATTTTGTTTTTTTGTCATGTATTTGTATTGGAGCAACTATTTTCGTTAAAGATGATTTTATGCCTTGGGATTTTCGAAAAATGGTTTTAGAAAATCGTATTACACATATTGAATGTGTTTCATCATTATTAATAGCTTTGAGTAAAATATATTCACAGAATGAATGGGGAAATTTAACCTATCTAGGATACGGAGGAGAAAAAGTCCATGAATCAGATATAAAAAAAATATTGAAAGTATTTCCACGAGTGCAGATATGTCAAGGATATGGACTTACCGAGGCTGGACCAATGGTTTCTTATATACCTCCGGAACTTTCAATTTGGAAACAAGATATGTTTTTGCAAAAAATTAATTCAGTTGGTATTCCCTTGAAGGGATTACGTATTAAAATCAATGATCCAGATGAAGGAGGAAAAGGAGAAATATTGGTAAGTGGTCCTAGTATCACAAAGGGATATTATAAGGAAAATTCAGAAGCAATTTTTTGTGGAGAATTTTTAAAAACAGGTGATATTGGATTTATAGATAGTGATGGATATATTTTTGTAACGGGAAGAAAGAAAAACATTGTTATTGTTCAAGGAATGAATATACAAATTGAAGAAGTTGAAAATGTATTAAAAGATTTTAAATTAATAGAAGATGTTAAAGTATACGGTAAACGAGATCCTTATTTGGGCGAGCGCTTGTGTGCAGATATTGTTTCAAATGCAGCGATAGATATTAATGATATAAAAAAATTTATGATGGAGAAAGTTGATATTCATAAAATTCCGACAGAAATAAATATTGTTGACAATATCGAAAGAGTGGGTGGAAAAATAAAGAGATGATAAGTGAAAAAGAATTTTTATCTTTGATTAGAAATAACTCCAGAATCTATATTGACAATGAAGAAGATATTTGGAATCTATCAATAGGTCAGCAATTGGGATTAGATTCTATTATGGTTGTAGCAATATTGGTTGAAATTGAAAATAAGTATCAAATGGAATTTTCATTTGATAAATTAAAAAAGATTGATGTAAAGACCCTAAGAGATTTATGGAAAGTATTATGTTCGGAAGAGTGACAATTATTAGATATGTAGCGTGTCTATTTGTAGCAAGGAATATGGAAATAAATATTAATATGTGACAATATATGGAACAAAGGCGGGAAAATAATGAAATGTTTATTGTTTGGAATAGGATCAAAAATTTATGGAAGCAATTTTGAAATGTTAGGATTTGAGCTTTTATTGGCTTCATTAAAAAAAAATAAAATTGATGCAGAAATATTTTATTATGAATATGACGATCAGGAGGATATTTATAGTGCTATTCATTCTGTGAATTGGAATGAAATTATGGCACTTGGGTTTTGCCCGTTTTATACTACTTTTTCATATATTCAACAAGTTATTACAATAGTAAAAGAAATTAACAGTTCTATTATTTTTTTTGCAGGAGGAGCTGCTGTATCGCATGCATCTACGGAATGTTTGGAGCTATTGCCACAATTAAGTTTTGTTATAAGGGGTGAAGGTGAGAAGACAATATGTGAGGTAATGAGTAAGATTGCTAATCATCAGGATTGGAAAGTATGCTTGGGTATTACATATAGAGATGGCGAACAAATAGTGTATAATTCCCCGAATAAATTGATAGAAAATCTGGATGAATTACCATGGGCAGAGAGAGTAATGATAAGTAAATCAACGACTAAATTGCGAATTCAAACTTCTAGAGGATGCGAGGGAAATTGTACGTTTTGCGCAGAATCCAGAATTTTTGATTTAGACAAGCATAAGAACAAATGGAGGGGAAGAAGCCCAAAGGATGTTGTAGATGAAATTGAGCATTTAGTTAATACATATAAAATTAAATTTTTTTCAATAGTTGATGAAAGTTATGAAGATCCAATTTCTTCATTTGGAATTCAACGAATTGAAAAAATTAGTGATGAAATATTGAAAAGGAACTTAGATATATATTTTGAGGTTTTAATGCGTTCAGAAGACATTCTTATAATATCGGATGAGATTTGGAGAAAACTTAAGAAATCAGGTTTAGTTAGTGTATTATTGGGGATTGAAAGTGGCTCTAATAGCGCTTTGAAAATATATGGTAAAAGAGCAGATGCTGAACAGAATGAGTTAGCATATAAATATTTGTATGAGAAATTGGGAATTAATGTGATAGCAGGATTTATTATGTTTAATCCTTATTCCACTATGAAGGAATTTTATGAAAATATTGAGTTTATTAAGAAACTGAATTTGCAATATTCATTTAGAGTTTTTAGTAATAAAGTTCGATTGTTTCCTGGAACACCGCTTTTTCAACGTGCCAAAAGTGATGGATTGTTAAAAATGCAATATACTTTGGAAAATCCTGGAGAATATAGATTGCAAAATGAAGAGGTTGAGTATGTTTGTCAGTGTTTGGAAAATCTTATCAAAAAGTTAGATTATAATGGAATGGGGGAGTATGTGACAGATTATTATCATAATACATATGAAAGAATTGTAATGTTTGAAAAAAAATATGGGGAATCTGAATTTAGTAAGGAATTGAAGAATGATATGTATATGATAAGAAAAAGCATGGGAGAACATGTGATGAACGTTTTTGGAAATGTTAATGGAATTGTAGATAAAAGAAATATTTCGGATTATAAAGAGACAATGAAAAATTATATCGATACTTGTTTAAAGGGATGTAATCAAGTTTTACGTAAAATCGTGCGAAACGAAATATAGAAAGGATTATTTATATAAGTAAAATGATGGAAAAATATATTTGGAAGAAATCAAATGAACTTTTAAATGAACAAAAAAAATATTTGCCAGGAGCTTGTCATTACAATTTTCATGGAACTAAAATAATACAAAATATTGTTTTTGAAAAAGCGAACGGAAGTAGAGTCTGGGATGTTGATGGTAACGAATATTTGGATTTATATGCAAAATCAGGAACAATGATTTTAGGACATTGTAATCGAGTGGTTAATGAATACATGAGTAATGCTCTTGAAAGAGTTGTTTCTGTTAATGATACAATATATACACAAGAGGTTGTGAAGAAGATTCATGAGTGTTTTCCGAGTATTGAGATGATGCGATTTTCGTTAAGTGGGACAGAAGCAATACAGAATGTTTTTCGTCTTGCACGAGCTTATACTGGGAAACAGAAGATTGTTAGATTCTTGGGACATTTTCATGGGAGTGGTGATAATGTACTGGGGAATTCATGCAATGATAAGTATCAGCCATGTGAAAATTATAAAGAAACAAATAGTACAGAAGGAAGATTTAGAGGTGCTTTAGAAGAAACATTGGTTGTTCCGTGGAATGATTATGAAAAATTATATAAAATAATAAGTCTGTATGAAGATGATATTGCTGCAATAATAATGGAACCTATTATGGTTAATAATGGGAGCATTATGCCTAAAGAAGGGTATTTGCAGAAGGTTAGAAAATTGTGTGACACAAAAAATATATTATTAATATTCGACGAAGTCATTACTGGATTTAGGGTAGGATTGGGGGGCGTTCAGAAAATGTTAGGTGTTAAGCCGGACTTAAGTATTGTAGGGAAGTCTATTTCTAATGGAATTATCCCATTAACTGTTTTTGGTGGAAAAAAAGATATAATGCAGTTATATGTTGATCAAAAAGTAGTTCATCTGGGTACTTATAATGGTTATCCATTGGCAATGGCAGCTGCAAATGTAACCATCACTCAATTAATGAAATGTAATACCTATGAGAAAATGGGAAAAAAAGCCAAAGAAATCAAACGTATTATGGAAATGACTGCAAAAAAAATGAATATTCCTTTTCATCTCCAAGGACCGTTGCTGTGTATGTCATATCATTTTACAGAGAAAAAACTTGAAAACTATAAACAAGATATTAGGGAAATTGCAAAAAAGGCTTTTTTTCATAATATGTGTGATTCATATGGGGTGCTTTTTGCAGCACCTTCAAGAATCTATTTGAATACTGAGATAGATGATAATGATCTTGATTTTTTTGAAGAAAGGATATATTACGCATTTGATAATTCGAGAGATATTTTGAGTTGATTTGTATGTGGAGGGAGTGAATATCAAAGATTTGGATAGCACTTGGTATTATTCGAATATAAAAGAAAGGTAAAATTATTAAACCCGGGTAAAATACAATGAAAAAGAAAATACTGAGCGACACATTATTGCAGATCTTCCGAACCAGGAAGCGGTTTGTTTTTGGCATTTTAATTTCGCTGATTTTGGAGACGGTGATCTCTTTGGGATTGCCGGGCATACTCAGCAAGATCATTGACGGATTGGGAAAGCAGACGGTTACATGGCTGGTTGCGTTTATTCTGTTTTTCCTGGCGATTGTGGTCGTAAAAGGATTTGCAACAGTTTTAAATTCTTATTTAAGCGAAAAGATGGGCAGAAGCGTATGCGATGAAATCCGGAAAGAGCTGTTGAAAAAATTATTCCAGTTTTCCGTCTCCCAGCATAAAATGTCGAAAACCGGAGACTTTTTTGAAAAGATCGAAGGCGACGTCAACGTTATGGTTGGATTCTTTTCCAATATGCTGATCGACATCATGAGCAGCTCATTTATGATAGTGGGAATCCTGGTTGTATTCCTGACAAAGTCGCTGATTCTCGGCGGAATTTTTTGTGTGATAGCGGTTCTGATATTTGTCATTTTTATCGGAACCCAGAAGAGCCTTTCTGCATTATGGAACGATGCGCGAGTGAGTGAAACAAAGCTGTTTGGAGAGTTTTCCGAAGATGTGTATGCTGCGGCAGATGTAAAAGGAATTGGCAAAGAAGATTATATCCATGAGCGGTTCCATAAGGATTTTGCAGAGTTTGAGCAAAAACAGGTAAAGGCGTCCTTTTGGGGAAATTTGCCGGCGACGGTGTTTTTCTCCCTGCTAAATGTTGCGGAAGGCATTGCACTGCTGATCGGAGTCCAGCTGCTAAATCGTGGCAGATTGTCAATTGGAGAACTGTATTTGCTGACGAGTTATGTCGGCTTATTGAACATGCCGTTTTTTCATTTAAAATATCAGTTTGCGCAGATGCCGATGTCGCTTGCTGCTCTAAAAAGAGTGAATTCCATATTTGAAATGGAATCTCAGGAGGATCAAAACGAAGAAGCTGCAGAATTTAGCGGCAATGAGATTGTGTTTTCGGACGTTTCTTTTGGCTACAATCAGTCGAGGGTTTTGTCAGATATATCGTTTACGATCGGCTCGAATGAAAATGTGCTGATCGAGGGAAGGACAGGCTGCGGAAAGAGCACTATTTTGCATCTGATTGCAGGACTGTATGTACCGGACTGCGGCAAAATTCTGATCGGTGGAAAAGAAATCCGGGAGTTTAACCGGAGAAAATATGTGGAAAATGTTTTCTATATTTCCCAGTTTTATCCGATTATCGAAGATACGCTGCTGAACAATCTGGTGCGGTTTTACGACAATTACGAGAAGCAGTCGGTTGAGCTGGCGCTGAAAATCACCCATATGGATCAGTGGATGGAAGAGACGAAAATCGGTCTGGAAGATACTATCAAACCGGAAGATTTTACGGTAAATGAGGCGCAGATTTTGGCATGGACGGCAGCATTAATTGCAAAGCCCCGTATTTTGCTGGTCGATGAATTCGACGCTTCCATAGACGATAAAATCCTCACGACGATTGACACGCTCCTTGAAAAGGAATTTACGGATTCTACGATTATCATGGTGTCCCATAAAAACAGGAGTGCCTTGAAATTCCACAAAAAGATACATATGGAAGAAAGTCGGATACAGGTAGAAACCTGCTGAGAATCGAGAGGGACAAATTATGAAAATGAAAAAGAGAGAACTATATCGGGCTTTCACGAAAGACATAAAGGCTTTTGGACTACTTGTGATAGCGGTCGAAACGATCACTTATACGTTCAGTTTTTTAATGAGCGGTATTGCAAAAAAAGACATTTTTAACGTGATTGAAGGAAAAGACGTCACACTTGGAATCTATTCCCTAAACATTTTAATCTTGATCAACGTGATGGTTCCACTGATCATCAATTGTGTAAAACAGGTCAATTCCGCTTTTGTGGAAAAATGGAAAACCAGGGCGAGATACAACGTAAAAAGTGTATTGTTAAACTATGTGTTGAGGGAATCGCTGAATCCGGCGCGGGAGACTGACGGCGCAGTTTTAAATTATTACCGGAATGAATGTGAGGACGTCGTAAATTTCTTTCTGGAATTTTATTATCAGGTTCCCAAAATCGTATTGTCTGTTTCGATTTTAATTGTGATGTTTTTTATCAATCCGATCTTTGCGGTTGTAAGCCTGTTCCCGACCGTTTTGACGGTTTTTCTGGTAAAAGTTCTTGGCAAGAAAATTTTCTTATACCGGACGAATTCCCGGAAAAACACAAAAGAAGTGACGAGTTTTCTGAATAACTTTTTTGAAAACACCGAGTATTTTTATATGATCGGAAACCGGGAACGGGTGATTTCCGCGTATGAGAGAAAATGTCAGGAGAGATCGAAAAGCGAGGTTCGGGACAGAATTTTTGACAGCCTGCTGGGCAGTATTTCCGGCAATTCTTCGAATATGGCATTGGGCATTATTTTACTGATTGCATTGCCGTTTATGATGAACGGAATCTTTTCGGTTGGCGAATTTGTCATGTTTGGCTATTACTATGCGTTTCTGGCATATCTGCCGGATGCAATTGGAAATCTGGTAAAAAGAAAGAAACAGACCAACGCATCGCTGGATCGCCTTGGATTTTTGCTTCAGGAGGCAGATTGTGCAGGCTCTGTCAGGGAAAAAGACGGATATGATTTTTCGATCGGTGCAGGCGGTG
>OLVZ01001193.1_pt1 | contig 22893 bp, 15 predicted proteins | sample 1673341 | NCBI WGS metagenome assembly OLVZ01 (sample SAMEA3178944, study PRJEB25190) | human gut metagenome | biome: human gut; feature: human-associated habitat; material: faeces | place: Austria | collected 2013 | reverse complement strand
TATTCACTGAAATTTTTCTTCAATGACGGATATGTCACCGAGGACGGTGAAGAAATGTCTGTACGCGAGATTCGTAAGATATTGAAGGAATGCATTGACAATGAAGATAAAAAGAAACCTTATACGGATGATGAACTGACGGATATACTGAAAGAAAAAGGATATCCGATAGCACGCCGCACGGTAGCCAAGTACAGGCAACAGTTGAACATACCGGTGGCAAGGCTGAGAAAGTAATTATAAAATGATAAGGTGGTAAATGATTAATGAATCCAATTGTAAAATTATAAATTAAAATGGTTGAAGAACAACATATTGTGGCAGACAGGAGCTTAATCCGGACAGCCCGGGTGATATCGGCTATATTCACGCCGTTTTCTATCCCGTTCCTGGCGTTTCTGATTCTGTTCCTTTTCTCATATCTGCGCATCATGCCTATACAGTATAAGCTGATTGTGCTGGGAGTAGTGTACTGCTTCACCATTCTTATGCCTACGCTCACCATCTTCCTGTTCCGTAAGATCAACGGTTTCAGTCCCGAAGACTTAGGAGAACGTAAACGGCGTTTTATGCCATTCCTACTTACTATTACTTCATACGTATTCTGTCTGGTGATGATGCATCGCCTGAATATTCCCTGGTACATGACAGGTATTATTCTTGCTGCATTGATCATGATGGTTATCTGTATTGTTGTCAATCTGAAATGGAAGTTAAGCGAGCATATGGCAGGTGTAGGGGCTATTGTAGGAGGATTGGTATCTTTCAGTGCCCTGTTCGGATACAATCCGGTATGGTGGCTATGTTTGTTCATCCTGATTGCAGGTGTCTTGGGCACAGCACGTATTATTTTACAGCATCATACATTGGGAGAGGTACTGGTAGGTTTTGCCGTAGGATTGATTTGCTCCTTATTGGTGCTTCATCCACTGAGTAATATCCTGTTCCGCATTTTCTTATTCTAAGATAAGTAAAGAATTAAGAGTGAACAAAGAATCGTAATTTATAATTAGTAATTTGTAATTAATATAAGTATTAACCTTTAAAAATAATGATCATGAATTTCCCAGAAAATGTAAAGTACACCAAAGAACACGAGTGGATACGCCTTGAAGGCGATGTAGCTTATGTAGGTATCACCGATTACGCTCAGGAACAATTGGGCGATATCGTATTCGTAGATATCCAGGCAGAGGGTGAAACATTGGCAGCCGACGAAGTATTCGGAACCATTGAAGTAGTAAAAACCATTTCGGATCTTTTCTTGCCCGTAGGCGGAGAAATCCTGGAACAAAACGAGGCTCTTGCCGACCAACCGGAACTGGTAAACAAAGATCCGTACGGCGAAGGCTGGCTGCTGAAGGTCGAGCTTGACGACGATGAGCCGGAGCTGCTGAGCGCCGACGAATACGCGAAGGTCGTGCGGTAGTTCCTTTTGAGCTCCCCTCTCTGAGGGGAGCCAAGAAAATGAGGCGTATGGCCTATATTGGTGTCTATGAGAAGCCCACGCGAGGATTTTGAGGCGGCAGGCAAGCGACTGCCTTGGGATGCTGCTGCTCGCAGTGCAGCGCTGTCCGCCACCGCGCCAGTCTCTGACGTCAAGGCATCCGCCAATGGCGTCGACAATGCCAGCAACGCTGAACATTCCGATGACATGCCCACCGTGCCGATTCCCGCACGCAAGGCTGCCACGACGTTCGACACCCCCTCCAAGCGTGAGCGCATCGAAGTCAAGCCGCCGATCACCCGATTCATACGTCGTGCCGTCACCCGCGTGTTCGGCGTATGGTCACGCATCTCCACTCAGGTGGTGCGCCAATGGGACTGGTATCCGCGAGTGGAACCCTATGTGGGTTATGGCACCGGCGATTACTCGCGTCTGATCTGCCGCACGGTATACGCCCCCAGGCACGCGCAATCCGGCGAACTGATCCGCGGCATCCGCGGCATGCTTGCCATACCCGCGCCGCGCACCCACGTGCAGGCCAGCATTGATGACATGCCGCTCAACACCGTGCAGATCGGCGTCTCCGAGGTCTATGACAAGGTGGACCGCACGCGCGATCTCGGCAGCGAATACGCCATCTCCGATTCCGCCGGATATCTCGACCTCGTGGCCGAGCATCGTCTGGTGCCCGGCATCCATCGCGTCTCCTACAGCGTGGCCAACCGCAAACCCGTGAGCGCCAACCTGTACACCATCCCCGCCAGTGCCAAAGTCGGCATCATCTCCGATGTGGACGACACCATCATGATCACGCAGGCCCCGGTGCCATGGAAGGCCGCGTACAACCTGCTGTTCCTCGACCCCAAGAAGAAAGCCTCCGTGCCGGGCATGAGCGTGCTGTTCACCCGCATCGCCGACTTGTTCCCCGGCGCACCGTTCTTCTATCTTTCGACATCGCCCTGGAATGTGGAGAGTTCGATTCGCAACTTCATCACTGACCATGGTTTTCCCGAAGGCCCGCTGCTGCTGCGCGACCTCGACCCGAGGCCCAAGACCTTCGTACCCACCGGCCCCCAGCACAAACTTGAGTTTGCCGAACAACTTATGGCCGACTTCCCAGACATGAAGTTCATTCTGGTGGGCGATGACGGGCAGAAAGACCCGACCACGTACGCCACCATCGCCCGCAGATATCCCGGACGTGTACTGGCGATCGTCATTCGTGAGTTGAGCCCGCGCGAATCAACCGGATTGGCGTCGGTGACGGGGCTCACCTCGACCCAGCCGACTCCGGTAACCGATGTGCCAGTATTCACCGGCACCACCGGCTCGAACATTCTGAAGACCATGCTGCCGTATCTGAAGACGGTGTTGCGATAGGCGCGGCGTGATGAACACTGAATGCGTCCCGGTGCGGTGCCTCGCCTATAATCGCGTGGTATGACTGACGAGAGCACAAACGCCGCGGCCGCGATGCCGCCTTACGCCAAGCGCGAGCCGAAGCGCCGCGAATTCCACGGTGACGTTTTCGAAGACGATTACGAGTGGATGCGAGACAAAGACTCCGATGATGTGCGCAGCTACGTAGCTGCCGAAAACCAGTACTGCGAGCGTCGCATGGCGCATCTGGCGGATTTCCGGCATACGTTGTTTGAAGAGCTGAAATCGCATGTGGAAGAGACTGATATGTCGGTTCCCACGCGCGTCAATGATTACTGGTACTTCACCCGCACGCAGCAGGGCAAACAGTATGGCGTGCAATGCCGCATCCCCGTGCGCGATGCCGATGACTGGGACCCGCCGGTCGTGGATCCGCAAGGCGCGCCCGGCTCCATGCCCGGTGAACAGGTCGTTTTTGATGCGAACAAGGAATCCGAGGGGCATGACTTCTTCCGGCTCGGCGGCTTGGATCTGAGCAAGGACGGCCGTTGGATGCTGTACGGCGTGGATGCTGCGGGAGACGAGCGATATGATTTCCGCATTCGCGACCTTGCCGGGCTGGAGACCGGGGAGCCGGTCAGCGAACTGCCCGAACAGTTCACCGGCATTGGCAGCGCATGCTTCACGCCGGACGGCCAATGGGTGTTCTGGGTGGAATTGGACGATTCCTGGCGGCCGCTCGCTGTGTGGCGGCATCGTGTTGGCACGGCGGTCGAATCGGATGTGTGCGTGTACCGAGAAACCGATGAACGGTTCTGGGTGGGCGTTGGCATCAGTTTTGATGAGCGCAATATCGTGATCGGCACCGGTTCCAAAACCACCACCGAAGTGCTGATGCTGCCGGTGGCCACGCCTGAAGGCGAATTCCAAGCTTTCATTCCGCGTCAGAACGATATTGAATATGATGTGAGCTTTGCCTGTTTTGAAGGCGCGGGGGAGAACGGTGCGGATGTGCCACTCGCCGTGGTCTATCACAACGCTGCCAATCCGAATTTCGAAATCGACGTCATTGACATGCGTGGCCATGAGCCGCCGTACCGACTCGGCGAAGGCGTGTGCATTGCCGCCGGGTCGCCGTACGGCTGTGAACATGGTGAGCCGGATAAGCCGATTACCGAGGCATACTTCAACGCCGTCAATCCGGCGATATTGCAGGGTGCCCACGGTCTGGGCATCGAAGGCATCGCGTTGCATCGCAACTTTGTGTCCCTGAGCTACCGTGCCGACGGCCAGCCGCACGTGGCATACATGACCAAGAGCGCGGCTGCCGCCGACTTCCTGGCCGGACGGCCGTGGCGGTTTACGGAATTGCTGCCGCCTGCCCTGGAGGACGACTGGGACATGGTTGCCGACGATCGCGAAAACTTCACCGGCGATCATGGCGAAATCTTGTGGACCGAAGATGAGGCCCCCACGGATCACACGTCATCTTCCGATGGTGCTAGCGACGACCACCTGCCCGGTGAGACCCGGCGCTTGTACACCATCGGCGTCGGCGGCAACCCCTCGTATGAGGCGCCGCGCATGCGCTACTCGTTCGCCAGCTACACCCGCCCGGGCGAGTTGCACGAAATCGATCCCGCCACCGGTGAAGATGCGCTGCTGAAGCTCGCACAGCTTGGCGCAGAGTTCATCTTTGCGCTCGTCGAAGTTGTCGAGCAGGTCGCGCACAAAACGGTAGAAGTCCACGCCTGAAAGCTGTTGTACCACCACCGATGCGGGGGAGACGTAGCTCATCGCGCGCACGAGTGCGGCTTGATGACCCGCCATGAGGAAGGACTGTTCCTGCCCGATGCGGAGCTGCGTGAGGACGTCGCGCATGCGGTCAGTGTCTTCAAAGATGGTTTCGGCCCATACCTCATGCGGAATGGTTGCGAGCGCGTCGATCTTTTCGGAGAGCGCGCCGGCACTTACGAGCAGCATGGGACGAGCGAGGCGCCAATCCTGTTCGGGCATGTAGACCTCGGTACGGAAGGAGAGGAAGCCCAGGTTAGAGCCGATGTAGCTGTCGAGTTCGGCGGCGCTGTGGCGCGTGGTGGGGAGCTGCTGCATGAGTTTGGCGAGCACCGTGACGTACGGCAGCTCGGCGTAACTCAGGTGGCTCAAGTCGAAGTACGTGAGCGCGTAGGCGAGGCGATGGGTGGGAATGTCGTGCTTGAGGCAGGGCAGCGGCGTGTCAGTGTCAAGCGTACAGGCGGGCTCGGGACGCGCGGGGCCGATGTCACTCACGTGCAGGCGCGGCAGCGTCGCCTTTGCCTCGGGTGTGTCGTCCGCTTCTTGCGCGGCGCGAAGAGCGGCCACGTTGTCGAGGATTGTCTGGAGATCGGCATCGCTCATCGCGGCTTGGGCGGCAGCGAGCTCCGCAGCCTCGCCGGGGTCGGCGGTGTTGACGTCGAGATTGGCGGGCGCGGGAGCATCTTCGGCGTCGCTCGGTGCTCTGTCCGCAGCACTTTTCTGGTCTTCGGTGACCTCAATCGGCTCTGTTTCTGCGTTCGGCCCAACTGGCTTCAGCTCCACCAGCGCGTAATGGTCGCTTTCAAGCACGAGCTCGCGCAGCAGGTTCTCGAAGTAGGGGCCATCAAGCTCGCGACGCAGGTCGGCGTAGGTGTCACCGTATTTGAGCGCCCGCGTGGCGGCCTCGTCAGAATCCTCGTATAGCCAGGTGGAAAGCGCGTCGCAGCCAAGCACTACACCATCCGCGGTGCCGTAATCGCGCTGGCGCAGGTCGTACTCGTTGCTGGAGATCACGGCTTCCAGACGATCGCGGGGAATGCCGTGCTCAATGAGCCCGCGGCAGGTGTTTTCAACCGTTTCGCGAAGGCGACGGGCGACTTCGGGTTGGGCGTTCTGCAAGACGATGAATTCATACGGCTGAAGGCAATGCGTGGAGGTGTAGCTCATCACGTTTCCGCCGAGACCGGCGGCGAGGATGGCCTTCTTGACCGGGGCCTCATTGGAGCCCAACAGTGCGTCGAATAGGATGTCGGCGGAAATGATGCGCTTGCGATCCTGCGCTCCCCCCAACACGTAGCCCAGCCCGACACAGGCGTTCTCGGGCGTGGTCTCCATCTCGACGCGCTGGTAGTCGCACGCAACGGGTGCTTGTTCAACCAGCTGGTTTGCTGCGCCCACCGCCGTGTTTTCCGCAAGGCCGAGTGCCTTGGCGCGGGCGGCGGCGTCTTTCTCCCGCACGGCGTCGCACAGATAGCGCTCATCCAAAAAGTCCAGGATGCGCTCGATGTTCAAGTCGCCGTAGAGCGTGAGGTAGCTGTTCGCCAGGTTGTAGTGGCGCGCGTGCGTGTCGAGGAATTGCTCGTAGGTGAGCTGCGGGATGGCGCGCGGATTGCCACCGGACTCGCAGGCGTAGGCGTTGTTGGGGAAGAGCGCCTGGTTGAGTGCATTGTCCAACACGTCCATGGGGTCGGACAGGGCGCCCTTCATCTCGTTGAAGACCACGCCGTTGTAGCGCAGTGCCCCCTCGCGCGGGGCGGCGCCTTCGGGCACGTCGAGCTCGTAGTGCCAGCCCTCCTGCTCGAAGATGCTACGTTTGGTGTAGATGGAGGGATTGAGCACGGCATCCATGTAGACGTCCATGAGGTTGAGCAGATCTTGCTCGTTGGTGGTGGCAACGGGGTAGACGGTTTTGTCCGGGTAGGTCATGGCGTTGAGAAACGTCTGCATCGAGCTCTTGATGAGGTCGACGAATGGCTCCTTGACCGGGAACTTTGCCGAGCCGCAAAGGACCGAGTGCTCCAGGATGTGGAACACGCCCGTGTCGTCGGTGGGCGGCGTCTTGAAGCCGATGGAGAACGCCTTGTCCTCGTCTTCGCAGGCAAGGTAAAGCAGCCGTGCGCCCGATGCCTCGTGATGCAAGACGTAGGCGTCGGCGTCGAGCTCGGCGATTTTTTCGCGGTGAGTGACGGTGAAACCGGCGAGAGTGGCGCCGAGGGTGAGCAGCTCGGCGGCACGCTCGCGGGCGGGCGCAGCGGCGCTTGAAGGTGCGACGGCCTGCGCGGCCGTGCCGGCAGGTGTGACGGCGCGGGCATGCGTGCTGGAGTTGTCGAGGTTGCTGAAAGGACGTGCAATCATGATGGCTCCTTTGCGGGGCAAACGGTTGAGATGCTTTCATTCGCGCAGCTTGCACATGCCAAGCATGTGCGCAAAGCATCAGCTGATGATGGGCGATGATGGGAAAACTCGAGGTTTCCACTGCTGCCCAGTATACCCACTCAGGCGCTTGCGCTATGGTTGTAGGGTTGCGGAAATGGAAAGGACAAACGTGGCGAGCGGGCTGGTTCAGAACAAGCGAGAGCAGGGCGAAAAGGTGAACGAGCAAGAATCCAAAAGCCAAAAACTTGAGCGCGGGTCTGTGGGGCTCGCCTCCTCGATCCGACCGGGTGCAGACGCTAACGCAGAGGCGCGTGCGGCTCGGCGTTCGTCGCGCGAGCAGCACAACGAGCAGACGGCGAATCGCTTGGCCAAGGGTGCGCTCGCGACGCTGCTGGGTGGCACGTTCTGGGGCTTCTCGGGCACCTCGGCCAGTTATCTGTTCGAGCATTTCCAGGTTGATACGCTCTGGCTGCTCTCGGTACGCCAGCTGTGCGCCGGCGCGCTATTCATGGTCGTCATCCTGTTGTTCGACCGCGAGCGCTTTATGCAGCTGCTGCATACGCCCAGGCATCTAGCCCTCATGTTGCTCTTTACCTTTGCGGGCGTCTTTGCGAACTCGTTGTTTTATATGCTTGCCGTGCGTTACACCAACGCGGGCACGGCAACGGTCATGCAGTGTTTGCAGCTCGTGATCATCATGGGCTATACCTGCCTGAGAGCGCGCCGCTCGCCGCGCCGTCGCGAGCTTGCGGGTTTGGCGTTGGCGCTTATCGGTGCGTTCCTTATTGCCACGGGCGGTGACCCCACGTCGCTGGTTATTCCTCCCGAGGGTCTGGTAGTGGGGCTGCTTTCCGCGGTAGGCGCCGCTTGCATCACAATTGTCCCTACGAAAATCCTGCCCATTTATGGGTCGCCGATTGTCACGGGCTCGGCTATGTTCACCTCGGGCGTGGTGCTCTCGTGCTTTGTGCGGCCCTGGAATGCCGTTCCGGCGTTTGACGCAGGCGGTTGGATTGCGCTTGCGATTCTCATCGTGGTGGGGTCGTTCTTGGCCTACAACCTCTATATGCAGGGCGTCAAGGAAATCGGCAGCGTGCGCGCGAGCCTGATCGGCACCGTCGAGCCGGTGTCTGCAACCGTGACCAGCGCGCTGGTGCTGGGGACGGTGTTCGCTCCCACGGATCTTATCGGTTTTGCCTGCATCATCGCGATGGTGTTCCTGACGGTATAGGTCTCGCAGGTTCATTGCTGCGCGTATTTGGCATGCCATCCGCCCGGGGGCACTCAGTTTTTCTTCACGATTGCGTTTTTGTGGCAACTTTTGCCAGATTATAAGGTCTGGCACTTGCTTCGAGGGATTTTTTTGGGAAGCGCTGCGTCATTTGCCTGATACTGATTTAGCAAAACCGCAGGTCGCGGTGATTTGATGCCTCGCTGGGATTCACGCGCGCCTTGTTTTCCGCGTTCACGCGGTCGAGAGAACCTTACAATCTGGCAAAAGTTGCCATTGCGGGCCTGATTTTGCGAAAAAAGAGGGCGAGCATATGCTCACCCTCTTTTTGAATCGTTCGCACTGCCAGAAAACTACAGCTTGTACAGTTCGCTGAACTTCCTTGCCAGGTAATCGCAGTAGAACGTGGCGTCGAACGGCGCGCCGCAGGCGCCCTCGACGAGTTCCGCGGCATCCTTGCCGCGGCCCCATTGCCAGATGCTGGTGCGCAGCCATTCGAGTGCGGGTGTGAGGTCGCCCGAGGCGCACACATCGTCTAGATTCACGCCGTCACGTTGCATGGCGGGTACGTACTGCGCGTCGTAGGCGCTGCCCAGCGCGTAGGTGGGGAAGTAACCAAAGCTCTCGCTCCAGTGGATATCCTGCAGGCAGCCCTGCGCGTCGTTGGGCACGTCGAGACCCAGGTACTGCTTGACCAGCTTGTTCCAGAGCGCTGGGACGTCCTTGGCGGTCGCCTCGCCCGAGAACAGCATGCGCTCGATGTCATAGCGTAGCATGATGTGCAGCGGGTACGTGAGCTCGTCGGCTTCGGTGCGGATAAGCGATGGTGTGGCGATGTTGGCTGCGCGGTACAGCTCGTCCTCGGTCACGTCGCCGTACACCTCGGGCGCGTGCGCGCGCAGCACGCCGAGCAGCGGCCCCATAAAGGCGCGGCTGCGTCCGATGGTGTTCTCAAAGAAGCGGCTCTGGCTCTCGTGGATGCCCATCGAGGTGCCGCCCTCCAGGCACGTGCGCGCGTATGCAGGGTTGACGCCCAGCTCATAGGACGCGTGACCCGACTCATGGATGATGGAGTACACGTTGGAGAGCACGTTGTCCTCGTAGATATGCGTGGCAACGCGCGCATCGCCCACGGAGAAACCCTCGGAGAAGGGATGCTCGGTAAAGGCGAGCGTGGTATCGGCGGGGGCGAGCCCCATGAGCTTCATGAGATCGTACGAAAGCTCGCGCTGAACGGCGTCGGATACGTGGGCGGTAAGCCACGGCGCATCGGGTTGCTCTCCGCGCTCGCTGATGGCGTGGACGAGTGGGACGACGGTCTCGCGTACCTGGCCAAAGAAGCGATTGTACGCCGCGGCGTTCATGCCACGCTCGTACTGGTCGAGCCACACATCGTAGGGATCGCGCGTGGAATCGATGTAGCTTGCATGGCGCTTGAGCGTCTCGACAAGGCGGTCGATGTAGGGCTCGAAGCTCGCCCAGTCGTTCGTTGTCTTCGCTTTGTGCCACACGGCCTGCGACTCGCAGGTGAGGCGCGTCCACGCCTCCGCCTCCTCCGTGGGGATGACGCAGGCCTCGCGCTGGTCGCGCGCGAGCGTGCGGATTTCGGCAAGGAGCTGCGGATCGGATATATCTCCAGCCTCGACCGCGGCCGTTAGCTCGCCGAGGAGTTCCTGAGCCTCGGTGCCCGTAAGCAGCTCGTGGTGCTCGCTTGAAAGCGTGCCGAGCGCCTCGCCACGGGAGGCAGCGCTGTTCTCGGGTGCCACGGTGGCGCCGTCAAAGCTCGTGATTTTCATGAGGTACTCGCGCGTCCAGAGCTTGTGCTCAAGTTCGCGGAAACGTGTAGTGAGATCGTTGGTTGCCATGGTGGGGGATTCGCCCATGATGAGCCTCCTTCGTTGTTAAGACGGACCGCCTGTAAGTGTACCCGCTTGTTTGCCACGTTTACCGTGGCGGCGTAATGTCGACGGCAGTTTACAAGCCAAGCAAACGCTGCCTGTTTTTAGGTTGCGCTTTTTTCGTTCCTACGCGCGGCGTTACCCAACGACTCCGACTTTGAGGCGATGAAGAAGGTATATGGCTGGTTGCGGTGTGCTATCATACTGACCACTGCGTTGACGGAGAGGTTGCACCCTCACATGTTGCGGCACAGAGAGAGCGGGTCACCGGCTGAAAGCCCGCTTGCGGCGACGAGGATGCGAGTTCACTCCCGAGCTGCGACCTGAACGGTTGCCCCGCGTGCAGATCCGGGCTTCAATGCCCGCAAGGATGTGCAATCGCGCGGCGTCAGAAGCTGAGTAGGGGAGCCGCTTGCCTCGGCGACATGGGGCAAAAGAGGGCATGCTGGGCACGACATCCGGCAGCCAAACAAGGTGGTACCGCGGAATGTTATCCGTCCTTGGGTGTGCACAAGCACAAAAACCCAAGGGCGGATTTTTATTTTGAGAGGAAGGGAACGGATGAGTCTGATCGACGATTTGGAAGCGCTTGAACAGCGTGCAAGGGAGATGATTGAGGCAGCGGAGACACCCGAGAAACTCGAGATGGCTCGCGTTGCGCTCATGGGCCGCAAGGGCGAGATCACGGGCCTGATGCGCATGATGGGTCAGCTCGACCCCGAGGAGCGCCCCATTTTGGGTAAGCGCGCCAACGAGATGCGCCGCATGGCGGAGATGATGCTCGAGAGGCGCAAATCGGAGCTTAGGCGCGCGGCGATTCGCGAGCTCATGGCTATCGAGGCGGTGGACATCACGCTGCCCGGCGCTCGTCCCAAGATCGGTCATGCGCACCTCATCAACCAGATCATCGAGGAGATTGAGGACGTGTTCTGCGGCATCGGCTACACGGTCGAGTCTGGCCCGCAGGTCGAGAGCAGTTGGTATAACTTCACCGCGCTGAATGCCCCGCTCGACCACCCGAGCCGCTCCGCGCGCGACACCTTCTACGTGCAGGACAATGCCCCCGGTACGGCCGCTCACCCCGAGCAGCACGCTCACGGCGAGTCTGACGTGCTGCTGCGCACCCAGACCTCCGGCGTGCAGGTGCACACCATGGAGGCGCAGGAGCCGCCCATCTACATGATCGCCCCGGGCCGCGTGTACCGCCCCGACACCGCCGACGCTTGCCATCTGCCGCAGTTCCATCAGGTCGAGGGCTTGGTCGTTGACCGCGGCATCACGTTCGGCGACCTCAAGGGCACGCTCGACTACTTCGTCAAGTGCATGTTCGGCGAGGACCGCGCCACGCGTTATCGTCCGCACTTCTTCCCCTTCACCGAGCCTTCATGTGAGGTCGACGTGAGCTGCGGCGTGTGCGGCGGCAAGGGCTGCCCGTTCTGCAAGCATTCCGGCTGGATTGAGATTCTGGGCTGCGGCATGGTCGACCCCAACGTGCTCATCAACTGCGGAATCGATCCCAACGAGTACTCCGGCTTCGCATTCGGCGCGGGCGTGGAGCGCATCGCGGCGCTTCGCTACGACCTGCCCGACCTGCGTACGCTGGTCACAGGGGATATGCGATTCCTTGAGCAGTTCTAGGTTTCGGCTTGCCCGAGTACGGAACCTTGGCGCTCAATCGTCGCTTACGTACCTTGGTACGCTGCGTTCCTCTTTCACGCCAATCTTCCGCACTCGAACAACCCGAAGTTTTTGTAGTTCGCCCTTCTCTAAAAGAGGTTTGATATGAAGGTTTCATACGACTGGTTGAAGACCATGGTGGACGTTCCGGAGGACCCGACGGAGCTCGCCACCGAATTCATTCGCACGGGCACCGAGGTTGAGGCGATCGACACGGTGGGCGAGGCATTTGACAACATCGTGACGGCGCAGGTGCTCAGTAAGGAGCCGCACCCCGACTCGGATCACATGTGGGTGTGCATGGTCGACGTGGGTGAGCACAACGTGGACGCCGACGGCAATCCCGCGCCGCTGCAGGTTGTGTGCGGTGCGCAGAACTTCGAGGCAGGCGATCACATCGTGACCGCTTTGGTTGGCGCCGAGCTGCCGGGCGACATTCACATCAAGAAGGGCAAGCTTCGCGGTGTGGTGTCGATGGGTATGAATTGCTCCGCTCGTGAGCTGGGGCTTTCGTCCGATCATTCGGGCATCATGATTTTGCCCGCCGACGCTCCGGTGGGTATGCCGATCGCCCAGTATCTGGGAACCTCCGACACGGTGCTCGACTGCGAGATCACGCCCAACCGTCCGGACTGCCTGTCCATGATTGGTATCGCGCGTGAGGTCGGTGCGATTTACGACCGCGATTACCACGTCGAGCTGCCGCAGATCAAGGCGGAGGTGGGACGTCCTACGGCCGACGAGGTGAGCGTCGAGATCGCCGACGCCGAGCTGTGCGACCGCTACGTTGCGCGCATCGTTCGCAACGTCAAGGTCGGCCCCTCGCCCGAGTGGCTGGTCCAGCGTCTGAACGCCTGCGGTGTCCGTCCGCACAACAACATCGTGGACATCACCAACTACGTGATGATGCTCACTGGTCAGCCGCTGCACGCGTTCGACCTTTCCACGTTCGCCGAGCGCGATGGTCGTCGTTCCGTGGTGGTTCGCGCGGCGCACGAGGGCGAGACGTTCCGCACGCTCGACGATGTCGAGCGCACGCTTGCCGAGGGCATGGCGCTGATCACCGACGGTGAGCGCCCCGTTGCGCTTGCCGGCGTTATGGGCGGCATGGATTCCGAGATTGAGGACGATACCGTCGATGTGCTGGTTGAGAGCGCGTGCTTCAACGCGGGTCGCACTTCTCACACGAGCCGCGACCTCGCACTCATTTCCGATGCCTCCATTCGCTTCGAGCGTCAGGTTGACGAGACGGGTTGCGTGGATGTGGCAAACCTCACCTGCGCGCTCATCGAAGAGCTTGCAGAGGGCGAGGTCGCTCCGGGTTATGTGGACGTGTATCCCACGCCACGCACGATTGAACCCATTGAGCTGCGCCTTTCCCGCGTGCATCAGATGTGCGGTGCCCCCATTGAGGCTGCGTTCATCGAGACCGCGCTCACGCGCCTGGGCTGCACCGTCGTGTCGCACGGCGAGGGCGAGGCCATGACCTTCACGGTGACACCGCCGACCTTCCGTCCCGACCTGCCGCGTGAGATCGACCTCATCGAGGAGATTCTTCGCCTGTGGGGCATGGGTCGCGTTGAGGCCACGATTCCCGCAGCCAAGAACCACATCGGCGGCTTGACGCGCGATCAGCGCCTGACCCGTAAGGTCGGCCAGATTCTGCGCGCGTGCGGCATGAACGAGACGATGAACTTCTCGTTTGCCGCACCGGGCGACCTTGAGAAGATCAACATGACCGCCGAGGGCCGCGGTTGCCCTGTGGTGCTCATGAACCCGTTGGTTGCCGAGCAGACCGAGATGCGCCGCTCGCTCATTCCGGGCCTGCTGCAGTCCGTCGCGTACAACAACGCGCACGGCACCGCCAACGTGCAGCTTTACGAGATCGGCACGCTGTTCTTCGGCCGCGAGAACGCCAGTGCTCCCAAGGAGCGCGAGGCTGTGGCGGGCGTGCTTTCGGGTGCCATGGGCGATGTCTCGTGGAACAGGAAGCCGATGCCGTTGCGCTTCTTCGATGGAAAGGGCATTGTGGAGGAGCTGCTCGACCAGCTGCGCATCCCGAAGGTTCGTTTCCGTGTTGCCGAAGGTGAGAATTATGCGTTCCTGCAGCCCGGACGTTGCGCCGAGGTCATGAGCGGCGGCACTGTGCTTGGCTGGGTGGGCGAAATCCATCCCGATGCACGCGAGGCCTATGACATCGACATCCCGGTGGTTGCGTTTGAGCTCAATCTCGAGACTCTGCTTAAGAGCGCGGGCGAGCAGGTTGCCTACCGTGAGCTTTCCCAGTTCCCGAGCGTTGAGCATGACCTTGCCATTGTGGTTGACGAGGCTGTGACCTGCGAGGACCTGGAGCGCAGAATCACGAGCGCGGGCGGCAAGCTGCTGTGCGGTGTGCGCCTGTTCGACGTGTATCGCGATCCGGTGCGTGTGGGCCTGGGCAAGAAGTCCATGGCCTTTGCGCTGACGTATCGCGCTGAGGATCACACGCTCACCAGCGAGGAAGTCGAGAAGGCCCATGCCAAGCTGATCGTGAAGGTCTGCAAGGCAACGGGCGGCGAAATTCGCAGTTAGTTTATTTGGACGCGCGGTCGTGGTTTGCTGCGGCCGCGCGTTTTTGGCGTACGTGCGAGCTGGTGTTTTCGCGCACAGACGCGCGTTGCCCCGCCGTGCGAGGGACATGCGCCGTCTGTTGCGCAGGGGCTCGCTGCCCTTGCGTTCCCGAGCAAATCATTTTGGCGCACGTTGTTTGTCGATGGAGGTCGACTCGATGCCGAGTTGGAATATACATACCGCGCATGCGGAACGCCTGCTCGCGGCGGACGGAGCGGTTTCGTGCATCGTGCGCGACCGCAACGCCTTCCTGTTCGGCAACCTCATCCCCGACATTTACGTGGGCTACATGGTGCCGAGCATCGAGTGCCCCATCCCGTATCGCATCACGCATTTTGCCAATCCCGAGCATATTCCCAAGCCTCGGTACGATGAGTTTTGGGAACGCTACATTGCTCCCGCGAATGGTGCCGGTGCCAGCTCATCCATGCGAAATGCTCCGCGTGTCAATCGTCCGTATTGGGAGCCGCTTTCTATTGCCGCCGAAGTTGCACATGTTTCACCCTCACACGCGGCATCGTTTGAATTTGAAGTTGATCTTCAAGATGTGGCTTCTATACAGCGTGCTGCTTTTGATGAGCTGAACGAGCCGTTTTTGCCCGATGAGCTGGCGGAATCTCTTTTCGACATGCTGCTGGGGACATGGGTTCACCTGCTTGCGGATTGCATTTGGAATCAGCGCGTGAGCGATGTGCTCGTTGCGCGCGGCGAGAAGCCCTCCAGCGGATTCAGGGTGAAAAAGCAGGCGGATTTCGACCTGTTTGGAAAATCGCTTTCGATCGATTTGGTCCCACGCGCCACACCGCAGCTCATTGCAGCGGCGGCGGTATTTCCGCAGTATCCCATCGACGAGTGCTCCGTGTATCGAACCGAAGCGGTTGCGCACGAAACGGTTCGCACGAACTTCTTGAGGATTGAGCCGGAATATCAGCTGCTCGACGCTGAGTTCTTTGACCGGACGTTCAACGAGGTCAATGCCACCGCCGATCGTCTGCTGGGAGAGCGCTTGAGCTAGCGCTGTCTACTCGGTTCGCCCAGCGTTTCCCAATCAATGAAAAGCTGGGTGTATAGCTCTCGTTTTCTGTTCTTCATGGCATCTGTTTTTGGCCTTTGATGAACGCAGAGCGTATCGGCAAGATAGTTGACGAATGCTTCAAACCGCTGGGGATTGTACAGCTGCTCGCTGGTGAGCAGCATGACTTCGATGCCCATGCTCTGGAGGGCGAGGGTGCGATTCGCGTCGAGGCCGGCCTTTGCTCCGCCATCGTGAATCATATGTCCATGGCATTCGATGTCAATGTCTTGATGTTTTTCGGTTCCTCCAAAGAAAATATCCGCATAGCACGTTGATTGACCTGCAAGTTTAGCTGCCTGTTGTGTAAGGGCAATTCGTTGGTTGTTTATAAAGGGACCAAACCCTTCCCCTCCCTGCGTGCGGGGCGCTCCTAAAAGAATCGATGCCTGCACCTCAAAAGGAGAGTATGCGATGCCAGTAACTAGCCGCGCGGCATGCGCAAGCTTCTTATGCCCTCGCATACCTTCTGTTTTTTGAACGAATGCATGAAGGTCTTTCAGCTCAATAAGAGGGTCGCGTTTCCAGAGAGACGTCGGTTTTCTCTGAGAGTCACGTACTTGTTTCCAGCCTCCGGGCCAAATTAAGCGCTGGTTGGAGAGCCGATCGAGATGTCGCTGTAGCTCAGTGGATGGATGGAAGATCGAAAATGCCCCGCAGAATTCGAATGCCGCCATAGCGAGGTGGACGGTCGACACGCTTGGAGCCATGGTGAGCAGGATGAACAGCGGAGAAGCGTAACGTATTCCGAGCGATTCATCTTCCCAAAACGCTTCGGCTGGTAATTCGCCTGTCCACAGGGTCGTGCGGACGGTTTTTCCATTACGTCGCTCTGGCCGACTTGTGACAAGTGCAGTTAGGGGGAGAGTGATGTTTTCAAAGATGTTGCCTGATGAAGGGTAATTCCATTTGCCAGATTGCGTCGTTACATCGGGAAAAGGAGGAAGCAGGCATTTTACCTGCGGAGGAATCCTATGGAATTGAAAGGCTGTCTTTCCGCAATAGGTCGTGCACAAAACTGTCACCTCCGCTTTCTTTGAAGTACGTGTATGGGACATGTGATACCCAAACTATGAGCTTTAATAATGATAAATTAATTAATAGAAAATATAATTTTATATTGCTTGCAACGTCTGAGTTCAAACAGTCGGTTCAAAAATGACGGAAATGCGCAAATCTATTCGAACATGGTGAGTACAGGTAAAATTGACACCCCTCTTACCTGCGGTTTTGCAATTAAAATTCGCTGTCTACTCAGCAAGACGGAAACAATTTATGCATTTCCGTCATTTTTGTTTTTGAGTGCTTCGATGGAGGTTAAAACCTGACGTTTTGAACCGAATTGACCGAGCGAGAGGCCGGATGGTCTGCTTATTTTGCAAAAAGGCGGTATTTGCACAATAGAATCTTAAGGCGAGCGCTCATTGTGCAAAAAATCGCTAAATAAAACACCCGCCAACGAAGTTGCTGTTCGTTGGCGGGTGTTTGAAATGCGTCTATGTATGAAGTAAGCGTGCCTAGCGCACCTGTGCGACGTAGGCGACGTTCGTCGAGGAAATCTTGCCCTCGAGCTGGACGCTCATGCGGGGATCGCCGGCGGTGGCAACGGTCAGGTCGCCCTTCTTGACGAAGCCAAGCTCCTTGGCGGTTTCGACGGCCTTCACAATCGTTCCGTTAACGGTGCCCTGTGTGATCTCGGCCTGACGGGGGATAACGCCCCAGTACATGAGCATCTGCTGGACCGCCCACTGATGGCGGGAGAATGCGCAGATGGGCATGTTGGGACGGAAGTGCGAAATCAGGCGCGCGGTGCGGCCCGTGGTGGTGGGTACGGTGATGCACTTGGCGCCAACGGCGGTTGCCATCTGAACGGCGGACATACCCACAACGTTGTTGACGATGCGCGTGCCATGTGCGCCTGCGGGCATCTTGAGGTCGGCGTGATCTGCCATGTGCTTCTCAGTTTCGATGGCGATGGACGCCTGCATCTTGACAGCCTCGACCGGGTACATGCCGGCCGCGGATTCTCCGGAGAGCATGACCGCATCCGTGCCGTCGAGGATGGCGTTCGCAACGTCGGTGACCTCGGCGCGCGTGGGGCGCGGGTTGTGCTGCATGGAGTCGAGCATCTGCGTTGCGGTGATGACGGGCTTGTACGCCGCATTGCACTTGGCGATGATTTCCTTCTGAATATGCGGTACGAGCTCAGGCGCAACCTCAATGCCCAGGTCACCGCGGGCGACCATGATGCCGTCAGACGCCTCGAGGATCTCATCGAACTTCTCGACGCCGAGCGCGCACTCGATCTTGGGGAAAATCGTGACGTGCTCGCCGCCGTTGTCGCGGCAGAGTTCGCGGATTTCCTCGACGGCCTTGCCGTTGCGGATGAAGGACGCGGCGATGTAGTCAATGCCCTGCGTGAGGCCAAAGAGGATGTCGGCGCGGTCGCGCTCGGTGACAGCGGGCAGCGAGATGTCGACATTGGGGATGTTGACACCCTTGCGCTCGCCAATGAAACCGCTGTTCATGACCACGCAGTGCATGTCTTGGCCGTTAACGGACTCAACCTCAAGGCCGACGAGGCCGTCGTCGATCAGGATGACGGAACCAGCGGTTGCCTCGTGCGGGAGCTTTTCATAGTCGAGCGAGATGTGGGAGGCGTTGCCCAGCCAGTCCTCGGACGTGGGCTGAGCGGTTACGATGATCTTGTCACCAGCGTGGACCTCGACCTTTTCGTGGTTCTCGAGCAGACCCGTGCGCACCTCAGGACCCTTGGTGTCGAGCAGGATGCCAATGGGCCTTCCGACCTTCTCTGCACAACGACGGACGCGCGTAATACGCTCGGTGTGCTCCTCATACGAGCCATGGGAAAAATTAAAGCGAGCGATATTCATGCCCGCTTTAATCATTTCGCAGATTGTCTCTTCGTCGTCACAGGCAGGGCCCATGGTGCATACAATTTTCGTGCGCTTCTGTTCGTGCTTCATTCAGACCTCCATCTGATCGTTGCTGAGCGCCTTTCTTTCTCCATATTGTAGCGAAATGCAACCCCGTTTGCCGATATTTTTTGACTTTATACCGATGAAACGTTTCATTTGACTTGATTTATTGCTTGCGTTTTGTATAGCGATGCAATTAATTGAAAGGGGTACTGATAGAAACACGTGCTCTGACCACTCGCTGAGATTAATCCACACCTGACGGGTACGATGGAATTTCCCCTACGGCGGTATGTATAATCGTTTTGAGAAGCGTGTATGTTGTAGCGCTTCAACCGAAGGGGATGATTCCATGATTTGTGACGGACTCAATGTAATTGAGCGTTATCGCGGGCTCTACAAAGGGCTCGATGTGCTTATCGATTGGCTTGCGGAGTACGATCCCGCGGAGCTGCCCGTTGGGTCAAATGAAATCGATGGCGCTCGTGTCTTTGCCAACGTCATGGCAGCACATACGCGTCAGCCCGAGGATGCGCAGTTCGAGGCGCATAAAAAGTATATGGACGTGCAGATCGACCTTGAGGGAACGGAAGCCTTCAAGACGATCCCCGGCAAGCTTACATGGGACGAGCAGGAAGAAGATGATTTCTTGCTCGAGTCGGCTGACATGACCGAAGCTATCGACGGCGTACTTGGTCGTGGGCGCTTTGCAATCTTCACAATCGGCGAGCCGCATATGCCCACGCTTGTTGCTCCGGGCGAGGAGGCGGGTCCGGTCAAGAAGATCTGCTTCAAGGTCGTGGGCGATCAGTTCTGGGATGAGGTCTAGCAGCGAAACACGGTTTAACTTACAACGACACAGCAGGATTGAGTTGCGGCGGCTGCACGGGCCGCCGCGATTTTTTTGAGATCGCGGGACAATGCTGCCGCGGTTGAGCACCACGAGTTCGCCCGCATCTGTGACAACCTGTGGATTTCCGCTTGGAAGCGATGACATCTCAAGAGTATCTAGTTAAACGAACGGCTCGTATGGGGTACCATAGATACTTGTTGTTCAACGCTGCCCTGCATGGCAGTCTTGATGAGCCCTTGCCCTGTCTCCTGGGGAATTATTATCGGGCATCAATCTGCGGGGTAGCCTAACCCAGGAGGTAGTGCCAAGTGGAAAAAGAGTACTTAGCTTCGGCTGAGGAGGTGCTCGAGGACCAGTCCACGAGCGCTGAAGAGGGCCTGACTGTTGCCGAGGCGCAAAAGCGTCTGGCGAGCTTCGGCCCCAACAAGCTTGATGAGGAGAAGAAGACGCCGTTGTGGATCCGCTTCTTCCAGCAGATGGCGGACCCCATGGTCATCATGTTGCTCGTTGCGGCAGTCATCTCTGCTGTGACTGGCATGATCCAGGGAGAGTCCGAGTGGGCTGACGTCGTCATCATCATGACGGTCGTTATTATCAACTCCGCGCTCGGCGTGATTCAGGAAGCCAAGTCCGAGGAGGCCCTCGAGGCGCTCCAGGAAATGAGCGCCGCACAGTCCAAGGTCATGCGCGGCGGCAAACTCGAGCATCTTGCCAGTTCCGAGCTGGTGCCCGGCGACGTGGTCCTGCTTGAGGCCGGCGACTCCGTCCCCGCAGACTGTCGTGTGCTCGAGAGCGCTTCCATGAAGATTGAAGAGGCCGCCCTCACTGGCGAGTCCGTGCCGGTTGAGAAGCATGCCGATACGATCGTGCTGGCCGACGGCGCGGACGACGTGCCGCTGGGTGACCGCAAGAACATGTGCTACATGGGTTCTACCGTGGTGTACGGCCGCGGCCGCGCTGTGGTTTGCGGCACCGGCATGAACACCGAGATGGGTAAGATCGCCGGCGCCCTCAATGACGCCAAGGAAGAGCTCACGCCGCTTCAGATGAAGCTCGCCGAGCTCTCCAAGATCCTGACCATCATGGTTATCGTGATTTGCCTGGTTATCTTCGGCGTCGACATCCTGCGTGCGGGCATCGGCAACGTTGCCGCTGAGCCGCAGATGCTGCTCGACACCTTCATGGTCGCTGTGTCCCTGGCCGTTGCCGCCATTCCCGAGGGCCTGGTCGCCGTGGTGACCATCGTTCTTTCCATCGGCGTGACCAAGATGGCCAAACGCCAGGCGATTATCCGCAACCTGTCCGCCGTCGAGACGCTTGGCTGCACGCAGGTCATTTGCTCCGACAAGACGGGTACCCTTACCCAGAACAAGATGACGGTCGTCAAGCACGAGCTCGCTGCTCCCGAGGACAAGCTCCTCGCCGGCATGGCGCTGTGCTCCGATGCCAAATGGGACGAGGCCGCTGGCGAGGCCATCGGCGAGCCCACCGAGTGTGCGTTGGTAAACGACGCTGCGCAGGCCGGCATGAAGACTCTTGACGCCGAGTATGCGCGCGTGGGCGAGGCGCCGTTCGATTCCGGCCGCAAGATGATGTCCGTCGTGGTCAAGGCTGCCGACGGTACGCTTGTGCAGTACACCAAGGGTGCTCCCGACGTCGTTTTGGGCCTCTGCACCAAGATTTACGAGAACGGCGCGGTTGTCGAGCTGACTGCCGAGCGCCGCGAGCAGCTGGTTGCCGCGAACAAGGCCATGGCCGATCAGGCCCTGCGCGTGCTCGCGCTCGCTTGCCGCGACCATGCCGAGCTCCCGGGAGATTTTGCTCCTGAGTCCCTCGAGCACGACCTCGTGTTCTGCGGCCTTTCCGGCATGATTGACCCCGAGCGTCCTGAGGTTGCTCCCGCAATCGTCGAGGCCCACGGCGCCGGCATCCGCACCATCATGATTACGGGCGACCACATCGACACCGCTGTGGCTATTGCCAAAAACCTCGGCATCATCGAGGATCGCAGCCAGGCCATCACCGGCGCTGAGCTCGACAAGCTCTCCGATGAGGAGCTCGACGCGCAGATCGAGAACTTCGGCGTGTACGCGCGTGTTCAGCCTGAGCACAAGACGCGTATCGTCGAGGCGTGGAAGTCCAAGGACAAGATCGTCGCCATGACCGGCGACGGCGTGAACGACGCCCCGTCCATCAAGCACGCCAACATCGGCATCGGCATGGGTATTACCGGCACCGACGTCACCAAGGGCGTTGCCGACATGGTGCTTGCCGACGACAACTTCGCCACCATCATTCACGCGTGCGAAGAGGGCCGTCGCATCTACGACAACATCCGCAAGGTCATCCAGTTCCTGCTGTCCGCAAACCTTGCCGAGGTGTTCTCGGTGTTTGCGGCCACGCTCATGGGCTTTACTCTGTTCCAGCCTATCCAGCTGCTGTGGGTCAACCTTGTGACCGACTGCTTCCCCGCACTGGCGCTCGGCATGGAAGAAGCCGAGGGCGACGTGATGAAGCGCAAGCCGCGTAACGCCACTGACGGCGTGTTTGCCGACAACATGGGTCTCGATACCGTTATCCAGGGCATCATCATCACCGTGCTGGTGCTTGCGAGCTTCATGTGCGGTGTGTACTTCGACCTGGGTACGATCGACCTCACGGCACTCGGTTCCTCGCTTGCCGACGAAGAGGGCGTCATGATGGCGTTTATCACGCTCAACATGGTCGAGATCTTCCACTGCTTCAACATGCGCAGCCGCCGTGCCTCCATCTTCCACATGAAGAAGCAGAACAAGTGGCTGTGGGCCGCCGCCGTGCTGGCTCTTATCTTGACACTCATTGTGGTCGAGTTCGATCCGCTGGCCGAGATTTTCTTCGGCGTCGAGGCGCTCGAGCCCAAGGGCATGATTACGGCCCTCGTGCTCGGCTTCATGATCATTCCTCTGGTTGAGATCTACAAGGCCATCATGCGCAGCGTTGAGAAGAACCAAGCGTAAGGGACCTCGTGGCTGACGTCTCAGATTACATTCCGAGCTTTGGAGACCTGCGTGCCACGTGCGCGCAGGTCTCTGCGTTTGAAGCGGCGCGTGCCGAGCTTATCGCTGCGGGCGATGTGCCTGCCGAAGACATAGAGCTTGGCTGCGTCGTGCGGCTGGATCGCGGTTTTCCGCTGGTAGCAACTGCTTCTGGGTTGCGTTTTCGAGCTGAGCATGCGGTCGATTTTGCCAAGGGCAAACGCAAGAAGCGTGGAGGCGCTGCCGCCCGTGGTGCTGACTCTGCTTTGAAGCGCAAGGGGTCGCGTAAGGGCAAGGGTGCCGTTTTTGCCCGTGACGCGGAGGATGCTGCCTCTTCGCGCGGGGCAGCTGACGAGCAGATGCTTCCATGCGTGGGGGATTTTGTTGTTGTGCGCACGCCCACGACGCACGATATGGGCGTGATCTTGCGTGTCTTGCCGCGTCGCAGCTCATTCGAACGGTGGCGGGGCAAGAACCGCGGTGAGCGCCAGGTTTTGGCGGCTAACGTGGACGTGATTTTTATCGTCCAACCGTTGGGTGCCGACCATGCCGCACTGCCGATTATGCGTGACCGTGTGGCGCGCTCGTTGGTGCTTGCGCGC
>OLVZ01001177.1_pt1 | contig 23112 bp, 19 predicted proteins | sample 1673341 | NCBI WGS metagenome assembly OLVZ01 (sample SAMEA3178944, study PRJEB25190) | human gut metagenome | biome: human gut; feature: human-associated habitat; material: faeces | place: Austria | collected 2013 | reverse complement strand
CCGAAGAGCCCAGTGGGCTCTTCGTGCGAGCAGGACTGTCCGAGCGGGCGACGACATATGTCAGACCAACTACTCCTGCTGTTCCCTTTTCTGCCGGCGTTTTATCAGGCCATATGAGATGTAATCGACGAGCGAAAGCATCGGTGCGCGCGAGGACAGGTCTTCGCCGTCGATTGAGATGCGGTTGTAAAAGACGTAGAAGTCGAAGTCGCTCATGCCCATCAGCGTGTTCTTGCCCGATTGCGTGATGGTGGCGACGCAGGGGCTGTGTAGGGACAAGACGCGCTCGACGAACTCGATGACCTCGGTGTTCTCACCCGAAAGCGAAAACACGAGGAGCACGTCGTCGTCTTGCATACGCTCGATGGCTTGCCGCTTTTCCAGGCGTTCCATCGGCAACATGGCGGGAATCCCTAGACGCAGCAACACCTGATACATGTAACGCGCGATCTCATGGTCGAGATTGAGGCCGTAACAGTACACGCGGTGAGCCTGCTCGATGCGCGCGCATAGCTTTTCAATGGAAGAGCTGGAAATCACGCGCACGCTTTCGATGATGTCCTTGAGATATTCCTCTGAAAACGTTTTTTGGTACAGCACCGAGGGGATGCTACTTTGCGCCGCCGTGTGCTGGGCGAGCTTGAGGGAGTCGGAAAACTCGCGATAACCGCTAAACCCCAGCTTTCGGGTAAAGCGCAGGATAGTGGTGGAGGACACAAAACAACTTGCGGCAAGTTCGCGGATGCTCATATCTTGGACTTGGTTGGCATGGTGGATCACGTATTCAAACACCTTGCGTTCATTGGTGTTGAGATCGCGTACATGCTCGTTGATTTGGTCAAAAAAGCCCATAACCGCTCCATTGCGACGACGCAGCTCGTTGATGTAACAACGTTCACAAAAGTATAACACGCTCCAATTTTGTTTCAGCGTTTTACAGCTTGTCACTTCCAGCAGAAAAGCGATGCGGGGATGCGTAGCGTAATGGACGGGCAGCGAAACCCTGGCGTCCGGGCCCAACGTTCGTGCGAGTGGTCGCGCAACCGGGCCCGGGGAGCGCCCCGTCAAGATGACGCTCAGTCAACAAGAAAGGATTTGACCATGACTGCAATGACGCGCACCCACGGTGAGGTTAAGCACTTCCTCGACACCATCGACCTCTCCAAGCAGGAGATGCTTGACCTGTTTGAGACCATCCGCATGCTCAAGGAAATGGACATGCAGGGTGCTGTTCCCAAGATCCTCAAGGGCGCTTCCCTTGCCATGATCTTCGAGGAGCCCTCCACCCGCACCCGTGTTTCCTTCGAGACCGCTATGACCGACCTCGGTGGTCACGCGCTGTACCTCAAGCCCGGCGAGATTCACTTCGGTTCCCACGAGGTCATCCGCGACACCGCCCGCGTTATCTCCAGCATGACCCACGGCATTATGCTGCGCGCCAAGGAGCACGAGGAGCTGCTCGCCCTCGCCGAGTACGCCACCGTGCCGGTGTTCAACGCCATGACCTACTACAACCACCCCACCCAGGGCGTTTGCGACTTCTTCACCATGAGCGAGCATCTGCCCGAGGGCAAGAAGCTCGAGGACATCAACGTTGTGTTCGTGGGCGACTCCCGCGAGGACACGGGCATCATGAGCAAGGAGACCGGCCACATGTGCGCCACCCTCGGCCTGCATTACACCGTGTGCTCCCCCAAGAAGTACTCCATGTCCGAGCAGGAGCAGGCCAAGATCCGTGCCAAGATGGCCGAGACCGGCGGCACCCTCGTGGTGACCGACGACGTCGATGCAGCTGTCAAGGATGCCGACTTCATCGTGCCCGATGTTTGGACTTACTACGGTTACGAGGACGAGGAAGAGGACCGCATGGCCTCCTTCATGCCCAAGTACCAGCTCAACATGGAGATGCTCGAGAAGGCTCCGGCCCACTGCAAGGCCCTGCACTGCCTGCCCGCCAACCGTGAGGTCGAGATCACGAGCGAGGTCCTCGATCACCCGACGCGCTCCCTGGTGTTCCAGGAGGCCGAGAACCGCTTGCACACCCAGCGCGGTCTGCTCGCTTGGTTCCTGTATCCGCGTCTGCGCGAGGCCGACGAGACGCTCATCGCCTACAACGAGGGCAAGCTCCGCAGCTTCCTGGACACGACCCTCAAGTAGGGTGATGTAGAAAGTCGCTCCCTCCGCTTTGCGCAGCTCCTATCTTTCGATTGGTAAAAGTCCGGTTGCTCTGTGCAGCCGGGCTTTTGCGTTTGATGTGGAGCACCACATCGTAGGGGAGCGCACTTTCCGATATCAGGACAATGTTTTGGGTGAACGCACCCTGTTAGATGTGCGCCCGTGAAACACGGCGGCCTTCGCGGCGGATTCGCCGTTTTTTCTCGATTCTGTTGTTATCTGGCAGTTTTTGCCAGATTTGCATGCCTGAGGGCCCGTTCATATTGGCTCGCATGCTCTCTTTTGTTGATAACAACAATGTCCGATTAATAAAACCGCAGATAACGGGAATTGTACGATGTAAGCGATGCTTTGGTTGCACCATCACTCCCATCGTTGCCTCGCTGTGCGGCACGCAAATATGGCAAAAATTGCCACAATTGGCGTGATTTCAGAAAAAAGTTGTCGTGGCGTAGTGTCGATCGGGCGTTTTGGGTGCTGCCCCCTCGTGCTCAAGTCGTCATGTGCGCAAAGAGCTCCTTCGCATATGAGCAATGTCAAAAAAATCTAAGTCTTAGACGCTTAGGTTTTATGAGCGCAAATGTGGGTACTATAGCTCTCGTTACCTGATGCGCGCCGTATGGCACGTGGCGACATCGCCACAGTCCGTAGGCGCTCAGTTTGAGCAATGGAAAGGAAGAAGCGACGCATGCGCAAGTTCAAGACAGAGAGCAAAAAGCTGCTCGACCTCATGATCAACTCGATTTACACCAACAAGGAGATCTTCCTGCGTGAGCTGATCTCCAACGCGTCCGACGCGGTGGACAAGCTCAACTTCAAGAGCTTGTCCGATACCAGCATTCAACTCAATCAGGATGACCTGGCCATTCACGTGAACTTCGACAAGGACGCGCGCACGCTCACGGTTTCCGACAACGGTATCGGCATGACCGCCGATGAGCTTGAGAAGAACCTAGGCACCATCGCCCACTCGGGCAGCCAGGAGTTCAAGCAGGAAAACGCCGAGAGCCAGGGCGGCGATGTGGACATCATCGGCCAGTTTGGCGTGGGCTTTTACTCGGCGTTTATGGTCGCATCCAAGGTGCGCGTGGTTAGCCGTGCATTTGGCGAGGATGTTGCACATGTGTGGGAGTCCGACGGCCTTGAGGGCTACACCATCGAGGACGGCGAGCGCTCCGAGCATGGTACCGATGTGATCTTGACCATCCGTGAGAACGAGCCGGGCGAGAACGGCGAGCCGGGTGAAAACTACGACACCTATCTTTCCGAGTGGGGCCTTAAGAACCTGATTCGTCGCTATAGCAATTACGTGCGCTATCCCGTTCGCATGATGGTTACCAAGAGCCGCGAGAAGGAGCGCCCTGCCGACGCGCCTGATGACTACACGCCTGAATACGAGGACTACCAGGAGCTCGAAACCATCAACTCCATGACGCCCATTTGGAAAAAGCGTTCTTCCGATGTGTCAGACGAGGACTACGCCGAGTTCTACAAGTCCACGTTCCACGACTTTGAGGATCCTGCCCGCACGGTGAGCTTCCATGCCGAGGGCGCGCTCGAGTACGATGCGCTGCTGTTCATCCCGCAACGCGCTCCGTTCGACCTGTACAGCAAGGACTACGAAAAGGGTCTCGCGCTGTACAGCTCCAACGTGCTCATCATGGAAAAATGTGCCGATTTGCTGCCCGATTACTACAACTTCGTGCGCGGCGTGGTCGACTCCCAGGACGTGTCGCTCAACATCTCCCGCGAGACGCTGCAGCACAACCGCCAGCTCAAGGCCATTGCCAAGCGCGTGGAAAAGCGCGTGACGAGCGAGCTTGAGAACATGCGCGACAACGACCGCGAGGCATACGAGAAGTTCTTTGAGAACTTCGGCCGCGGTCTTAAGTTCGGCATCTATTCGAGCTACGGCATGAAGGCCGACGAGCTCGCCGACCTGCTGCTGTTCTGGAGTGCGCGCGAGAACAAGATGATCACGCTCGCCGAGTACGCCAAGGCCATGAAGGATGGCCAGCAGGCGATCTACTATGCCGCCGGCGACGACCGCGACCGCCTTGCCAAGATGCCGGTGGTGCGCGGCGTGCTCGACCGCGGCTACGACGTGCTGCTGCTCACGGCCGACGTGGACGAGTTCACCTTCCAGGCCATGCGCGGCTACACTGCCAAGAACATGCCCAAGATCTATGAGGACGATGCCGCCCGCGAGGCCGCGGCCAAGGCCGTGGAGGACGGCGCCGAGCCCGAGGTCGAAGATCGTTCTTTGGAGCTCAAGAATGTGGCCACCGGCGACCTCGACCTCGCTACCGAGGATGAGAAGAAGGATGCCGAGGAAGCCACCAAGGAGCACGGTGACCTGTTCGATGCCATGAAGGAGGCCCTGGGCGATAAGGTGGAGAAGGTCGCGGTTTCCGCCCGTCTCACCGATGCGCCGGCGTGCATCACAACCGAAGGCCCGCTGTCGCTTGAGATGGAGAAGGTGCTGGCCCGTGGTCCCGAGGCCGAGATGGGCGACATGCCCAAGTCCCAGCGCGTGCTCGAGCTCAACGCCAAGCATGCCGTGTTTGCCAAGCTCGTTGCCGCTCAGGAGGCGGGCGACACCGACAAGCTGGCGCGTTATGCCGGTTTGCTCTACGATCAGGCGCTGTTGGTCGAGGGTATCCTGCCCGATGATCCCGTGGCGTTTGCCAGCGCGGTCTGCGATTTGATGTAGGTGGGTTTACGCGGCCTTAGTGCCGCTGGAATCTAAATGCAATCTGAAACAACAAGAGGGCCCCTGTTGGGGCCCTCTTGCCGAGTCGCTCAAAGCTTGGCGTTGATTTGCGTTCGTCGTGGTTCGTCACTGCTGCGGTTACGTTCCGGTTTACTGCGGTGTTGCCATGTTGAGTGCATTGAGCAGGTTGCCAAACGATCGCTTAAGGTTCGTTTTCTGATCGCTTGAACGGGTGGCGGTGGTGGAATCGAGGAGACCGAATCTCTGTGTAGGGGGGAAGGAGAAAGAGTTCGTACATGACGCATACGGACGGGAATTTCCGTTGCGTGAGGCACCTTTTAAGGGATGCATCCTCGGCCTCCTCGTCATCCACCGATACAATGCGCATTGAAGTTCGCTGCAAGTACTCCGTTGCGCTGATTCAATTATTGCCAGCAAACCGCTTCATTACCCCATAAGAAAGACTTATGAGCCTTTGCCCGCTTCGTGAAAGAGCAGGTAGAGGTGGAAAAATGACTCTTATTCAACCGTAAGCGCCGATCTCGACTTTTCGTATGCCTTAAGAAACGGACCGTTTACCATGGCGCTTCTGTGGCGGGTCTGTCGTGGAGTTATGGAGGGTGGAAGTCATGTGGTTTTCGACTGGTTGCGGCGCACCCCTTCTGCCTGCGTGACGGGTAAAAACCGCATATACTGTTCCATGCACATGCGCGCGCATCTACTTGAATGAACGTGCGGCGCGCTTCCCCGCAGTACGAAAGGGTCCGCCATGCAGACTATGTATCAGCAGATGAGCGACACCGAGCTCGCCAACGCGCTCGCCGATTTGAAAGACCAGGTTGCCGAGGTCAAGGCGCGCGGTCTCAAGCTCGATATGGCCCGCGGCAAGCCGTCTCCCGAGCAGGTGGGCATCTCCCGCCCCATGCTCGATCTTCTCTCCTCCGACTCCGACCTTACCGATGGGGGCGTCGACTGCTCAAATTACGGTTGCTTCGAGGGCATCCCCTCCGCACGCAAGCTTGCAGGCGAGTTCTTGGGCGTGCCGCCTGAGCAGACCATCGTGTTGGGCTCTTCGAGCCTGAACATCATGCAGGACGTCATCGTGCACTACTGGGAGAAGGGCGTTCCTGGCAATACGCCGTGGCACAAGCTCGAAAGTGTCAAGTGGCTCTGTCCATCGCCCGGTTACGATCGCCATTTTGGCCTTACCCAGGATCTGGGCATCGAGAACATTCCCGTGTGCATGACCGAGACCGGCCCCGACATGGATGAAGTCGAGCGCCTCGTGGCCGCTGATCCTTCCATCAAGGGTATGTTCTGTGTCCCCAAGTATTCCAACCCCACCGGTTGCACGTATTCCGATGACACGGTGCGTCGTCTTGCCACCATGGAAGCTGCTCCGGACTTCCGTATTGTGTGGGACAACGCCTATGCGGTACACGATTTTGGCGATGAGCCCGACAAGCTGGCGAACATCTTCGACTACGCGCGCGAGGCGGGCAACGAGGACCGCATCCTCGCCGTTGCATCCACGTCCAAGATCACGTTCCCGGGCGCGGGTATCGCGTTCTTCGGTTCTTCTCCCGCAAATGTTGCCGAGGTTGCTAACACTCTCAAGGTCGGTCTCATTTCGGCCAACAAGCTCAACCAGCTCATGCACACCCGCTTTTTGCCCACGCTTGACGCCGTGCGTGAGCACATGGCAAAGCATGCGGAGTTCCTGCGCCCGCGTTTTGCCTGCGTTGAGGAGAAGCTGACCGAGGGTCTTGCCGGTACGGGCTGCGCCACTTGGACGCATCCGCATGGCGGGTACTTCGTGAGCTTCGATGGCCCGGCGGGTTCTGCCAAGCGCGTTGGAGCGCTTTGCAAGGAGCTCGGCGTGGTACTTACGCCCGCGGGTGCAACGTGGCCGGGCGGGAATGATCCGCAGGATACGAACATTCGCATCGCCCCGAGCTATCCCAGCGTTGAGGATCTTGCCGCCGCGCTCGATGTGCTCGTTCTGGCCGTAAAGCTCGTAAGCGCCGAGCTCGCCCAGGAAGAGCGCGCTTAACGCGACGCGCCACGACATACGTGACATGTGAGAGGAAAGATGTCGCATGGAATTGACGATCACCACCAACCCCAATCCCGAGTGCTATGTGATTAGCGTGACAGGTGAGATTGACATTTCGAACGCCGACAAGCTTCGCAATGCCATCGATCTGGCGCTTGAGCAGCCCACCGAGCGCGTTGAGCTCGATTTTGCGAACGTCGCCTATATCGACTCGACGGGCATCGGCGTATTGGTCGGTGCCGCACACCACGCCGATGAGCACGGTAAGGGTCTTGCCATCACGGGCGCTCAGCCCAATGTGGTTCGCGTGGCGCAACTGCTCGGTGTCGATAAGGACATCGATATCACGGCAGCATAGATTAGATGCAAGTCCGTCGCTTTTGTTTGATAAAGCACGACGGCGCGGTATACTTCTACAATTGCCGTCTTTTGCGGACGACTTGTTCGCATAGCGCGCAGTATCCCGTGTGATGTGTCTTGGAGGAGTTTCGTGTTTGGAATTGGCTCAACTGAGCTTGCCATCATTTTGGTCTTCGGCTTTTTGCTGTTTGGGCCCGACAAGCTGCCCCAGATGGGGCGCACCATCGGTCGCGCGCTGCGTCAGTTCCGCGAGACGCAGGAAAAGCTGACCGCTGTCGTGCAGACCGAGGTCGTCGATCCCATGGCTGCGGCTGCGCAGTCAGGTGCCAAGAAGGCGGGCGTTGCCGTCGATGACGACTCCGATGCCGATGTGCCTGCAGGTGAGGGCACGGCTACTGAGCCGGCTCGTAAAGAGACGTTTGCCGAGCGTCGTGCTCGTTTGGCGGCTGAGAAAGCCGAGGCAGAGGCCGCCAAGACGACTGATGTTACGGATGCTGCCGGTGGGCCTGCAGAAGAGGTTGCTGTCGAGGGCGAAACTACTGCTCCCGAGGTTGAGGATGCCCCTGAACCCGCTGTTGCGGAACAGCCCGTGATTCGCACCACCGAAGACCTGTACGCCCGGAGCGGACGCCGCCGCAGGGCCGTCGATCCTGCTGCTCAGGCAAAGGCGAAGACGGAAGAAGAGCCCGACGCTGTCTCTGCTCCTGCCGAGGAGAGCGCTTCTGTTGCCCCTGCTTCCGAGGATACAAACGCGGAGGCTGAAGTTGTTTCCGCCGATACTACCGCCGCAGAGGGAGGTGAGCAGTAATGCCCATCGGACCTGCGCGAATGCCTCTTATGGATCACCTCGGTGAGCTGCGCCGCCGCCTCACCATCGTGATTGTCTCCATCATCATCGCCACCGTGTTCATGTATTTCGCCACGCCGGTGCTTGTTGATATTCTCAAAGATCCCATCATGCCGTTCCTGCCCAAGGGCACGGACCTGTACATCATGTCGTCGCTGGGCGGCTTTGCCATCAAGTTCGGCTTGGCGGTCAAGGTCGCGGCTGTCATGTGCACACCCATGATCGTCTGGCAGATTCTCGGGTTCTTCCTTCCTGCGCTTAAGCCGAACGAGCGCAAATGGGTGGTGCCCACGGTTTTGATCGCAACTGCGCTCTTCTTTGCCGGTGCGATTTTCTGCTACTTCTTCATTGTTCCCGCCGCGTTTGAGTGGATGATTAACGAGACGAGCACCATTGCCGCCGCACTTCCCGATCTTGAGAACTACCTCAACATCGAGATGCTACTCATGATTGGTTTCGGCGTGGCGTTCGAGCTTCCGCTTATCGTGTTCTACCTGGCCGTATTCCACATCGTGCCCTATGCTTCGTTCCGAGCTGCTTGGCGCTACATCTACGTGATCATGCTCGTTGTTTCGGCATCCATCACGCCCGACGCCTCTCCGGTCACGTTGATGTTCATGTATGCGGTCATGCTCTCGCTCTACGAAGTCGCTCTGTTCATCACCCGTTTTGTGGTGCTGGCGCGCGACGGCAAAGAGGGTCTTACCACGTCTCGCTTGAGCCTGTTCTTCGACGATGAGGATGAGGAGTAGCGCTCGTTGTTGAGCCGCCGTTGAGTGCAAAGTTGAATGAAAGGCCGCTTGCATTCAAATGCGAGCGGCCTTTCATTTCAAAAATGACGGAAATGCGCAAATCTTTTCGGATCTAGCGAGTAGAGGCGAATTCGATACTCCTCTCACCTGCGGTTTTGCAGTTCAAAATCGCCGTCTACTCGGGAAGACGAAGATGAATTATGCATTTCCGTCATTTTTTAAGAACCTGTATCTCCGCGGCGCGTAGCGCGATGCGAATGGCCTGGTTTCAATGCTGGGCACATGGCAATCGTCTGGTTTCAAATGCGCGCTGCAACAGGGATTTGGTTTTTCGTTTGACACGTCGAACAAGCGCGTTCCAGTGTGTCGGATTTATCTCGGATTCGTGTTGGGCGGCTCGGCGTGCTCGATGGTCATTTCGCGCAGCGATGGTAACTCGTGTATAGTGAGCCGACAGCACACTATATATACAGTGCCGGATTCCCGGCTTAGAAGGAGCATCCGTGAAGCTCGTCGTCGCAGAGAAAAACATCGCCGCGCAAAAAATCGCGCAGCTTTTGGCTGATACCGGCAAACCCAAGGCAGATAAGGTTTACAACACCCAGGTCTACCGCTTTACCGTTGACGGTGAGGAGTGGGTCTCGATGGGTCTTGCCGGTCACATCCTTGCCCCCGACTTCCCCGATGAGATTCTGTTTGACAAGAAAAACGGCTGGTACAGCGTAACGGAGGAAGGGGAGGTCCTAGCTGCTGACGTGCCGGATGGCCTTGCCCGTCCGCCGTATGACACCAAGCGCAAGCCGTATCTGGCAAACGGCATCTCCATTAAGGGCTGGAAGGTCGAGAGTCTGCCGTATCTTACCTGGGCCCCCATCGTAAAGCTCCCCGCCGAGAAGGAGATTATTCGCGTTCTCAAAAACCTTGCCAAGAAGGCAGACTCGGTGGTTATCGCTACGGACTTCGACCGTGAGGGCGAGCTTATCGGTGCCGACGCGCTCAACATGGTGCGCGAGGTTGCTCCCGATTTGCCCGCGAGTCGCGCTCGTTATTCCGCGCTTATCAAAGGCGAAGTAACGGAGGCTTTTGCCAACCTTGTGGAGCTCGACCAGAACCTTGCCGATGCGGGAGAGTCGCGCCAATATATCGACCTCATTTGGGGTGCAGTTCTCACGCGCTATCTCACGCTTGCAAAGTTTGGCGGTTTTGGCAACGTCCGCTCTGCCGGTCGCGTGCAAACGCCAACGCTCGCTTTGGTGGTTGAGCGCGAGCGCGAGCGTTTGGCGTTTGTCCCCGAGGACTACTGGCTCATTCGCGGCATGGCTGCTCACGGCGATGACGAGTTCAAGATTTCCCATGCGGCGGGGCGCTTCTCTGACAAGGCTGCTGCGGAATTGGCGTTTAAGCACGTAGATGGTGCAAAAACGGGCACGGTTACCACGGTGACAAAGCGCTCTCGTAAGCAGGCGCCACCCGTGCCGTTCAACACCACATCCCTGCAGGCTGCAGCTGCGGCTGAGGGTATTTCACCTGCGCGCACCATGCGCATTGCCGAGTCTCTCTACATGAGTGGCTTTATCTCCTACCCGCGTGTCGACAACACGGTGTATCCCAAGAGTCTTGACATTGCTGGCATCGTGAAGGACCTTGCTTCCGAATCGCCTGCGTTGGCGCCCGTGTGCAAGAAGGTGCTTGCCGGTCCGCTCACACCCACGCGTGGCAAGGTGGAGACCACCGACCATCCGCCTATCCATCCCACAGGCCAGGGCGATCCCACCACGCTCTCCGGTGCGGATCGCAAGCTTTATGACCTCATCGCGCGCCGCTTTTTGGCCACGCTTATGGGTCCGGCGACCATCGAGAACACCAAGCTTTCCATCGACGTGGCGGGCGAGCCGTTTACCGCGAGTGGCGACGTGCTGGTCGATGCTGGCTTCCGTGAGGCGTATCCGTATGGTCTCAAGCGTGACGAGCAGCTGCCGGCGCTGTCCGAGGGCGATGTCGTTGATGTGCATGACATCAAACTCGAGGCCAAGCAGACCGAGCCGCCTGCGCGCTACAGTCAGGGCAAGCTTGTGCAGGAGATGGAAAAACGCGGTTTGGGCACCAAGTCCACGCGCGCGAGCATCATCGAGCGCCTGTACGCGGTGAAGTACCTCAAGAACGACCCCATTGAGCCGAGCCAGCTCGGCATGGCGATTATTGACGCTCTTTCCGAATTTGCGCCGCGCATTACCACGCCCGACATGACCGCTGAGCTTGATAACGACATGACGCAGGTTGCCGAGGGCAAGGATACGCAGGATCACGTTGTTGAGCACTCGCGTGCGCTGCTCGCCGGCATGCTCGACGATTTGATTGCCCACAAGGACGATCTGGGTGAGGCGATTAGCGACGCCGTGACAGCGGATGCCCGCGTGGGCGCGTGCCCCAAGTGCGGCAAGGACCTCGTGATGAAGACTTCCGCCAAGACGCGTGGCAGCTTTATCGGTTGTATGGGTTGGCCCGAGTGCGACGTTACGTATCCCGTGCCGAGCGGTGTGAAGGTGAGCCCACTTGAGGGCGAGGCCGCCGTGTGTCCCGAATGCGGCGCACCGCGCATCAAGTGCCAGCCGTTCCGCAGCAAGGCGTATGAGCAGTGCGTGAACCCGCAGTGTCCCACCAACTTCGAGCCCGATCTCAAAGTGGGCGAGTGCGCGGTGTGCGCCGAGGCGGGCCGACATGGAGACCTGATCGCTCACAAGAGCGAGCGCAGCGGCAAGCGTTTTATTCGTTGCACCAACTACGAAGAGTGCGGCGTGAGCTATCCGCTGCCCGCACGCGGCAAGCTTTCGGCAACTGGCGAGGTTTGCGAGCATTGCGGCGCACCCGTGGTCGTGGTCGAGACGGCTCGTGGTCCATGGCGCATTTGCGTGAACATGGATTGCCCGAGCAAGGAGAAAAAGCCGGCGCGTGGACGTGGCAAGGCTGCGGCTGCAAAGAAGCCTGGTGCCAAGAAGACAGTGACGAAGAAATCCGCTGCAAAGAAGAAGGCATAACGCGCATTACTTTCGAATAAGAATTGGATTGGGACGGTTTACGTGAACTCATACGTGTCAAAGGAGCGTCGGGGCCTGTTTATCACCCTTGAGGGGATCGATGGCTGCGGTAAATCCACCCAAGCGGAGTTGTTGGTGCGTGCTCTCGAGGATACAGGTCACGACGTGCTGCGCCTGCGTGAGCCGGGCGGCGTGAAGATCTCCGAACAGATTCGCGCTGTATTGCTCGACCCGTCAAACGGAGAGATGGGTGACGTTTGCGAGCTCCTGCTGTACGAGGCTGCTCGCGCTCAGCTCGTGCACGAGGTCATTGCCCCTGCGCGGGCCGCCGGACGCACGGTGGTATGCGACCGTTTTTACGACTCCACCACCGCCTACCAGTCGTTTGCCGACGGGCTCGACCGCACCATGGTTTCCCATGCCAACGCCATCGCTGTTGATGGATGCCATCCCGACCTCACGCTGGTGTATGACCTAGATGTTGAGCAGGCGTATCGTCGTCGCTCTGGGCGTGAGGCGGAAGATCGCTTGGAGCTCAAAGGCTTGGAGTTTCAGCGCAAGGTTGCCGAGGGCTTTCGCACGCTTGCTTTAGAGGAGCCGCAGCGCGTGAAGCTCATCGATGCTGAGCAGGACATCGAAGCGGTGTTCGAGCAAACGGTGAAGGTTGTGCGCGGTGCGGGCATCAAGATTTAGTGCCCAATATGCCCTGTTGATGTAAACGGGCATAAGCCCGTCCGAGTACCTGCCAGCGTAACATTTTGTGCGAGTATGATAGCCCCGTTGCCGCTATGTATCGATGCGCTCTGAGATGCAAAAGGAGGTGCGCTCGTGAACAATGTCGGATTGGATAAGAGTCTGCTGAGCCAGCTTTCCACGCAGCCGCGCGTACGCGACTTTCTCGCCCGTGCGGTGGCGCAGGGGCGTACGAGCCATGCCTATCTGTTTCTCGGCGCACCTGGATCAGGCAAGCTTGACGCCGCTTGGGCACTTGCTCAGGCTCTATTGTGTGAAAACAGAGCTTCGTCGGGCGTCGGCGGCGAATCCGGCGCGAGTCCCTCACCCGTCTGTGGCACCTGCGATCACTGCCAGCGTGTTTCCCGCCATACGCATCCGGATTTACATTATCTCGCACCAGAGTCTGCGACGGGTTACCTCATCTCCCAGACGCGTGAGCTGCTTGAGGACGTTGCACTTGCGCCGATTCGCGCCAAGCGCAAGGTCTATATTATCGACCGTGCGGAGCAGCTGCGTGCCAACACGGCAAACGCCCTGCTCAAGACACTCGAGGAGCCTCCCGCAACCGTGACGTTCATCCTGTTGGGAACCAATGCCGACAGCATGCTCCCCACCATCGTTTCGCGTTGCCAATGCGTGCCGTTTCGCGCGCTTTCCACGCATGAGGCGGTCAAGGCGGTGGAACGCGCAACAGGTTTGCCTGCTCAAAGGTGCCGTATGGCCCTCTCCGTAGCGGGCAGCTCCGCGCGCGCCATCGAGTTTCTCAAGAGCGCCGACAGACAGGAGGCCCGTCGTTCCGTTATGCGTGCGGTCGACATGCTCGCGCACTCTGACGAGGCGGACATCTTGGCCACGGCCAAAGAGCTCATGTTCACGATTCACGCCCCGCTTGCCGAGGTTGAATCCACGCAAAAGGCCATTTTGGAGCAGAACCAGGACTATTTGTCTCGTGGAGCACTCAAGCAACTTGAAGATCGCAACAAGCGCGAACTTTCCGCGCGCGAGCGTTCGGGTATCATGGAAGCGTTGGCGAGTGTTCGTTCGCTGCTGCGTGACGTGCTGGTACAGCTTGAGGGAGCGCAAAGCGAGCTTGTGAACGAGGACGTGGCCGACGTGGTCGAGCGTTTGCGTGCGCGCACCACGACCGCCGGTGTCCTGCGCGCGCTCGACGCCGTGAAGACGGCCGAGTGGCGCATCGAGCGAAATGTTACCCCCCAGCTGGCCATCGAGGTCATGCTCTTCGATATCAGGAAGGCGCTGTAATGCCCGTAGTTGTACCTGTCAAATTTTCGTTTGCCGCACATGAGCTGTGGTTTGACCCGCGCGATCTCGACATCGTGGAAGGTGATTACGCCATCTGCTCCACCGAGCGCGGTACCGAGATCGGTTTGGTGACGGCCGACCCGTTTGAGGTCGAGGAAGAGGAGCTCGCGGCTCCGCTCAAACCCGTTGTCCGCATTGCCACCGAAGTCGATCTCGATCGCGCCGATGACCTGGCCGATGCGGGCGAAGACGCCATGTTCGACTTCCGTCGTTTGGTGGAGAAGAACGAGCTCGAGATGAAGCCCGTGGGTGTTGAGTATCTTTTTGGCGGCGAGAAAGCCGTGTTCTACTTTGCCGCCGAAGATCGCGTGGACTTCCGCCAGCTGGTAAAGGACCTTTCTGCGTTCTTCCACGTGCGCGTGGATATGCGCCAGATTGGCGTGCGCGACGAAACGCGGCTGCAGGGCGGTTATGCCACCTGCGGTCAGGAGCTGTGCTGCACGCGCTTTGGCGGCCAGTTCGAGCCGGTGAGCATCCGCATGGCCAAGGAGCAGGATCTTCCGCTCAATTCCGCCAAGATTTCGGGCGTGTGCGGGCGCTTGATGTGCTGCCTGCGTTACGAGTTCGAGGCGTACAAGGACTTCAAGAGCCGTGCGCCCAAAAAGAAGACGCTCATCGATACGCCGCTGGGTAAGGCGCGCATCATGGAGTACGACACCCCGCGTGAGCAGCTTGTGCTGCGTTTGGAAAGCGGCAAGGTGTTCCGTGTGAGCCTGGCGGACATGACCTGCACGGATGAGAACAAAGAACGCTGTGAACAGCAGAAATGTGCGTGCCGCCCCGACTGCGTGACGCGTGACGTGCTTGAGAGCCTTGAGTCTCCCGAGCTTGCGCTCGCGCTCATGGAGCTCGAACGTAAGAACGGCGTGGACGTGGGCGATGGCCTGAGCTCCTTCGATCGCATCATGCCGAGCGAGTCTGCCCCGCGTCGTCGTGTGGACGACGAAGAGCGTACGTCCGATGAGGATGTGTCCGCTTCCGGTTCCGGTCGCAGTCGTCGCGGCCGTAAGGGCTCCGGCAAGGATCAGGGTCAGGGCAAGCAGAGCCGCTTGCAGAGCAATGCCCGTACGCAGCGCAATGAGCGCACCGCCGATACTGACGAGGCTCCATCCTCTTCGCGCCGCCGCCGTCGTCGTGCGGCTGCGCCTGAGCAGGAGGAGGCTCGTCCCACTTCAACTGCAGTCGACCGTTCTGTCGATTCTGAGCAGGGAACGCGTCGTCGCCGCCGTCACACCACCGCGAATGCTGCGTCCAAGAGCGAAGAGGCAAACGAGTTGTCGCGTCGCACCCGCTCGCATCGCCCCGACACGCGTTCCGTTGCCGAGCAGCTGGCCGATGGCGAAGTCCAAGTGCAACGCCGTCGTCCTGGCGATGGCGGGGGAGCACCGCGTCGTCGCCCCGGTGACGGTGGCGGCGCCCGTGCGAACGTTGCCCCTGAACCCAAGCCCGCTGCAGATGACGCCGCGCCCAAGAAGCGCCGCCGTCGCAGGAACCGCAAGCCCAAGCAGGATGGTGGCTCGGACGCCGCCCCTTCGGCGGAGTAGATGACGCCGCCGCCCACAGGCTTGCCAGTTAACAGAGACTGCAGCCCTCCCTCGCCATGATGCGGGGGAGGGCTTTTTCATACTGTTTGAGATTGGCATTAGGTGCGAGGGGGAGCTGTGTTGGGCAAGGGAGAAAGACGGCCCGAAGCAACATTTGAGGTCGAGCAAGGTGCTGCGTCCGAAGTTGGGTGGTTTAAGCTCAACGCAAGAGGATATCCAGACCGGGGTTCACTTGGCAATAGCTCATGTTATCGAGCGCTCAAGGATCGTCTTTACACGGCGGTGGCAGAATTGCTTTCGCCCACACGCTGCGCATCATGCGAGCGACCAGGAGAGTTGATTTGCGAGAAGTGCCGCGATGCCATGGTGACAATTGATCCAACGCAAGCGTGTGTACGCTGCGGCGCGCCATTTGGATCGCTGCTCTGCACGGAGTGCGAGGGAATTGACCTGGCACACGATCGCTGTTTGGCCGCCACGGTATTCGAGGGGCCGCCTTCACGCATTGTGCGCGCGTATAAGGACGGGGGAGAGCAGCGGCTTGCACAGGAGATCGCGAGCACGATGTTTACCGCTGCCCGCGCAGCCGAGCATGAGGACCCCGCACGTTATGGCGGGTTGTTGTCGCAGCTAGATGCCGTGACGTTTGTTCCCGTTACCGCCGCTGCATATCGGAGGCGCGGGTTCGACCATATGGAACTTGTGGCCCGCGCGTTTGCAAGGAAGTCGGGAATCCCCTTGCTCGACGTGCTCGCAAAGCGGGGTCATGCGGATCAGCGCGAGCTTTCGCGTGCAGAGCGCATGGAGCAGTCGCAACGTGTTTACGTTGTCGTGGCGCCCGATTTGGTGCGAGGCAAACGCCTTCTGATGCTCGATGATGTGATTACCACGGGCGCAACAGTATCAGCAGCGGCACGCGTCCTCAAACTTGCGGGAGCTACTCACGTGGACGTCCTCGCTTTTGCCCGCGTGTGGGGTGAATAGTTTTCGATTGGTCGAATCTAATACAACCCATTATGAGCTGCGGTATACTGTTCCGTTAGTTCCTTCCAGGCTGTGGTTGCGGGCGAGCTTTTTCGTGGCGTTTGCTGTGAGCGCTCTCCCTAGTCCAAGACAGACGCGGTCAAAGGGATCCACGTAAGTCTTCGCGTGCGCGCGAGGGCGATCATGGCGCGTCCTAGAAGTCAGTCGCACCGCTCGTTTTATTTTTTTGAGGCAATACCGCCTCGCGGGCGAGCGGGCTAGTCGTGAAGCCATCGCGGTGGCGGAGCAAACGTCCCAGTGCGCAAGTGTGGGGTCAAAAACCAGGTCAGCTGGGGGAACATACATACGTCCGTGCTTTCTCGCGCGGGCGCGCATCGTGATGCCAGACTGTGTCGATGCGGCACAACGAAGATGAGGAGTACGGCAACAATGGTCGCGGGCATGAAGGTTGACGTGAGGACGGCGATTTCGAAGATTGCGGCGTGCATTTGCACGTTTGCGCTTGTGGTTGGGCTTTCCGGCTGCGCCTTTACAACGCCATTTACCACGCCGAGCCGTGCGGAGGTCAAGCCCGATCCCGTCGACCCGATGCTTTCGTCTCCCGATCTGGTAAAGGATGGTTACCTCACCGTTGCCATGGACTCGAGCAATGCTCCGCAGGCGCTTACCGATGCCGACGGCAAACCGAGCGGCTACTATGCCGATGTCGCCCTTGCCCTTGCTGAGCGCTTTGGCTTGAACCTCAAGGTTGTTTCCGCTTCGAACGCTGAATCGTCTGTAGGCAAGGGTGAGGCGGACCTCTTCTTTGGCGCCAAGGCCTCCGATGCAACAGATGGAATTGACGTTACGGGAATGCTGCTCGACAATGGTTCGGCGATTTTTGCCAAGACCGCCGATGGCTCTAACGAGGTGCCCACGCTGACCGTTCAAGGGCTTTCGGGTGCTACGATTGCCGTGCAGGACGCCTCCGCGTCACAGGACGCGCTGTTGCGCGCCGGCGTCGATGCCGATTTCAAGATTTGCGAGAACGTGAACAAGTGCTTTGAGGCGCTCGACAGCGGCGAGGCGAAGTACGTTGCTTGCGATGCCACAGCAGGTTCGTACCTTGCGCGCGCTTATCCGGGCGTGGTGTTTGTGGGGACGATCTCCTCGGTGTCTTCGTATGGAATTGCCCTTTCGAGTGAGAATACCGTTTTGGCAGCCGCCTTGGACGAAACGCTCGGCGATATGGTCGACGGCGGAATCCTCGAGGCCATTCACGCGCTTTGGTATGGTGTCACGCCGTTGAACCTTGCCGACTCACTGCTTTCGGGCATCGTGCTCACTTCCGAAACGGAGGAGCCTGCCGGGGACGAGGGTGCGGATGGCGAGAGTACCGAGGGAACTGACGAAAACGGCACTGAAGGCGGGTCGTCTGAGGACGATTACACCATAAGCGGTGACATAAACTCCATCGACTAGCAGTTGAGGTTGCGAGGCGCATCTCGGCAACAGCGATTCGTGTGTCCGATTGTCGATGTTTCGTGGCGAACTTGAAGGGGTGGTGTGCGTAACTGCGCGTCACCCCTTTTGTTTTGAATTGCAAAGGCGCTGGTCGGGGAGGGGATGAATAGCGCTTTACTACAATGGAGCGCATGTTTGAGCGACAATTCCGCAACTGGCGCATGATGCCCTCTTAACGGATGCCCGCCATTTTAATGCGTGAGCTTCTGCATCTTGGGTACAACGTGAATAGAGTCCTATCCCCGGATAGATTGGAACCACGATGGATATCAAGGTTTCTGGTCGCAAGACAACCGTTACCGATGCGCTGCGCGCCCATGTAGACGAGAAAATCGGTGGAGCCCTTAAGGTGTTCGACATCGAGCCGATGACTGCCGACGTCGTGTTGCGTTATGAGAAAAATCCGTCCAACCCCAATCCCGCCATCGTGGAAGTCACGGTCCGCGCACGTGGATCTGTGATTCGCGTGGCTGAGCACGGTGCCGACATGTATGCCGCCATTGATCTGGCAGCCGAGAAGGTGACCCGCCAACTTCGCAAGTTCAAGACCAAGGTCGTTGACAATCGCCAGCAGGGTGCCTCCGCTTCCGACATGGTGTCGTTCAAGCCGGTTGAGGACCTTGCCGATCTGCTGATTCCCGAGGAAGAGGACAACCAGCTCGTCCGTGTGAAGGAAATTGAGCTGACCCCCATGACCGAGGAACAGGCGCTCGTGCAAACCGACCTGCTCGGCCACGACTTCTACGTCTTCGAAAGCAGCACCACGGGTCTCATTAATGTGGTATATCACCGTAAGAATGGTGGATATGGCATTATCAAGCCCAAACTGGAGACCGAAGGCGAGTAAAATAAGCGGTTACGCATGATTTGGATGGCGGCCGTCCCGTGCGGGGCGGCCGTTGCTTTGCTTGAGGAGATGCAATGAGCGGTTGTCGTATTGTGATTGACACCTGTGCCGACCTTACGCCTGAACTTGCTGCAACGCTCGATGTTGATATTTTGGGGTTCCCCTACATTCTCGATGGCGAGGAATTCACCGACGATATTTGGACGTCGATAACGCCCAAGGAGTTTTACGACAAACTTCGCGCTGGTGCCAAGGCTTCCACGTCCGCAGTGTCGCTGGGGACCTACCTGGAGTTCTTTGGGAAGTGCGCCGTGGAGGGAACGCCCACGGTGTACCTGTGCTTTACCAGCGCATTGTCCTCGAGCTACAACTCCGCTTGTCAGGCGGCCGATCAGGTTCGTGCCGACCATCCCGACTTCGAGCTCTATGTGGTTGATAACGCACTTCCGAGCACGTGTGGAGCGATGCTTGCCATGGAAGCCGTTCGTCAGCGCGCTGCAGGTCTTTCCGCAAGGCAACTCGCCGACTGGGCCAATGAGGCAAAGACCTACATCCACGGCTACTTCTCACTCGATAACTTGGACGCGCTGGCTGCGGGCGGACGCATTCCTCCTGCGGCGGCGTCGCTATCGTCCAAGCTCGAGATCAAGCCGGTGCTCTCGTTTGATCTTGCGGGCTCGCTTTCGCTGATCGGTGTGAATCGCGGGCGTAAAAAGGCTCTTAAGGCACTTGTCAAACTCTTTGCCGATAACTATGCCCACGACGCTTCGTTGCCCGTTTTTGTGATGGGGGCGGATGCCGAGAAGGATTGCGATTGGCTCGAAGGTGCTATTCGCAAAGAGCTGGGAAATGAGAATGTCACCATTCTGCGCAGCTCGGTTGGCCCGACCATCGGATCGCACGTCGGTCCTGGCATGGTCGCGGTTGCGTTCTGGGGCAATAACCGCGCCGAGAAGATTTCGCTGACCGATCGTATCGCTAACCGCGTGCGGGGCGAGTAACCGTTTTGCCGCGAGTGCAGGGCGCAAACCATACGTTGTCATACAAGTCCCGTGGAAAGGGAACACATGTCTAACAAACTCAACGTCGCATTTATCGGAACAGGGATCATGGGCGCTCCCATCGCGGGGCACATTTTGGACGCGGGATATCCGGTGACGGTTTACAACCGCACCAAGGCAAAGGCCGAGGGCCTGCTTGCCAAGGGTGCCACGTGGGCCGATTCGCCCGCTGAAGCTGCCGCCGATGCCGACGTGGTGTTCACCATGGTCGGCTTCCCCACGGATGTTGAGGAAATCTATCTGGCGGGCAATGGTCTTTTGGCGACCGTCAAGGATGGAGCGTACCTGATCGACCTCACGACGAGTGCTCCCGAGCTTGCACGCGATATTTCCGAGGCTGCTGAGGTAAGCGGTAAGCATGCGTTTGACTGTCCCGTGACGGGCGGCGAGGGCGGCGCTATCGCCGGCACGCTGACCGCCATCGTGGGCGCTACCGAGCGCGATCTTGAGCCGGTTCGCGAGGTTATCGAGACCTTCACCTCGAAGATCTTCTGCTTTGGAGGCGCTGGCAAGGGTCAGGCTGCCAAGCTCGCCAACCAGGTCGCGCTTGCAAGCTCCATGGTGGGCATGGCCGACGCGCTATCGTTTGCCCAGCAAAACGGCCTGGATGTTGAGCAGGTGCGATCGATGATCTGCTCCGGCACGGGCAGCACCGGTGCCATGCAGACGCTTGCCCCCAAGAGCCTCGAGGGCGACTACAAGCCCGGCTTCCTGGTTGAGCACTTCCTCAAGGACCTGGGTCTTGCACTTGCCGTTGCCGAGGAGCGCGAGATCGCCCTTCCCGGTGCAGACACCGCTTTTACGCTGTATGACATGCTCGAGGCAATCGGAGGCGGCAAGCTCGGTACGCAGGCCATCACGCTGCTTTATCAGGAGGAGGCCGATGCGGTTGCCGCCGGCCTGGATTGGTCGCTGTACACCGCCGCCCACGAGCACGACGAGGAGTGCGATTGCGACCACGACCATGGCGAAGAGCACGAGTGCCACTGTGGCCACGACCACGATCACGGTGGCGAGCACGAGTGCTGCGGCGATCATGGCCACGGTCATGGTGACGAGGGCCATGAGTGCCAGTGCGGTCACGACCATGGTGAGGACCATGAGTGCTGTGGTGGTCACGGCCATGGTCATCACGACGGCGATCATGAGTGCCGCTGCGGCCACCACCACGGGGAGTAGCTCGCATGCCGGCTAACTGGGCTTTTATCATCACGTATGCCCTGGTTTTCTGCTTTGCCATCTACATCGGTTTTTTCATCGGTCAGGAATTGTGCAAGCGTTGGGCAATTACTGCGAGGGCCTATTGGGCTGCCAACATCGGCGGCATTGTCCTGGTGGTGCTTGCCACGGCGCTCATTCCCGCGCTGATGGTGCAGGTCACGCTGATTGGATTGCTCGCGGGTTATATCACGGGCCTCAAGATGACGTTTGGCGAGTCGAGCGGCCCTTGGAAATGGGTCGATAACTTCATGAACATCAACCGTCGCCATCGCCAGACGGCCGAGAAGGGCTCGGGAGAGGCGGCACGTCGTCGCCGCAAGACGGGTGAATCCGGACCCGATCTTATTTCTGTAGATGAACAGGGTTCTGCAACGAATACCGCGAGTACGAGCGAGAAAGGTAACAGGTAACACCTTATGTCCGACGAGATCACGAACAACCTCGCCCCCGAAGAAGCCGAGCGTTTGGAACATGTGACCGAGAGTGCCGACGCTCTGTCTGCCCTCATTGACGATCTGTCCCATTCCAGTCGTCGCACGCGTCAGCTTTCCGCACGCACGGTCAGTCTGCTTGCCCAGCGCGAGCCCGAGCTTCTTGTTCCGCATATCGATCAGCTGATCGATGCGCTGTATCGACCCGAGGCGCAGACCCGTTGGGAGGTTCTCGACGCCCTATCGCTGCTCGCCCCTGAGCAGGCAAAGGCATGCGGTGCGGCATTTGAGGGTGCCGAGGCGGCCCTGTTTGACGAGCTATCTGCGCCGCTGCGTCTTTCTGCGTTCCACTTCCTCACGGTATGGGGTGCAACCGAGCGTCGCCGTTCCGAGAAGGTGTGGCCGATTCTCGACGAGGCGATTCAGTGCTTCCACGGCGACCTTGAGTATCGCGACATGCTCGGTTTCCTGTACACGTTTGCGCATGGGCAGATCGCCGGTACGGTCGCAGGTGAACTTGCAGGTCGCCTGCAGTTCGATGCCGAGAACGGTAAGGGCAACTACCTGCGCGTTCGCTCGCGTGAGATTTATGATGCGCTGGTCAAGCGCTTTAAGCTCGAGAGTCCGCAGAGGCGCATGCGCATCAAGAAGGACGACGAAATCGACGAGGACGAGGAGTAGCCATGACTCATGACGTTGTGCTGATTCCCGGTGACGGTATCGGTCCCGAGATCACCGAGGCGATGCACCGGGTGGTTGAGGCCACCGGCGTTTCCATCAATTGGAACGTCCAGAACGCCGGCGCTGGCGTGATGGAAGAGTTTGGCACACCGCTGCCCGAGCATGTGCTCGATGCCGTGCGCACGACCAAGGTTGCCATCAAGGGCCCTATCACCACGCCCGTGGGAACGGGTTTCCGCAGCGTGAATGTTGCCCTGCGCAAAGAGTTCGACCTGTATGCCTGCGTGCGTCCTTGCCTGTCGCAGCCGGGCGATGGTTCGCGTTATCGCGATGTCGACCTGGTGATCGTGCGTGAAAACACCGAGGATTTGTACGCCGGCATCGAGTTTGACGAGGGTGAACCCGAGGTTGCGGAGCTCAACGAGCTCGTGAAGCGCTCGGGGCAAAAGCCGTTTGCCGAGGACTCCGCCATTTCCATCAAGCCCATCTCCATTGCGCGCTCGCGCCGCATCGTGGAGTACGCGTTTGAATACGCACGCCGTTGTGGGCGCAAAAAGGTCACGGCGGTGCACAAGGCCAACATCATGAAGGCGACCGACGGTCTGTACCTGCGCATTGCCCGCGAGGTGGCCGAGCGTTATCCCGACATCGAGTTCAACGATAAGATCGTTGACGCCACGTGCATGGGCTTGGTGCAGAATCCCGATGACTTCGACGTTCTCGTATGCCTCAATCTGTATGGCGACATCGTGAGTGACCTGTGCGCCGGTCTGGTGGGCGGCCTTGGCATGGCGCCCGGTGCGAACATCGGCGCCGATGCGGCCATTTTCGAGGCGACGCATGG
>OLVZ01001176.1_pt1 | contig 23112 bp, 19 predicted proteins | sample 1673341 | NCBI WGS metagenome assembly OLVZ01 (sample SAMEA3178944, study PRJEB25190) | human gut metagenome | biome: human gut; feature: human-associated habitat; material: faeces | place: Austria | collected 2013 | reverse complement strand
CGTGGAGCCCCAAAGCCTCGTGGACGCGGGCTGCGGCACAGGCCGGATGACCGTGGAACTGGCGCGGGAGGGCGCGCGCGTGGTGGGCGTGGATATTTCCGAAGGCATGCTGCGCGTGGCGGCGGAGCGGCTGCGGCCCTTCTACTCCAACCTGCTCTCGGTGCTGAACCCCTGGATGGGGGAAAGCCTCACCGGGGAGCGGGCCGCCCGGCTGAAAGGCCAGGACGAGGCCACAGTGTTCGCCGCCTTCCTGCGGGAGGTGTGCGGCACCGAGCCCGACCCCCAGGACCAGGCCCTGTTCCAAGAGGTGCTGGAAAGCCTGGGGGAATCCCAAGAGACGTGAGAAGAAAGGAGGGCTGCCCATGCGCCCGCTGCGTTTGGTGCTACAGGCCTTTGGGCCCTATTTGGAAAAGACCCAGCTGGACCTCTCCCAGTTTGCGGAGAGCGGCCTGTTTTTAATCACCGGGCCCACCGGCGGGGGGAAGACCTCCCTGCTGGACGCCATGTGCTTTGCCCTGTACGGCAAATCCACCGGGGGCAGGCGCCGCTTTGCCGAGATGCGCTGCGGCAGCGCCCCCCAAGAGCTGCCCACTTTGGTGGAGCTGGAGTTCGCCCTGCAAGGGGAGCGCTACCGCTTTAGCCGCAGCCAGTACACCCACATCAACCGCAACACCAAGGCCCCCGAGCTGCGGGAGAGCCACCAGTGCTTCCGCCTGGAGGGGGAGGACTGGGCCCTGCTGGAGAGCAAAAGCGACAGCGCCGTCAGCCGCCGGGCCGAGGAGCTGCTCCACCTGACCTGCGAGCAGTTCTCCCAGGTGATTGTGCTGCCCCAGGGGGAGTTTCTGCGGCTGCTGCGGGCCAGCTCCAGCGACAAGGGGGAGATGCTGAAAACCCTGTTTTCCGCCGGGGTGTGGCGGCAGGTGACGGACCGCTTCCACCAGCGGGAGCGCCAGCTGGAGGACAAAGCCCGCCAAACCGCCGCCCTGCGGACCTCCCTGCTCCAGCAGGAGGAGGTGGAGAGCCTGGGCGGCCTGGAGGAAAAAGCCGCGTCCCTGGCCCAGCGGGAGACCGCCCTGCGCCAGGAGAACAAGACCCTGGCCCAGCAGCTGGAGCAGGCCGAGGGGCTGCTGCAAAGCCTGGAGCAGTACACCCGGCTGGAGGAGGCCGCCCAGGAGGCTGGCAAATCCCTGGCCCGGGCCCAGGTCGCCTGGAAGGAGCTGGAGGGGCGGGAAATCCAGCCGCGGCACAAGCGGGAGCAGGCCCAGGCACTGCGGCAGCAGGCGGTGACCCTGGCCCAGGAAAGCGCCCGGCTGGGGGAGCAGAAAGAGGAGCTGCTTCGGGCCCAGGCCGCGGGGAAACAGGCCGCCGCCACCCGGAAACAGCTGGAGGAGCAGCGCCAATCTTTGGCCGCTTTGGGGCAGCAGCGGGAAACCCTCTCCCAGCGGATGGAAAAGGGCAACGCCTTCTGCAAGGCCTGCGAGGAGGCCGCCGCCCGGCTGCCCGCTTTGCTGGAGCGCCGCCAGGCCTTGGAAAAGCTCTCCGCCGCCTGGGAGGAGCTGGCCCGGCGCAAAGCCCGCCAAGCCGCCGCCCTGGAAGGGCTCTCCATCGCGGAGCAGGCAGCGGCCCAAAAGCAGCTTTTGCTGGAAACGGTGTCCCTGCGGCTGGAGCGCCAGGAGGCGCTGCTGCGTCAAAACGCCGCCTTGCAGCTGTCCCACACCTTGGAGCCGGGCAAACCCTGTCCCGTATGCGGGGCCCTGGAGCACCCCTCCCCCGCCGCGGGCCAGGAGACGCTGCTGGAGCCACGGCAGCTGGAGTCTCTGCGCCAAGAGGAGAAAAGCGCCCGCCAGGCCCAGGTGAAGGCCGCGGCCTTGGCTGCCTCCCGGAAGGCGGAGGCGGACCAGGCAGCGGAAGCTGTCTCCCAGCAGGAGGCCGCCTGGAAGGAAGCTGCCGCGTCGGCGGGAGATTTCACCCGGGAGGAAACAGCCGCCCAGCTGGCCCAGGCCGCCGCTTTGGCGGAGAAGGCCAAAGGCGAAGCCGCCCGGCTGGAGGCCGCCAAGGAGAAGCTGCGGGCCCTGGAAAAGGAGCGGGACGCCTGCCAGCAGCGGGAAACCGCCCTGCGGGAAAAGCTCTCCGCCCTGGAGGCCCAGGCCCAGGAGCTGGAGCGCCGCGCCCAGGAGGCCCAAGCCGCCTGCGCCGGGCTGGATCACAGCGCTTTGGAGGAGGCCATCCAGGCAAAGGGGCGGGCGTACGACGCCAAGGAAAAGGCGGCTGCCAAGCTGCTCCAAGAGGCCCAGGAGGAGGACGCCCAGCGGGAGCGGGTCCAGGCGGCTTTGTCCCTGGCCCAGCAGGCCCTGGAAAAGGCCAACGCCCAGTGGCAGGCCTGTCCCACCCCCTGGGAGGAGCGCCCCCAGCTGCCCCAGCTGCGGCAGCAGTGCCAAACCCTGCGCCAGGAAAGCCTCACCCGCCGGGAGGAGCTGGGCAAGGCCGCCAGCGCCCGGCAGGCTTTGGAGGGCGCCCTCCAAGAGGCGCGCCGCTTAGAGGAGGAGCTCACCGCCCTGGAGGGGCAGCTCTCCCGGGTGGCGCGGCTGTCAAAGTCCCTGTCGGGCAGCAACCCCATGAAAATGCCCATTTTGCAGTACGTGCTCAGCGTGATGCTGGAGGAGGTGCTGGGCAGCGCCAACCGGTTTTTCGCCACCCTCAGCCGGGGACGGTACGCCCTGCGGCTGAAGGACGGCCCCGCCACCCGGGGCTACGGCGGCCTGGATTTGGAGGTGCTGGACGGGGCCTCTATGCTGCCCCGCTCCATTGAGACCCTCTCCGGCGGGGAGCAGTTTTTGGCCTCCTTGTCCCTGGCCTTTGGGCTTTCGGACGTGGTGCAGAACCACTCGGGGGCGGTGCGGCTGGACTCGCTGTTCATCGACGAGGGCTTTGGCTCCTTGGACGGGGAGACGCTGGACACGGCCATGAAAGCTTTGGCCATGCTCCAAAGCGGCGGGCGGCTGATTGGGATTATCTCCCATGTGTCCGAGCTGAAAAACCGCATCCCCTGCCGGGTGGAAGTGAACCGGGACGCCGCGGGCTTTTCCCACGCGGCGATAAAAACGTGACGAACTGAACATCGCACAATCATCTTTATATACTACATCTTTTTGGGAGGTTCCACGATGAAAGTTACCTTTATCTACCACAGCTCCTACTTTGTGGAGCTGGACCATTGCTGCCTGCTGTTCGACTACTACCAGGGGGACATCCCCCAGGTGGGCAAGCCCCTGTACGTCTTTGCCAGCCACAGCCACCCGGACCACTTCTCCCCCGCTATTTTCCAGCTGGCCGGGGAGGAGCGGGAGGTGCACTACCTGCTCTCCGACGACATCTCCCCCCGGCAGGTGCCGGAGAAGCTGCGGGACCAGGCCACCTTTGTGGGGCCCCGCTCCTTCTGCCAGGTGGGCCCCCTCAAGGTGGCCACCCTGCGCTCCACCGACATGGGCGTGGCCTTTTTGGTGCAGTGCGAGGGCAAGTGCATCCTGGGCCGTAAGGGCGAGCCGGTGGCTATCGGCCAGCTCGAGCGCATGGTGGGCGATATGGCCGGCGAGGTCGGCAAGGCTCCCGTGTGCAAGCCCAAGAACGGCAAGAAGGTTGCCATCGTGGGTTCCGGCCCCTCCGGCATCGCCTGCGCCGGCGAGCTCGCTCGCGAGGGCTTTGACGTCACCGTGTTCGAGGCATTCTTCACCGGCGGCGGCGTGCTCACCTACGGCATCCCCGAGTTCCGTCTTCCCAAGGCGATCGTGAAGCGCGAGATCGACGGTCTCGAGCAGCTCGGCGTTCACTTTGAGTACAACTCCGTTGCCGGCCGTCTGTTCGACGCCGACGAGCTCTTCAACGAGGAGGGCTTCGACGCCCTGTACCTCGCCGTGGGCGCTGGCCTCCCCCGCTTCCTGCATGTCCCGGGCGAGAACCTCCCTGGCGTGTACTGCGCCAACGAGTACCTCACGCGCACCAATCTCATGCACGCCTACAACTTCCCCGAGTACGACACCCCCATCCGTCACGGCAAGAACGTCGTGGTGTTTGGCGGCGGCAACGTCGCTATGGACGCTGCCCGTACCGCACTGCGCCTGGGCGCCGAGAGCGTTACCCTCGCGTATCGCCGCACTGAAGCCGAGATGCCCGCGCGTCTGGCTGAGGTCCACCATGCCAAGCAGGAGGGCGTGAAGATCCTCGAGCTCGTCAGCCCGCTGCGTTTCAACGCTGGCGAGGACGGCTTCGTGAAAGAGGTCGAGCTTGAGCGCATGGAGCTCGGCGAGCCGGATGCCTCCGGTCGTCGTCGTCCCGTCGCCGTGGCGAACTCCGAGTTCAGCATCCCCTGCGACGTTGCCGTCACGGCTATCGGCACGCGCGCGAACCCGTTCGCCAAGCTCTGCGCCGACGTCGAGCTCAACCGCTGGGGCCTCATCGAGGCCGACGAGGACGGCCGTACGTCCAACCCCAAGGTGTGGGCTGGCGGCGACATCGTGACCGGCGCCGCTACGGTTATTCTCGCCATGGGCGCCGGCAAGAAGGCCGCCGCTTCCATGAAGAAGGAGCTCCTGGGCGAGTAATAGCGCGCGGTTGGGTTGCTTCGCTGGATGGGCCGCTGGACGAGCGATACCCGGGTTTGATTGAGCCTGAACAGGTTTGATCGGGCTGAATTGGGCAGTCGCCGGCTTGACCAGACAGTCGCCATTCGGCCTGGACAAGCGAACATATCCGAGCTTTCGAAGCCCGTCGATCCACAGGGTCGGCGGGCTTTTTGTTGGTGTTTGCGATTCGAAAAATGTCGCTGCGCCACCCAATGCCGCCACTTTTTCGCATGGGCCTTTCCCTGCGCTGCAGCACACCGACAATCTCCGCTTCTTCACCTCCCACACCCGTCAACTTCGTGCCTTGGCAACACGTTCATCCGCATTCTCGCACTGTTTTTCGCCCCCCAACAGTTGTATGCACCGCTCTGGTATGATGTATCGAATTGCCCACCAACGCTGTCTTACCGTACCCCTCGGCCACGGAACACGCGCGGGCATCATGTATCAGATTGCCCGTCTCCGCAGACCCAAACGTTAGGAGCGACATGGCAGATATCGACAGCAACATCTCGAGCGCCACTCCGGAGCCATCCGCCTCCGATGCCTCGACTTCTCCGCAGCACTTTGCGCCCAAACCCAAAGGCTCCAAGCCTGCCGTGAGCACCTCATCCACCACGCTGGCAAACAAAAAAGTCCCCATTTATCTGAAGATATTTGCCGCGCTGTGCTTCCTTGATGGCGCACTTTCGCTTCCGGTCTTGATTCTGTTTTACGGCCTGATCATCCTCGCACTGTATACGGGCGTTGACGGTGTCACCATCGGCACCGACATCACACTCACCATCACGGTCGCGTTGGTTGGCGCGGTGCTCGAACTTGTGACTTCGATCGTTCTCATCATCTTTGGCCGTAAGCTGTGGAAAAGCGAGCGACGCCATGCCGCACGTTGGGCAAACGTGCTTGCCGTTCTCACCGTGGGCCAGATCCTCGTGCAAATCATGCTGGGCGGCTTTAACGTTCAGCTCGTCCGTCCCGGTATCCAGCTCGTCATCCTGATCGTTATTTCCACCACGGTCGATCCGACCCTGCACCAGGAGCGCGAATTCCAGCGTCACCTGCAGGACTATATCGACCGTGAGGCAGCGGAAGAGGGCATGCTCGGACGCGACCTTTCCGGCGAGGGCTACATCAAACTCAACTTCTTCAACCTGTTCTGGGTGTTCTTCGTCTGCTGCATACTCGGCCTGATCCTCGAGGTCATCTACCACATGGCAGTGGTGGACCCAGGCGTGTACCAAGACCGCGCTGGTATGCTCTACGGTCCGTTCTCCCCGATTTACGGATTTGGCGCCGTGCTGCTCACCATCGCGCTCAATCGCTTTTACGACAAGAACTTCCTGCTCATCTTTGTGGTCAGCGCCGTTATCGGCGGTACGTTTGAAGCGGCGGTAAGTTGGTGGATGCAGACTTCGTTTGGCGCAATTGCCTGGAGCTACCCCTTTGAGCTGATGCCCGGCGTTCCCGATCCGGTTGCCATCCTGTATGCGGGCCGCACGTCGCTGCCGTTTGCCTGCATGTGGGGCGTGCTTGGCGTGGTGTGGATCAAGATTTGCCTGCCGCGCCTGCTTTCGCTTATCAACTTGATTCCCTGGAAGATGCGTTATTCGCTCACAACGATTACCGCAGCTCTCATGATCCTCAACGGCTGCCTCACGCTGGGTGCGCTCGACTGCTGGTTCTCACGCGAGAGCGGACTTGCACCAACATCGCCGGTCGAGCAGTTCTTTGCCGACCACTACGACAACGAGTACATGGCCGATCGTTTCCAGAGCATGACTATTCACCCCGATACCACCAGCCGCGTGGAGAATCACGCCGCGAGCGCGTAGGCGAAACTATGCGACAGCTGGATCATAGCCGAAACTGTACGACAGCCGGCGCTGCCTATGGCAGCTTGCCGTTGCCTATGGCCGATTACCATTGCCTATGGCAGATTGCCGTTGCCTGCGGTTTTCTGCGTTTTGGGACGCCCATAATGCAGAAAAACACAGACAACAGCAGGACGGCATAGTCAACCAAAAGGAATCACAAACAAATCCCCCGCTTCCCTTCAGTGAGAAACGGGGGATTTTTTAGCAACGTGCTTATATTGTGGCAGGTCAGCAACTAGTTCTCGAAGCTGTCGACAACCTCGCACACCATACCGGCGCGCGTCGTACGCGGAATGATTTCACCGGCGCACGTGATAAGCGTCATAACGTGATCGACGTTGTCAATCCGATCCGAAGCGTTTTTGGCCTTTGCGCGAGCCTTACCCAGCGACGTATTCAGGTACTGATGGAACTCGTCGATGCTCTCGAAATTGGGAGTGCGAGCGTCCAGGTAGGTGTCCTCCACCACCATGGTGAACAGCGGCTTTAAGACATACGTCTTTCCGTCGGTGATGTAGTAGAGCTCGTCTATGGTATCGAACACCTTTTGGTCCTGCGTTTGGTCGATGAACTTGAACATCGAGCCATCTTCCATGTGATGACCGTAGAGTGTCGTTTGCTGATCGATCATGCCCGGAGCAGTGTCAGCCACGTCCATGAACACGGTGCCGTTTTGGTTGTATTCGCCATTGAGCATGTGGCGCAGATACGTCTCGTTGCTTTCGCCCTGGGCAACCACATAGTTGACGGGGGTATCGGGAATGTAAATCCAACCAACAACGTCGTCGCTGATTTCCTTGAGCGCTGCGAAATCAATCTCGGGAATGCCACCCGTATCCGTAAGCACATCGTCAGCGATGCTGTTGTAGTAATCAGACGCCTGTTTGTAGCCCATCCGAGCGTAGACAAACAACCCTCCTGCAATCAGAAGCAGAGCCAATCCAATACCGAGCAGCACCTTCGAAATTATGTCTCGCTTGCCCTTGGGTTTCTTGGGAACACGCTTGGAACCCGTGTCAGCATACGGAGAACGGTTGGAGCTGCCCATGAAACCCGCGCGCTGCGCATTGCGGGTTCTTTCGGAACGGTTGGTAGCGTTCCCACGCGTAACGCCCGCAACGGGGTTGACTCCGCTCACCGCGCCGCCGTTTTGTACACGGGAAGCGCTGTTGGGACGTCGGGCGCTTGCATTGGCACCATTGTTTGCACGGGAAACGACACCGAGTCGCTGCGTGCCGGCAACAGGCTGAACACCGTGCGCGCGGCTAGCCTGCGCGTGGCCTCCAGCGCTGCGTGCAGGTTGCGCGCCATTTGCATGCGAGCGCTTAAACTTGTGCCCTGAGCTACTGGGAGTTGCAGCTTTTTTGAACCGACTTCCTTGCGCGGCTTTTTCCCCATGCAGAGCAGATACGCTCTCTAGCTGGGAAGATGCTGCATGAGAAGGCACCCCCCTCGTAGGAGCATTCACGGAATTCGGTTCAATTTTATGGGCAGCGTGACTAGCACCCCCTACCTGAGGGGTGGCATTTTCATGGGACGGAACCGATTCGGGCTTTGCCTTGAAATGTCGTCCTTCAGTCTCAGCCATAACCTACGCCTCTGCCATCTCTTTCTTAAGCTGCACCATGACCTCGCGATATTCGGGCATGGTGGCGCCCAGAATCTGCGTGGCATAAATTGCGGCGTTCTTGGCACCGTTAATGGCAACACAAGCAACCGGCACGCCAGAGGGCATCTGCACCATGGAAAGCAAGGAGTCCATACCGCCCAGATCGCTGGTCTTCATGGGAACGCCAATGACCGGCAGCGGCGTAAACGCGGCAACGACTCCGCCCAGATGAGCAGCCTTGCCAGCTGCGGCGATGATGACCTTGATGCCGCGGTCGGCAGCAGTGGATGCCCACTCATGCACCTTTTCGGGAGTGCGATGCGCACTGGCGATTACCAGCTCGTACGGCACACCAAGAGCCTCGAGCTCGGCAGTGCAGCCCTCCATAACGGGCATGTCGGACTTCGATCCCATAATGATGCCCACAAGCGGGGTTTTTTCGTTCTGCTTTTCGGCCATGGCGCCTCCCCTGTCGGTTTTATGCAGTGCCACATGCAAGTATAGCCACCTGAAGCGTCAAAGGAAAAGACATTGGGGAAGTGCACGGATTCCGCTTCCCGTGGCCCGTTGCGGTTGTTTGCGGCAAGTCGCCGTTGTCTATGGTCCCCCGCCGTTACCTATGAATTCTTACCGTTTGATGCTCCAAAACGCAGAAAAGCATAGGCAACCGAAACAGAACATAGGAAACGGCGTGGGGGCATAGGCAGCGGAAGAAGCTCCGTGCCCTGAGCAGGGTTCGAACCCCTGCAAGGTAAACAAAAACGCGAGGGGCGAAACCGCTCCTCGCGTTCTCTTGTGCGGGTGGGCCGTCAGGGGTTCGAACCCTGGGCCTTGGGATTAAAAGTCCCCTGCTCTGCCAACTGAGCTAACGGCCCGCGCGAAACATTGTACCACTTCCTCCGCGGCACGCACCCACTTGTCGCTTCATTCGGGCTCGCGTCAAAACTAGCCGAACAGCTTCTGCTTTACCTCGGCGAACACCTCGTCCTCGCCCATACCCGTGAGCAACGCAACGCCGTTGATAACAGAATCCTTCAGGTCATCGGGTACAACCGTCGTCGTCACAACCGCGTCGTAATCGCGAATCGTAGACAGCGACGCCTGGATGGACGACTGGAACGCCTCGACCTGAGAGGCAAGCCCTTCGCTCTCCAGCCACGACTTCACCTTGCCCATGGCAATAGTCGACGTGGCGATACCAGAACCGCAAACAACCAGCAAACGCTTCTTAACACCCATGTCAGTTCTCCTTTACTTCGCTTGAATTACCTGCGGAAGCCGCGGCTTCGCCCTCGACGACAGTCTCTTCCGCCTTGGCAAGTGCCAGCGCCTTGTTGCGACGCACCACCATAACGACCAGGCAGAGCACCGCGATACCGATCGCGCCAAACATTCCGGTGTACTGCGCAAGCAGGACGAACAGCGGCGTTGTCCACAGGGCTCCGCCGATGAGGTTGGTAACCTCAGAATAGCCGGAAAGATCGAAGTTGGCCGCCTGGGCAGCGGAGGTAATGAGCGGAGACGCCCACGTAGCGATGAGCAAGCCAATGGCAACGTACAGAATTGCAGACACGATTGCACGGAACGTATTGCCGTCACATGCAACAACGATTAGGCAGATAAGGAAGGGAAGGCCCGCCAGGTCGCCAAACGGCAGCACCTGGTTGCCCGGAACGACGAACGAAAGCAGCGTCGTCACAGGAATCATGATGAGAACCAATGCAAGCACGGACGGATGACCAACGGTGAGCGCGGTGTCCATACCGATGTAGATGTCACGATCGGGCATGCGCTTTTTGATGAACTCGGAAGCGGACTCGGAAATCGGGGTCAGCCCCTCCATGAGCAGGGCGACCATCTTGGGCAGGATGACCATGATAGCGGCGGTCTGAACAGCGAGCAAACATGCCGCGCGGATCTCGTAACCGGCAGCCAGGCCAATAACCAGGCCGATGAGCACACCGATCATCGTGTTGTCGCCCATGATGCCGAACTTCTCGCGAATCACGTTGTCGTCAACCTTGATGTCACGAATTCCGGGGATCTTGCCGAGCAGCCAATTGACCGGTAACGCAAACACATAACCAGGCAGAGAGCCGCCGTGCGGGAACGTGATGTTCTTGAAGCCGTAGAACTTCTCGACATGAGGCTGAATGAGGTCGCCAAGAAGGAACACGAGCATCAGGTGCGCAACCATCGTTATAAGGCCGAGCAGCACGTTCCCAGTTGCGGCAATGACAATCGAACCGATAAACGCCGTGTGCCAGATGTTCCAAATGTCGATGTTGAGGGTCTTGGTAAGGCCCACGATGAGCAGCACGAGGTTCAGCGCGATCGCGATGGGAATCGAAAGGGCGCCCATGCTGGTGCCATATGCGATTGCCGCGGCAGCCGGCCAACCGATATCGATGATGGTCAGGTTAAGGCCGAGGTTTGCGGCCATGGCCTGCGCGGCGGCGCCGAGCGAGTCGCCCAACAGGCCCATGACCAGATTGATACCCACAAAGCCGACGCCCACCGTGATGCCCGCCTTGAGGGCCTTGAGCGGCTTCGTACCCAGAGCAATGCCAAAGATGGTAAAGATGACGGGCAGCATGACGATTGAACCTGCGTCAACGATCCAATCGAGCGCCGTCAAAAAGACGTTTCCAATATCCACTACGGTTCCTTTCTCATATGACCTCTAAACAGAAGGCGGAGAACTAGTCGAGATAGTTGATGGAGAACTTCTTGTTCGTAAGGAACAGGCACACGACTTCCTCGGTTGCGGTTGCGCCATGCTCCGCGATGACTCCCTCGGGATGCCACACGAAGGTGCCGGGGCCGTACACCTTCCCGTCAAGCAGCAAATGACCGCTGAGAACAAACAGGCCGTGAGAGCAGCCATGAACGTGCTTGGTAACCATGAAGCCCGCAGGATATCGACGAATGTGGACGTTCATCTCGGTCTCGGGGTCATCGAAGATCAACTTGCGATAGCTCGAGGCATGCAGAGCCTCGCGAGGGCGCTCCTCCCAATCCATGCGATTGGTATCGATAACAATGGGTTCTTGAGCTTGTTCTACCATGGATTTCTCCTTGTTTGCATCTTGGTTCCAACCGTGTCCGATGTGGCGCCTGATTCAGACTCGGTTTTAACTTGACTACTTTTTTGTAGTCATTTGATTGCATTGTAGTCAGCCAGTGATGACTTGATTATCCAGGGGTGTTTGGGTTCGGTCAGCGGTTTGTTTTTTACTGTAAACGGTAGATAAGGCTATTAACTGGTATTTTTTGAGACTAGCATGCGATTTGAGGATGTACACTCGTCGTGTTCTCATATCTTTGCATCTCAACCACAGCATCTGATATCCGCAATACTTATATATGTTTTCCTAGTCATTTTGATTGTGCATCAACTTCGTTTCTTCACGCGATGGCACTCGATGCTCCTATACTGGAAAAGGAAACGACGATTTGCCAAAAGGAAGAGGATACGCATGGCCGGCACCAAACAGAAGGAAAGCCTGCACAACCAGATATCGGACTTCATTCGAGATAAGATCTACAGCAACGAATGGTCCTCAGGGGAGCAGATTCCTTCCGAATTCACCCTGATGAAAATGTTCGACGTGAGTCGCGGCACGGTTCAGAAGGCCATTCTCACCGTGGCGAACGAAGGCCTCCTCGAGCAAATCCAGGGCAAGGGAACATTCGTCAAGAAGCCCATGCTCAGGTTTTCCACTGGCGGACGCTTCCTTTCGTTTGCAGAGTCCCTCAGGACCATGGGCGTCGATTTCCAGACAGATATTCTTGAGCAGACGGTTATGCCCGCCACAAAGGTCATTGCAGAAAAGCTGCGCATTGAAGAAGGGGCGAACGTGCTCAAGCTCGACCGCCTTCGCCGCTCCGGCGACGAGCCCCTGCTGTTCCAAGAGAGCTGCATCAATTTGATCGCCTGTCCGGGCATTGAAAACTGCGACTATGCGCAAACTGCCCTGTTCGACGCCGTGGAGCAGGCGTCGAATCGCGCCATCGGGTACTCCAAAGCGCGCTATGCAGCACGCATCGCCGGCAAGCGCAGAGGGCAGCTCCTGGGCATCGATACCTATGCACCCGTGCTCAACATGGACATGGTCGTCTACCTTGAGGACAACACGCCCACCGAATGGGTCAACGTGTGGCTTCCCTCAAACAAGTATGTCCTTGCGTCGGTGATGCAGCGCTTCTAATCCTCGGAAAACGAACAGGGGCCGCACGCCTCCATGCAACCCCTGTTAAACGTGCACCAATCGATGCGCCATGTATCTTACCCAAAATGAGTTAAAGAGCCGAAACGTTATACGCGCGCGATCCATGCGGTGCGTATCATGCGCCGCTGTTCACGTGCGACCCTTGCGCCGCGCATCATGTATCGCACGGCGCACGCCACACGTTCCTTTTCAGAAACCCAGCGTTACTCCCAGGTCCACTGGCCGTTCACGAAAATCGGAATCTCCTCGCCATCGGCCGTAACGCCTGTGATGTCAAGGTCGTCGGCGCCGATCATAAAGTCGACGTGCGTGGCGCTCTGATTCACGCCGCGCTCACGCAACTCGGCGGCCGTCATGTCAAATCCGCCCTCATAGCAGTCGGTAAAACCCGCGCCGAGCGCCAAATGGCAGCTGGCGTTCTCGTCGTACAGCGTGTCATAGAACAGCGTGCCGCTCTCTCGAATCGGCGTGTTCTTGGAAATGAGTGCTACCTCGCCGAGCCTACACGCGCCCTCGTCCGTATCCAAAATGCTCGCAAGCGCATCGCGACCGACCTCGGCGTCGAAATCGACCACACTACCGTTTTCGAACCGCAACCAAAAGCGGTCGATCTTGTTTCCCAAACGCACCAGCGGCAGCGCGGAATACACAATGCCGTTCACACGCTCGCAGTGCGGCGAGGAGAAGACCTCCTCGGTCGGAATGTTGGGGAAGTACGAAACGCCACCGACAGTGCTCGAGGAGCCGCCCTCCCATATATGATGATCGGTCATACCGACCCACAAATCGGTGCCGTTTCCAGACGTGTAGTGCAGGCGGTCGAAATGCTTTTCGTTGAGGAAGCGCAGGTTCTTCTCAAACGTGGCGTTATGCAGCTCCCAAGCGGCCTCGGGGTCCTCACCGTCCGCGCGCGAAACCGACAGGATGGCGCACCACAGCTCGTACACTGCGACCTCGTCCTCCACGCCCGGAAACACCTGGCGCGCCCATGCGGCAACAGGCGCACCGACAATGCACCACGGGTTGATGAGGAAATCCATGCCATGACGGAACTTGTCGCACTGGGTGTTGCGCGCCTTGGATGCCGCCGCGGGCTTAGCCGGGTCGATGCCCTTGAGCGCCTCGGGGTCGGCTCCCTCAACGAAGATAAAGCAGGCACCCGCCTCCGCCAGCGAGTTGAGCTGCTCGCGTTGCCATGCGGGAACCGTCTCGAACCAGGAGGTCTCGACGTTCTCGTACGTTAGGCGCGTCACCACGTCGTCAGTCCAAATCATCGTGACATGACTGGCACCCGCAGCGTACGCACGTGCCACGAGCATGCGCGAAAAATCCGCCGTCTCAACCGGAGCCTGAACGACGACCTCTTGACCGGGCTGCACATTTACACCCTTGCGCACCACCAAGTCGGCATAGCGCTCGAGCGTGGGACGTAGTTTTTTCATTCCCGCGCGAGCATCCTCAACGGTCAGTTCTGCTTGAAACATATGAAGCCAATCTCTCAAAAGCACGAAACGATACACATCCGATCACAAGGATCCATCTAGAGCAAAACGGCGCACAGGCTGTTCCGTGCGCCGTCAATACCCGTCAATTTGCAACGGACGTCCAAGGCTTACCCAAAACGTACCGCCCGCAACACATCGCTACTTCTCGGCGCGACGCTTGAGCACCTCATCCTTGCGCGACTCGCTCATACCCTGTGCCTCGGCACGGGCGGCATTGCGGATGGGGCGAATCTTCGCCATGTCAAAGATAAACGCACCGATAATCGAAGCGTACGCCACGACGATGAGCGACAGTTGGAGCGGGGCGAAGTCCGAATCGCCCTTACCGATGCTCATCACAATCCAGGCAATTACGATCGACACGACGCCCAGGATCATCAGCATCCACCAAACGCGGCGATAGTTGCGATAATCGAGGTTCTCCTTCATGATCTGATCGGCCACCGCGTACACGCGGTCCTCGGCGCGATTGATCTCGGCTTTGCGGGCCTTGCGCTCCTCTTTGGAAAGTTTGGACAGGTCCTCACCACGCTCGAGCTGGGCTCGCTTTGCCTTGGAAGAAGCCGGGACGACGCGCACGGAACCTGCCGCCTCGCGCGCGGGCTTGGCCGAAGAGGCGGACTTGCGCGCCATGCCGGTTCGATTGCCCTGGGCCATCTCCTGACTGCGCTTGTTTTGCGGACTACGAGTACTCACTTACTTGCTCTCCTTTGTTTTCATAGGCTCGAATTTCTCGCCTGTGATTATCTCATACGCTTCGATGTAACGCTCGGACGTCTCCTTGATGACCTCGGGGGGCAGCGCCGGTGCGGGCCCTTTGAAATCCCAGTTGGCAAGCAGCCAATTGCGCACGTACTGCTTATCGTAGCTATTTTGGGCTGTACCTTCTTTGTACTCGTCGGCAGGCCAAAATCGGCTGGAATCGGGGGTCATGCACTCGTCGATGAGCGTAACCTTCCCATCAATGATACCGAATTCGAACTTGGTATCCGCGACAATAATGCCGCGCGTTGCCGCATACTCGGCGCCCGCCTGATAGATTTTGAGCGAGAAATCGCGGATTTGCTCCGCCACGTCCTCGCCCACGAGCTCGCAGCAACGCTCGAACGTGATGTTTTCGTCGTGATCGCCCAAGGCCGCCTTGGTTGACGGGGTAAACAGCGGCTCGGGAAGCTTGGATGCCTCTGTAAGGCCGTCGGGCAGCTTAATGCCGCAATTTGTATGGTCGATGTCGTAGGTCTTCTTGCCAGAACCGGTGAGGTAGCCGCGCACGATGCATTCGATCATGATGGGTTTCGCCTTCTTGACCAGCATGGCGCGTCCAGACAGATAGTCGCTGTATTCGGCAAACTCGACGGGGAACTCAGACGTTGAAATGCTCACCAAGTGGTTGGGAACCAAGTCGGCAAATTTGTTGAACCAAAATGCAGAAATGCGGTTGAGGATCTCGCCCTTGTAGGGAACCTCGCTCGGCAAGATATAGTCAAACGCCGAAATGCGGTCAGAGGCCACAATGAGCAGATTGTCACCGGCATCATAGATGTCGCGAACCTTACCGCTGGAATCCGGACGACGTTCCATAGAATTCATGCATACCACTCCTCACAAATCGTTGCGCCAGATAAATCCGTACGCCGACGCATACTTATAGACGAGGCGACGGAGGTGCCCCTCCTTGATCGCCCGTCGATTAGTATGTCACTACAGAGGAGGGGTCATCCACCTCCAACCTACGTGGTAAATGAATTGTAAAAGTCGTGCCCTTTTCGAGTTCGCTTTCTACCGCAATGAAGCCCTGATGACGCTCGACGATCTGCTTGGTCACGGCAAGACCGACACCCAGGCCGCCCGCCTCACGTGCGCGACTCGCGTCGGCGCGCCAGAAGCGTCCGAAAATACGGGCCAAATCCTCTTTGGCGATGCCGATGCCCGTGTCGGACACGGAAACCATCACATGTTTGCGATCGCCGAACACCGAAACCGCAACCCATCCTCCCTCGGGTGTATAGCGCATAGCGTTGCTCATGAGGTTGATGATGCACTGCGTGATCATGTCCGAATCGCACGTGATGATGGCGGGTCGGCCTTGGGTTTCGTCAACAAAGCGCAGATGGATGTCCTTATTGTGGAACAGCTGGTGCTGGTTGTTCACGATGGTCTGCGTGAGTTGGAGCATGTCGACCTGGTCGAGCCGCAGAGGTGCCGTGTGGTTTTCCAAGCGCGAGAGGTCGAGCGTCTGCTGCACGAGGCGCGCCAAACGACGCGTCTCGGAGGCGATCGTCTCCAGGTGCTCGTAATCGGTGGGATACACGCCGTCTTGCATCGCCTCGACCGTGGCCTGCATGGCCATGAGCGGCGTACGCAGCTCGTGGGCAACGTCGGAGGTGAGACGGCGTTCGCGCTTAAGGTCGCTCTCGAGGCTCGCCGCCATTTCGTCGAACGTCTCGCCCAGCTGCTCGATCTCGTCGTCACCGCGCATGTTGGTGCGTGCAGAAAGGTCGCCTTCGCGGATGCGGCGCGCCGTGTCGGTGATGGTGCGCACGGGGTGCGTGAACATGGTCGAGACCACAAAGCCCACGGCGATGGAGGCGACCACCGCCACAACGGCAGCCAGGCTCACCGCGTTAAAGGTGCGCTCGCGAAACGCCGTATCCGCCTTGGTGAGCAGGGCATCTGATCCCAGCACCCACAGGCGGATCTGACCCACCGTCGAACCGTCCTGGCTCACGATGGGTAAGTTGACGGCGGACTCGGAGTCCGTCGGGGCGGTCGAAACCGGGCTATGGGAAAGGTCGTGGCTCGTGCCACCGGAAGGGGCGCTGCCCTCGGGCTGATTTGTCAATGCGGATGCAGATGAGGTGTTGCCCTCGCCCTCTGCGCTCGCCTCGGTTGCCTCGTCATCGGACGCGGTGCCGTTTTGCGCCCCCGCTTCCCCAGCGGAAACACCATCATCAGCGGTGTTGCCCTCTGTGGCCTCCTCCCCTTCCTGACCGGCAGAAACATCCGCAGGCTCATCCTTGGAGGGTTTCTTTTCCAGCCAGGTTGCCATCGATGCGGCAGGCCACGTGTCGTCATACATAATCCGACCGTCGGCGTCCGAGACCTGCATGCCGATATCTTCCGAAATCGTGCTGGACTCGGTGACTGCAAGGATCGCTTCCTTTGTCCAAGCGCCCTTCTCGTCATATCCCTCGGCGAGGTTTTCGGCCGCGACCTGCGCAATCAGCTCAACGTTGGCACGGGTGTAGTCGGAAAAGGCGCCGCCCCATACCACGGTGACCACACCGCCCAAGATGCCCACGGTGAGCAGCGAAGTCAGGGCGAAGGCAAGCGCCATGCGCCCACCGTACGTCATGCCGCGACGCGGCTCGGGATGCGGCGTGTTCCAACTCGCCTTGGCGGAGGCGTCGCGCTCATTTTGCTTGTTAAATCCGATGATCAGACGTGCCATTGCTCTCTCACAAATCTACCCCGCATGCTGCCGCGACCCCGCTCGCCGTCGCAATCCCACAAACCGAAACGGTCACGTAAACCACACCGAAACGGTCCCGCACACCGAAGCGACTTCGCGAATGCATGCGCAAAAGAAAAAAGCCGGGCGCCTGTGTTTGACGCCCGGCTGTGCTCGGTCTTACTTGTCGGCCGCCGGCTGTGCGGGAGCCTCGAAGCGATAGCCCACGCCGTGAACCGTGTAAAGCCACTTGGGCTTCTTGGGGTCATCGCCTAGCTTGGCGCGCAGGTTCTTGACGTGCGAGTCGATGGTGCGCTCGTAGCCCTCGAAGTCGTAACCCAAGACCTTCTCCACGAGCTCCATGCGGTTGTACACGCGGCCCGGATGACGTGCCAGCGTGGTGAGCAGCTTGAACTCGGAAGCGGTGAGGTCGACCTCGCGGCCCTCGACCAAAATCTTGTGACCGGAGATGTCAATCACCAAATCGCCGAAGTCGAGCACTTCGACCTGCGGCTCGTCTGCCAGGTGGGTGCGGCGGAAGAGTGCGCGCACGCGGGCGACCAGCTCGCGCGGGGAGAACGGCTTGATGAGGTAGTCGTCGGCACCGAGCTCAAGGCCGATGATGCGATCCTCGACCTCGCCCTTGGCAGTCAGCATAATGATGGGCACATCGGAGGTGTCGCGAATGGCGCGGCACACGCGCTCGCCCGAAAGCTTGGGAAGCATAAGGTCCAAAACGATGAGGTCGAACTGGTGCTTCTCGAACTCCTCGACGGCGGACTGGCCATCGCCAACGCCCACAACCCAATAACCCTCGCGCTCGAGGTACGCGGCCACGGCATCACGAATGGCTTTCTCGTCTTCGACCAACAAAATCTTACGTGCATCTGAAGCCATAGTCGGCCTCCTCGTCTCGCATAATAACCTGTCGTCCTATATTACTACACATGGGCGACACATAACTTACCAGCAGTATTCCCAATTCGCCTTTGAATCAAACAGAAATGTGGAGACGATAAACCCGACACAAAGCAGGATGTGTGCGAGGTCGTAGAAAAGCCGCCGCAGGGTTATGCCATCGCGAAGCCATCAGAGGTTAACGCAAGAACTGTCGCTGCGCCGTCGCAAAACCGCCGCGGGACCAGGCCGGAGCAGGAACAAGCCGTCCCAAGGCCGCCACTCTCCCTGGCAGCTATAGCGCGAAAACCCTCAATCGCACCGCGGCGGCGAGTCCGTCGTCCCCACGCACCGTGGCATATGTGACGAAGCGATCGGTGGTTCCCTCGCTGGCGGGGTAGTCCCCGTATTCAAGCGTCTTGTCGGGTGCGGAAAGGTATCCGAGCGTCTGCTTGTCGGTGTCGAGCACAAAGTACGAGGAGCGAACTTTTACAAAGTAGCGGCTTCCTTTTCCCACAACGCACGCCAGCGGCTCGCGCGGAACGGTCACGAACGGGCCATCCTCGCGGCCGATGAACGAACCCATGCTGCCCAGACTGCCGCCGTAGCCGTAGTTCGCCTCGACGGAGAATGCGAAGCTCGAACCCATGTAGACTGCCTCGAACGGACGGACGTTTTCGGGCATAACCATCTGGTCGAGCACTTTGTACTCGTTTTTGAGGTCGAGCGCGGTGATGCCGTAGAAGGTACCCTCATCTGCCTTGACGCGTGGAACGATGGTCAGAATGCCCTCGCAGCTGCGCGGGGCCGTGGCAAAGCGACCGGGGCTCTCAAACAGGTCGGTGCTCTCGGAATCCCCCACCGACCACATGAGGCAATGCGAGTGCTCGGCGCGTTTGCTGCCGGACGCCGTGGGCATCTTCTGCCAAATCACGGAGCTACCGGTCGCGGTAAGACGCGCGGGCTCCCAGTCAACGTTGCCCTTGTCCAGCTGCACGGCGTCGCCTAACAACTCGCCGTTCGACATCTCTTGGGCGATAAGTACCCACGCCCCAGACGCGTAGTCCATCTCGACCCAGGCGAACACGCCCTCGCCACAGCGGACGTCATGAAATCCAAAAGATTTTCCCTGCGTGGGACCCGTAATCAGCGTGTTCCAGTTGCCGCTTGCAAGGGAAATGACACCGAGCGTGTTAACCGAATGAGCGCTTTCGGGGGCCATGAACAACGCCGCCCAAGCGCCGCCGCAGTGAAATGGGATGGTGCCAACGGGCAGATCCCACGAAAACTGCGGCTCAATGATCTCCTCGGAGCTCTCATAAACATCGGTGACGTCTATCGTCTTCGACTCGTCGACAACCTGCGGCTCACCCGAAAACTGCTGACCGGCGTCCTCACCCGCGTCGTTTGAGCAGCCCGCCAGACCGGCAGCGGCCATCGTCGCACCGGCAAGGGCGGTGCCTTTCACAAGGTTGCGACGAGAGATGGTGGGCATGGTGCTCCTCGGTTTTTAAGCCTAAGCCTGAGTTGGAGCCTGCGCCTGAGCCTCGCGCAGCGCACGCGTGAGCTGGTCGGCACAGGAAGTTTTGCGCGGGCCGCAGGTGTTGCCCTCAAGCAGCTCCACGATGTACTCGACCGGCTGACCAGCCACGAGCTTGCCGATCGCCTTGAGGTTGCCGTTGCAGCCGCCTTCAAAGCTCACGTGCTCGATCGTGGCGCCATCGTCCGAAATCTCAACGTGAATGTTGCGCGAGCACACGCCACGCGGCTTGAAATCAAGCTGGATCATCAAAGGTCTCCCTTATTTCATCGCACGGACGGCCGCTTTCTTGCGGTCGGTAGCGTTGAGCAGGCGCTTGCGCATGCGGATGTTCTTGGGCGTGATCTCGACGAGCTCGTCGTCGATGATGTACTCGAGCGCCTCTTCGAGCGAGAACGTGCGCGGCGGAACAAGCTGAACCGAGATGTCGGCGGTAGAGGAACGCTGGTTGCCAAGGTTCTTGGTGCGCGCGATGTTCACGACCATGTCACCCGGCTGATTGCGCTCGCCCACGAGCATACCCTCGTAGCAATCGGTACCCGGCTCCACGAACAGCGAGCCGCGCTCCTGCAGCGTGCCGAGTGCGTAGGCAACGGCCTTCTCGGTGGTCATGGCGATCATGGCGCCGTTCTTGCGGCCGCCGATCTCGCCCGCATACGGTCCGTACTCGAGGAAGGTATGGTAGAACACGCCCTCGCCGTGGGTGACGTTGAGGATGCGGTTCTTGAGGCCCATGATGCCGCGCGTGGGGATGCGGAACTCCACATGCGTGACGGTGGTGCCCGTCTCCATGCTGGTCATGGTGCCACCCGCGTTGCCGAACAGCTCGATGACCTTGCCCGCATACTCGTCGGGGCACTCGACAACGGCCTGCTCAATGGGCTCGAGGCGATTGCCGGCGTCGTCCTTCTTGTACAGAACGCGCGGGCGACCCACCTGGAACTCATAGCCCTCGCGACGCATGCTCTCCATGAGCACGGAAAGATGCAGGATGCCGCGGCCGGAGACCTCGACGCCCGATTTGTCGGGGAGCTCCTCGATGCGCATGGTCACGTTGTTCTCGCGCTCGTTGAACAGGCGCTCCTTGAGCTGGCGCGCACCCACGATGTCACCCTCGCGACCCACGAGCGGCGAGGTCGAAGCCTCGAACACGATGGAAAGCGTGGGCGGGTCGATCTCGATGGGATTGAGCTCCACGGGGTTCTCGGGGTCGGTGTAAACGTCGCCGATGTCGGTGTTGTCAACGCCCACAACAGCGGCGATGTCGCCCGCCTCGACCTGGGAGCACTCGGTGCGGCCCAGGTAGTCGAACGTAAAGAGCTGCTTGACCGTGGCGGTCTTGCGCTCGCCGTCGTTTTTGACCACGAGAATTTGGTCGCCCGTGTGAATGGTGCCGGAATACACGCGGCCGATGCCGATGCGGCCGACGAAGTTGGAGTGGTCGATGGTCACGCACTGCATGGCAAGCGGGCCGTCGACGTCCACGTCGGGGGCGGGCAGGTCTTCAATGATCATGTCGAGCAGCGGATACATGTCCATGTTGTCGTCGTTGGGGTCCAGACGCGCATAGCCGTTGACGCCGGAGCAGTACACGACGTGTTCCATGGCGAACTCGAGCTGATCGTCGGTGGCGCCAAGGTCGGCCATGAGGTCGAGGCAGTCGTTGTAGGCCTTCTCGGGATCAGCACCCGGACGGTCGATCTTGTTGATGACGATCATGATGGACAAACCGGTGTCGATGGCATGGCGCAGCACGAAACGGGTCTGGGGCATGGGGCCCTCAAAGGCGTCGACCAGCAGCAGGGCGCCGTCGGCCATACGCAGCACGCGCTCGACCTCACCGCCGAAGTCGGCATGGCCCGGGGTATCGATGATGTTGATCTTCACGCCGTTGTAGTCGATGGAGATGTTCTTGGCCAAGATGGTGATGCCGCGCTCGCGCTCCTGATCATTGGAGTCGAGCACGCGGTCCTGCACTTCCTGGTTGGAGCGGAAGGCGCCGGCCGCACGCAGCAGCTTGTCGCACAGCGTGGTCTTGCCATGGTCGACGTGGGCGATAATGGCGATATCTCGCAGGTTCTCTACGCGCATGTGGTCCCCTATTCCTCAATGAGTCGACATGGCTCACGCAGACGTGGGCGCGTCGACGAAAACGTTGGGCCTTTCGGCCTTTAGATACGAACTTTTACGGACGGTATTGTACTCGCTCTAGAAAAGCGCGGGCTCCTCACCAGCAGGTTCAGGGTCGCTCCACATAAAGTTTTCCCCTTGGCCGGCATTGGCGTACAGCACGTATGCGGAATAGCCACACGCCATGCCACGCTGGTAAAAGCTCACGATAATGGCGTCCTGGAACTCGCAATCGAGCTCGACGCCACCTGCGTACGCGATGGCATAACGGTCGAGCGGGCCCACGTGATCGGACTGGATGCCGGCAACGTTGGTCTCCACAAAATGGCGTGCGCCCTCAAGGCACTCCTCGGGGCCGTCCTCAGTGAAAGATGCCTGGTAACGATTGGCATTTGCGTCCTCGGCAATGAGCACGACACCCAGGTCCTCGCCGTCGGCGAGCGCGTTGAGCAGGTCATCCAGCAGGTCGCACACCATAGCATCCAGCTCGGGAGATACTTCGTCCCGAGGTGCGTCGTTCAAATCTTGTGCCATGGGGCAACTCCTTTTGGTTCTGCTCATCATTTTTGCAGCTCATAGCTTACCACGTCGACGCATGTTTGCCGCGTTTTGTGGCCTTGGCAACGCAGCGGCGGCCCAAATCGCGAGAAGTACAGGACATGGCGGCAGAGCCATGCCCCAAAATCGCACGAAGCAGGAGGCATCGACAGTTTTTACCGAAGGTAAGATGGGGGTCGCGCCCCAAATCGCGCGAAGTATGGGATTTCAAGCCGACACCCCGAGTAGACCGCAAAATGCCGACTCCCCCACCTGCGGTTTCTTTGCGCAAAATCCCTGTCTACTCGACGTCTCTCCAACAAACCACATACTTCGCGCGATTTGGGGCGAGGCGCAATGCGCTCAGGCGAGAAAACATGGGAGAAGTCGACATTGTCTATGGCGAAAGACTGTTGCCTATGCTTTTCTGCCTTTTCAGGCTCCCAAAGCGCAGAAAACCATAGGCAACGGAAGATAGGCCCCGTGCGTGAGAACAAAAATGACGGAAATGCATAAATTGTTTCCGTCTTCCTGAGTAGACGGTGATTTTAAATAGCAAAACCGCAGGTAGAACGGGTGCCGAATCTACCTATACTCAGCATGTCGAAAAAGATTTGCGCATTTCCGTCATTTTTGAAAAAGCAGGCCACACGGACCTGCCCATCAACTCAAATAGTGGCGAAGGAAAGGGATCGCCGGGCGGCCGGAGGCCGCCCTC
>OLVZ01001174.1_pt1 | contig 23124 bp, 15 predicted proteins | sample 1673341 | NCBI WGS metagenome assembly OLVZ01 (sample SAMEA3178944, study PRJEB25190) | human gut metagenome | biome: human gut; feature: human-associated habitat; material: faeces | place: Austria | collected 2013 | reverse complement strand
GGAATGGCAGGCCATGCGCTCCTATGCCAACGAGCGCAGCATTCAAATCATCGGCGACATCCCCATGTACGTCTCCGACGACTCTGCCGACGCTTGGAGCGAACCCAGCATGTTCTCGCTGGGCAAAGACGGCATGCCGTACGAAATCGCAGGTGTTCCGCCCGATCGCTTCTCCGCCACGGGGCAGGTGTGGGGCAACCCGACATACCGCTGGGACAGCATGCGCGAGGATGGTTACGTGTGGTGGATGGCACGCCTGCGTCGTGCGTTCAAACTGTACGACCGCGTGAGACTCGATCACTTCCTCGGCTTCCACAACTACTTCGGTATCCCCGCAGACGGAACCGGTGCCGATGGAGAATGGATTCCCGGTCCCGGCATCGAGTTCTTCGAGCATGCATACCGCGAAATGGGGCCTTTGCCCCTCATCGCCGAGGACCTGGGCCTTCTCACGCCCGGTGTGCGCGCACTGGTCGCAAGCTGCGGCTTCCCCGGAATGGATGTCCTTGAGTTTGCCGACTACGACGTTCGCGAAGGCATCCATCCGCATAAGGAAAAGGTACTCTACACCTCAACGCACGACACCTCGACGCTCAAGGGCTTCTGCCAGCGCTCGTTCTGCTCCGATCAGGATGAGGAGGGTGCAAGCTATCTGGCGCACAACATCATGCGCCAGGCCCTGGGAAGCGATGCCGAGTTAGTCATGCTGCAGTTGCAAGATGTCATGGACCTGGGAGACGAGGCACGCATGAACGTCCCCGGCACCGCAACGGGCAACTGGAGCTGGCAGGCGGATGAGGAGCGCATCAAAGAGCACGAGCGCGCTATCATGGGCATGATGACCGAAACTGGCCGCTTTGCCTCGTAGGGAGCGTCTCTAGGGGGCCGGCTGTTTAAGCTAAAGGCTGCCTTTATGTGCATATGCACCCAAGCTGTGCGATTTGCAGATTTTAGGGTAGAGTATCCCCGTACAAACACTGCGCCCGTCGAGCTTCATGCACGGCGGGCGCCTTTGAGCACATGAGATTGGATTCGATTCATGGCCGTCTATGACTATCGCTGCACTTCATGCGGAAACGTTTTCGAGGTTTCCCATGGCATGACCGAACACCCCGATGTAACTTGCCCCACCTGCGGAAATCCCGCAAATAAAGTATTCAGCGCCAATGGCATCAAATTCGAGGGTTCGGGTTTCTACAACACCGACCAGCGCGGTGGCGGTTCAAGCACGGCAGCTACAAGTGCTTCGTCCTCTCATTCGTGTGGATGCGACAACTGCCCGCACAAGGAGTAGCCAGGGTTTTGCCCGATACTACCGCATCGGAATCAGCACCTTATCAAACGTTTTGGTATCGAAGAAAAACACGCTGAATAGCCAGCTAGCCCCTTCGCACAAATCGTGCGCAGAAGTGGCCGTCAAAACCGTTCGGTTCGGGCGAGGTTTGGAAGAGCCCACGCGCGTCCTCATGGTTTTCAACATCGATACGAGCCAGCTCATAGGCCGGAAGCGCAAAGATGTCCGCCTGTGAAAGTGCCGCAAGCTCAAAGCTCGCACCGCGCTCCGAAGCCAGGAACGCATCGACCACGTCCCCATTCTCCTTCGCCATTACCGAGCAGGTCGCATAGATGAGCTCTCCACCAAGCGCAACTCGCTCGGAAGCGGACTCAAGCATGGCAAGCTGCAGTTGGGGAAGGTTCTTGCGCGTATCCTCGGGCGTCAGGCGCCAGGGAATCTCCGGGTGGCGGCGCATGGTGCCCGTTCCTGAGCAGGGTGCATCGACAAACACCGTATCGAACGTAGCCTGCACCCCGCCAGCAGCATCGACATCGGCAAGCGCGGCATCAAGATCGCACGCATCGCCCGCAACGCCGTGCAGCCCACCAAAGCCCGCGCGCGCGATGCGCTCGGCATTCGCACGGCACTTTCCCTCGAACAAATCGAGGGCACAATGCGTTCGCTTCATCTGGGCGATGTACGCATGAGCATGCATCATGAACGTCTTGGTACCGCGACCGGCACCGATTTCCAAGCAAGAACCTGCACGTGTTGCCGCGGCGGCAATGAGCTGAGCGTGATAATCCGAGGCGACAAGATCCGCGCTCTCAAATGCGTCGGTCGCAGCAATGCCCGCCATATGCCCAACTGCATACGATTCAGGCAAAGCAAGAGGCGTTGCCTCACCATTTGATAACGCAGCATCCACGTGGTCTGCTCTCAACGGATTAGCCAACACGGCAAGAGGAGCCGGCTCAAGCTGAGCTGCCCGAGAATCGCCCAATGAGGCCTCGATATCGCGGGCAAGCCATACAGGCAGGCCCGCATGACGCGCAACGGACACAATACGTTGCTGATTGGCAGAGGCGTCTGTTGCAGATAAAAACTCCTGTCTGCCCGCGCAAACGCGACGCAATACAGCGTTTGCAAGACCTGCGGCATTCTTCGCACATGAGCGTACAAGCTCAACACCCTGGCTTACCACAACCTCGGGCGTAGCATCCAAATACAGAGCCTCGAATGCGGAAATGCGCAGCGCGGTTCGCACGCGTGCAGAAACCTTTTTGGGTTTAGCGAGATACAAATTGAGGATGTCGTCCAGGGTGCCTTCGGTAGCCGTAACCCCCAAGGCAAGACGCAAGGCAAATGCGGCATCGCGCGCATCGCAAGTAGTCGAAGCGCCAGAATCTGCAAGAATTTCACGGACATACCGCCCCGTTTCCTGCGCTTCCATAAGCACATCGAGCGCCAGACGCCGCGCAGGCGAAAGCTTGGCCATATCCGTTCACCCCCTCAAACTCTGAAATGCAAAACTGGTCTGCACATGGCACAACATGCCGCGCAGACCAGCGATTTTAACGATTTGCTTACGCCAGCAGCTCCCAGGCACCGTTGTTCTCATGCTGGCCTGCGGCCCAAGCGGTCGCATCCATGGCGCGCTTGCCATCGGGCTTGATGCTCGTTACCTCAAAACAACCATCCGAACAGCCCAGGTATAAACGCTTCTGCATGATGGCAAAAGCACCCGCCTCAACATGCGGTGCCCCATCTTGCGCGCATGTCGCGTGCATCACGCGCACAGGCTTGCCGCCAAGTACGCAACGCGCGGGCGCGGCATCCGAAGACGCCAGAACGCGACGAACATTATCCTGAGCCGAACAATCAGGGTCCAAACGCAGCTCAGATTTAGTGATCTTTGCCGCATGGGTCACCAAGGACTCATCCTGCTCGGTCCATACCGCGGTGCCATCGGCAAGCGTGGGAAGAGCACCAACCAACAGGTCTCCGCCGATTTCCGCCAACTCGTCTATGAGCTCATCAGCGGTTTTGCCCGGAACCGTGCAGCTTCCCTGCGCGCAATAGGCACCGGTGTCGACGCCCTGCCCAACGCGCATAATCGAAACGCCCGTCTTGGCATCGCCCTCAAGAATGCAACGTTGGATGGGCGCCGCACCACGCCAACGCGGCAGCAACGACGCATGAACGTTGACGCAGCCCAGCGGTGCCATGGTCAGAACCTCGTCGGGTAGAATGCAACCGTATGCGGCAACGCAAAAGACCTGCGCATCGACCGCGCGAAGCTCGTCAAGCACCTCGGGTGTCATGCGATTCGCCTCGAGCACGGGCAGGCCAAGCTCAAGTGCCGCTTCTTTAACCGGCGATGGCTCGAGCTTCTTGCCACGCGAACGCACCGCATCCGGACGCGTGACCACAAGTGCCACCTCATGCGATGCGGCCAACTTCCTCAGCGACGGCACCGCGAAACGCGGGGTGCCCATAAAGACAACGCGCATGGTTACTCCGTTTCGCCCGGCCTGGCGCCACGATCAAGTGCCTCTTGATACTGCTTCAGTGCGGAAATTCGCTGCTTAGGCAGCAGGCGCTCGAACATGGTCCTTCCATGCAGATGGTCGATTTCGTGCTGAAGGCATACGCAGAACAAGTCGCCCGCCGCCTCGTAACGCATCAGGTCGCCCTCAAGGTCGTACGCCTCGACGACCACATGATCGGGGCGTGAAATCTCACAAGTGATACCCGGAATCGAAAGGCATCCCTCATTGAAGGGAGCCAAGGTGTCAGACTGCTCCACGATAACCGGATTGATCAGAACATAGGGGTCGTAATCGTCTTTCGACGTGTAATCGGTGTCCACGATGCACAGGGACAGCAGCTCGCCTACCTGCGGCGCGGCCAAGCCACAACCGCCGTTCTCGAACATCTGCACCTTCATGCGTGCGACCAGTTCCTCGATCTCGGGCGTGATCTCCTCGATCTGCGCGCACTCCTGGCGCAAACGAGGATCCGGCGACAAAACGATACCGTTGATTTCCATACGTTTCCCTCCATTGGAAGTACTCAAGAGCTTTTCACGTGCTCTATCCTACCCGAGGTAGCGCATGGGATTTCCGCCATTTTGATTTCTGGACATCGCGGCCAAAGAAACTATACGAGAAGGAGGGCAAGCGCTGTTTCACAGTGAGATGAGAAAAAGCAGATTCTGCAAACCGGCGGCAACGACCGAAAGCGCGCCGCGCATCTCACATCATATCGTACGCATCGACATCGACCGAAACGCTCACTCCACGCTGTGTTCCCACATGGTCGAGCGCGGCGGAGATTGCAGGTGAGATGGGATAATCGTAAGACGCCTTTATGGTGACATGGAAGCGATACCGATCCTTGGCGCGCTCGATAACGCAGCTCATGGGACCCATGACCTGCACGACGTCAAGCCCTGCAACACATGCCGTGCGATTATCGACTGTCTGTGCGGCATCCGTGTCGTCCGCATGCAAATCGAACTCCGGTACGCCCAGCAGCAAACGCAGCTCATGGGCGAACCGCTCGATATACTCGCGCGTCACACGCTCATCTTGTCCCCAAACCAGCACATTGACCAAGCGCACAAACGGCGGATACAGCGCATCAAGACGCTGTGCTCGGTCATGCTCGGTAAAGATTGAACGGTCGTGTTGGGCAACGGCGCGAATCACCGGATCATCGGGCAAATATGTTTGGATAATGACCTCACCGGGCTTGTCGCCACGTCCCGCACGGCCCGCAACCTGCTCCAACAGGTCAAACGCACGCTCGCCCGCACGGAAGTCGGGCATCTTGAGCGCGTAGTCCGCATTGACCACACCCACCAGCGTAACCTCGGGAAAATCGAGACCCTTGGCAATCATCTGCGTGCCCAACAACACCGCGCACTCCGCCGCATCGAACTCCTCGAGCAGGCGTTGGTGCGCGCCCTTTGTGCTCGTGGTGTCCGCATCCATGCGGATCACCGCAACATCAGGTGGCAAAATCTCATGGAGTGCGTCTTCAACCTGCTGCGTGCCAAGACCCATCTTGGCAAGATAGCGGCTTCCGCACCGCGGGCAAGCACTGCCCAAAGCTGGATAGGCACGTACGCGATACCGAGACCCGCACGTGTGACATACGAGTTCATGGGTGCGTTCGTGATACGTAAGTGCTGTGGAACAATGCTTGCACGTTGGTACGCAACCACATTCACGACACATGAGGAAGTTGGCAAACCCGCGACGGTTGTGCAGCAGCACAGCCTTCTCGCGACGCTGGACTACGCCCATGAGCGCATCGAATAATGGCTTTGAAAAGATACCGCGTTGTCCGGACACAAATTCGCGACGCAAATCTGCAACGGTGACATGCGGCAATGTGGCGCCTTGAGGACGCTCGGGCATTTCCACGCGCGTCCAGGCTTGGCCGCGAAACGCACCCGCAGCGCTGCGGGCAAGCGCCTCAGCGGAAGGAGTAGCGGAACCAAGCACCAACGGACATCCATAACGGCGCGCCATCTCGGCGGCGACTTCGCGCGCGTGGTAGCGCGGACTGCTCCCCTGCTTGTAGCTTTGCTCATGTTCCTCATCGATTACGATGAGCCCCAGGTTGTCAAACGGACAGAACAGCGCCGAGCGTGCACCCACCACCACGCGGGCGGCTCCGGAACGCACCATATCCCATTGATCCAAGCGCTCGCCCGCTGAAAGGCGCGAGTGGAATACCGCCACCGCATCTCCGAAGCGAGAACGAAAACGCCCGACCGTCTGCGCAGTCAGGGAAATCTCGGGTACCAGCACGCAGGCCGACTTGCCTTGAGCAAGCACGCGTTCAATCGAGGCGAGGTACACCTCGGTCTTACCCGAGCCGGTCACGCCATCGACCACGACGACGTCGCCGACTCCGCGTTCAGATGCCTGTTCGATGGCATCAAGTGCCTTGCGTTGCCCTTCCGTCAGTTGCGCCGGAGCGGTTCCACATGCCGACGAGAGCGTGGTCGCCACATCGCAGGTACGCCAGGCGCGACGCTCCTCAACAGCAACGACACCCTTCTTTTCGAGCGCACGCACCGCGGCGGACATATCTCCATAGAGCATGGTGAGTTCGCGCGTGGTAACGGGACCACACGACAAAGCATCCATAAGCTGACGCTGGCGATGGGCGTTACCAGCTGGTTCATAGGTGCGTCCGTCATCGGTGAGCGAGACCCAGCGAACCGTTGAAGCCGTGACGGCAGGTCGCTCAACTGAATACGTTCCATCTTCATGACGAGCCACGCGAGGACCGCCGCCGGGCGGCAAGAACAAGCGCAGACACTCAGAGATCGGTGCCACGTACTCACGACTCATCCAAAAGGCGATCTCGACAGACACCGCTGAAAAAGCGGCGTCGGCCAATACCTGCTGCACGGCCTTCACACGGATGGCCGAAAGACCCTCCGTCCCCGGAAGATCCGACAACTCATGAGCGCGGGCGATGACATAACCCGCCTCAACGCGATGCCCAAAGGGCACGAGCACCGTTGCACCCACACAGCAGGACTCGCACAGCTCCTGTGGCACGGCATAGGTAAACGGTTCGGATAGAACGCGCGCGGGAATGTCGAGCACCACGGCGGCATAGGAGGCAGGGGTGCTCGTATCAAGGTTCGAGGAAACGGCGGCAACACCGTCAACATGCGCATGTGAAACGGGGGCACCCACACCAGCGGGCACCCTCGATTCCGTTTGCACCCCTTGTGAAAAAAGCGAATCCTGACGCGCCATGCGCACATCCCTTTTTGCTGCTACGCGGTGTTTACGCGATGCCTATGCGGTCAGGCCGCAGGCAGCGCGGAGCTCCTCTACGCGGTCGGTGCGCTCCCAGGTAAAGTCGGCATCCTCACGGCCAAAGTGACCATACGCGGCCGTCTTCTCGTAGATGGGACGACGCAGGTCAAGGTCGCGGATGATAGCGCCCGGACGCAGGTCAAATACCTTTTTAACCGCCTCGGTAATCGCATCCTCGCTCACCTGAGCGGTGCCGAAGGTGTCGACCATGATGGAAAGCGGATAGCTCACGCCAATGGCATAGGCAAGCTCGATCTCGCAGCGTTCGGCAAGGCCCGCCGCAACCACGTTCTTGGCCACCCAGCGTGCGGCATACGCAGCGGAACGGTCGACCTTGGTGCAGTCCTTGCCCGAGAAGGCACCGCCGCCGTGACGGCCCATGCCGCCGTAGGTGTCGACGATGATCTTGCGGCCTGTAAGGCCCGTGTCGCCCATGGGGCCACCCACTACAAAGCGTCCCGTGGGATTCACGTATAGCTCCGCGTTTTCCCACGTGATACCCGCCGCTTCCATGACGGGAGCGATGACATGCTTGACCATATCCGCCCTGATGATGTCCATGTCCTCGATCTCAGGCGCATGCTGTGTGGAGATCACGATGGTCTCCACCGCCACAGGGCGGCCGCCCTCGTAGCGCACCGTCACCTGAGTCTTGCCGTCGGGACGTAGGTAGTCGAGTGTGCCGTCATGACGCACGGCGGCAAGGCGCTCCGCCAAGCGGCTGGCAAGATAGTGAGGCATGGGCATGAGCGTGGGCGTCTCGTTGCTGGCATAGCCAAACATCATGCCCTGATCGCCCGCACCGATAAGATCGAGCGGATCGGTGGTACGACCCGCTTGCGCATCATACGACTCATCGACGCCCTGCGCGATATCGGGGCTCTGCTCGTGGATGAGGTTGAGCACACCGCAGGTATCGCAGTCAAAACCGAACTTGGCACGGTCATACCCGATACGACGCACGACCTCGCGCGCGATGCTCTGCACGTCGATATAGGACTCGGTGCGAATCTCACCCGCCACGATGACGGTGCCCGTGGTCACGAAGGTCTCGCAGGCACAGCGTACGTTTTCGAGCTTGGCAGGAGTGCCGCTCGGGGCAATGTAGCCCGCAGCCTCGAGTTTGGCCTCCTGAGCGAGGATGGCGTCGAGGATAGCATCGGAGATCTGGTCTGCCATCTTATCGGGATGGCCCTCGGTAACCGACTCGGAGGTGAACACGAACGAGTCTGCGCCGAAATCGGTGTGGCGAGCCGGTTCCATGGTGGAACGAAGATCATTTGGCATGAAATGCCCCTTTCATATAGACGCCCGGCGACCGTTACCATTCCGCCGGGCTGTTGCGTAAGAGATTGTAGCGCGTGGGCAGGACGCAAAACGCGAAGCGCCCACGAACACGGATATCCTATAATGTTGAGCGATTGACCCGACCACCTATCCAAGCGACCAAAAGGAGCATCCATGAGCTCGAATGTCCGCGTTCGTTTTGCACCCTCGCCCACCGGTAAGCTGCACATCGGCGGCGCCCGCACCGCGATTTACAACTGGGCCTTCGCCCGCGCCAATGGCGGCACCTTCATCCTGCGCATCGACGACACCGACCCCACCCGTTCCACCGACGAGAACACCCAGATCATCCTGCGCGCCATGCGTTGGCTGGGTCTCGATTGGGATGAGGGCCCCGAGGTCGGCGGCGACTTTGGCCCCTACTCTCAAACCGAGCGCCTCGACCTGTATCGCGAAGCGGCCGAGCGTCTGCTCGCCGAGGGCCGCGCCTATCCGTGCTTCTGCACGCCTGAGCAGCTCGCAACCGACCGTGAGGCAGCACAGGCCCGCAAGGACCCCTTCCAGGGCTATCAGCGTCGCTGTCGCGACCTCGACCCAGCGGAGGCAAAACGCCGCATGGATGCCGGCGAACCCTACACCCTGCGCATCAAGGTTCCGCTCGACCGCGGCGACGTCGTCATCCATGACGCCGTCCACGGCGACGTGGTCTTCGATGCAAAGGAGCTCGACGACTTCGTAATCTTCCGCTCCGATGGCACGCCCACCTACAACTTCGCCACCGTGGTCGACGACGCCCTCATGGGCATCACCCACGTCATCCGCGGCGACGACCACCTGTCCAACACCCCGCGTCAGGTCATGGTGTACGAGGCCCTGGGCGCTCCCGTTCCCACGTTCGCGCACATCTCCATGATCCTCGGCTCCGATGGCAAGAAGCTCTCCAAGCGCCATGGCGCCACCTCCGTTGAGGAGTATCGCGACGCCGGCTACCTCTCCGACGCTTTCGTGAACTACCTTGCGCTGCTGGGCTGGTCGCTCGACGGCGAGACCACCGTGATCCCGCGCGACGTGCTGGCAAGCCAGTTCAGCCTTGAGCGCATCTCCAAGAACCCGGCGACCTTCGACCCCAAGAAGCTCGACTGGATGAACGCCGAATACATCAATGCCATGGACAACGCCTCGTTTGCGCACGAGATTATGCTTCCGCAGCTACGCGAGGCAGGCATCATCGCTGAGGACTTTACGGCTGAGGATGCCTGGCTCGACGCCCTTGCCGAGATCGTGCGCCCGCGCACCAAGATGCCCGCCGACGCAGCCACCGTCGCAGCACCCGTATTTGCCACGGCGGAGACGCTCGAGTATGACGAGAAGTCCGTCGCGAAGGGCCTTGCCAAAGAGGGCTTGGGCGCCGTTCTTGATGCTGCCCGTGCGGCACTCGAAGCGATTCCCGCCGACGGCTGGACCGCTGAGGCGATCGACGAGGCGCTTGAGGTCCTGCCCGAGCAGCTCGATATGAAGAAACGTTTGGTCTTTGGTGCGGTTCGCGTTGCCGAGTGCGGCAACATGGTCTCCCCTCCGCTCGGCGCCACCATGGAGCTCATCGGCCGCGACGACTGCCTTGCCCGCCTCGACCGCGCTCGTCCGATGGCCCTGTAAGCAGGTAGCACCAGCTCCTGTCGTCCAATAACCGCGTGGCATCTAACGTGTCCGTACGTCGTGATACGATGCGAGATACGTCATGCCACGCATAAAACAAGGAGTACGCCATGGCAGGAAAACCGCAATCGTTTGCCACAACCTCGGCTTTCGAGATTCTCGGACCTGTCATGGTCGGTCCTTCGTCCTCGCACACCGCAGGAGCCCTGCGCTGCGCACAGGTGGCGGCATCCCTGCTCGAAGGCGATATCAAACACGTGACCTTTACCCTGTGGAACAGCTTTGCACATACCTACCGCGGGCACGGCACTGATCGGGCGCTTTTGGGCGGCGTTTTGGGCCTCGACACCGACGACGAACGCATTCGCGACGCTTTTGCCCTTGCGCAGGAGCGTGGTGTGACGTACACCTACGAAATCGGCGGAGACGACCCCTCAATCCATCCCAACACCGTCGATATCCACCTGGAAAACACCGAGGGGGCCACTGCGGAAGTCCGCGGCGAGAGCTTGGGCGGTGGACGCATGCGCATCAGCGCCATCAACGGCGTTCACGTGGAAATCTCGGGTCTCTATGCCACCCTGTTCGTCGCCCATCGCGACGTGCCGGGCGCTCTTGCCTCCCTCACCGCCGCACTTGCGTACGACAAGATGAACATCGCGTTTTGCCGCACCTATCGCACCGAAGCGGGTGGGCAGGCATATTCCGTGTTTGAGACGGACAGTACCCCGAGTGACAGACTGCTGCCCGCCATCCAGTCACTCGACATGGTGAATTACGCAACATTCATCGAACTTCCCGGTTCCGCTTCGTCGTTGGCGCCGGGCATCTCCGTTCCTGAGCTCTTCGATGACGGCGCTCAGCTGCTTGATGCCTGTGACTCCTACGGACTCACCATCGGTGGCGTTATGCGCCTGCGGGAAGAGCGCATGGTCGGAGTCGAACGTACCGCCATACAGATGAAGCGTGTGATCGAAGTCATGCGGAGCGAAACTACCGCCACGATACGTACGCCCCAGCGCTCACTCGGCGGCTTCCTCAACGGCGAGGCAAAGACCGTCAACGATGCCATCGATCGCCTCTCCCCCATGCTCATGGGCGCCGTTCAGTCCGATGCCGTGGCCCGCGCCATGGCCGTCCTCGAACGTTCCGCGACCATGGGCGTCATCGTGGCTGCACCTACCGCAGGCTCCGCAGGTGTGGTGCCCGGTTGCGTCCTCGCCGTTGCAGACGCTCTCGGACTTATGGACGAGCAAGTTGCTAGCGCGTTGTACGCCGCATCCGCTGTGGGTCTCGTGCTCTCCACGACCGCCTGTGTAGCGGGTGCGGAAGGTGGATGCCAAGCGGAGGTCGGCTCCGCTGCCGCTATGGCCGCCGCTGCCCTCGTACAGATGCTCGGCGGTACGCCTGAACAGGCACTCCATGCCGCATCCATTACCCTTGGCAACCTTTTGGGCCTTGTATGCGATCCCGTAGGCGGCCTTGTCGAAGTCCCCTGTCAAAATCGAAACGCCATCGGCGTCGCTGCCGCCTTCTCATCTGCACAGCTCGCGCTCTCGGGTATCAAGAGCCTCGTGCCCTTTGACGAAATGGCGCGCGTCATGCTTGATGTGGGCCATGCGCTTCCCGCCTCGCTGCGCGAAACCGCTCAGGGTGGTATCGCCACTTCCCCGAGCGCGCTTTCCGCGTGTGCCCGTTGCGGAATGTGCTCCTAGGAGCCCTAAAACGCACGAGGCGCTATAATGGCAAAACCCAATGTAATCAAACCCAAGAGGTGACTATGACGAGCAACCCTGACGGCTTGCCGCAAAACGATAGCAATCCCTATGCTTCGGGTTCCCAGCAACCCGTGAGCGTTATTTCCGCCGACCAGCCCACGACGGTCGCCCCTCAAACGATTTCGGAAGCACATGCCGCCCCATCGGGCGCAGGTGCAAACGCGAAGACCTCCCAGCAAAAAAAGAACGGCGAATCAGGTGCGCACTTTTCCTTTGAACCTGAGCGTCGCCCTAAAAAGCCCCTTATCATTTTTGGTGTCATAGCCGCCTTGCTCATCGCTGCCTACGGCGGTGGCGTCTATGCCTTCTCAAACGTTTGTTACCCCAACACGACCATCGCGGGGGTGGACGTCTCCCTCATGACTCGCGATGATGCCGTGCAGCAGGTAAAAGCTTCAGCGAAAAGCTACAAACTCACCGTCGAAGGCGAAGGTTTTTCCTGGACGTATACGCCCGATTCACTTGCAAACATCTTCGACGCGCAAGCGGCCGTCGACCAAACCCTTGAGGCCAACGAGCCGTGGACCTGGCCGTTCCGCGTTACTCAAGCTTTTTTGAATCAAGATGAAGCGGCGGCAACCAATGCCGAAGACCTCGATACCATCAATGTCAACGAGCTTGAATTCCCCGATTCCTTCGACCGCGAGGCGTTTTCCACCAGCCTCAAAGCGGCAGTCGACGAATTCAACGCAACACATCCCGGCACGTTCGACGCGGTGGGCGCTTACGACGCTGAGGCGCACAAGTTCACGCTTGAACAGGCACATGCCAATCAGCAGCTCGACTTCGAACCCATCGAAAAAGCGGCATTGGTTGCGCTCTCCCGCTTAACCGGAAGCGTCGAGCTCGATGAAAGCTGTCGCATTCCCCTTGCGGAAGATGCCACCGACGAGCAATTGCAGGCAGCACTTGACAAGGCAAACGATCTCATCGGCACGGACGTCGATCTCACCATGGGCGGCAACACGGTCGCGACGCTCGACGGAGCCCAGCTTGCCACTTGGATCACCTTTGACGACAACCTCACGCCGGCCCTCGATACTGAGATGGTCACGACGTGGGCCCACGACCTGGCAACCAATACGCTCGATACCGTGGGAACAAAGCGCACCTACACGCGACCTGATGGCAAACAGGTCGAGGTGGAAGGCGGCACGTATGGATGGATCTCCGACGAGGAACAACTTATCGCGCTCGTGCAAAACGCCGTAGAACAAAAGCAAACCGGCACGCTCGAGGTTCCCACCAAGAGAACCGCCGATACCTTTAACGGGGCGGGCGGGCGCGACTGGGGAGCCTATGTCGACGTCGATCTTTCGGAGCAGTACGCCCGTTTCTACGATGCTTCGGACAATGTGATTTGGGAAACCCACGTTATCAGCGGCAACGTCAACCTGGGGCGTGGCACCCCGAGCGGCGTATACATGCTGAACAACAAAGCCCGCAACGTAACGCTGATCGGCGCCGATGAGGACCACGACGACGAGCCCGACTACAAGACGCCCGTCGCCTACTGGATGCCCTTCGTAGGTGGCGCCGTGGGCCTGCATGACGCCAATTGGCAATCGGATGCGGCATTTGCCGACCCGAACGCCTACACCTATCGCGGAAGCCACGGCTGCGTGAACCTGCCCACTTCTAAAGCGGCAGAGCTCTACGACATGATCAGCGTAGGGACCTGCGTCATCGTCCACTGGTAGCGTTAGCCTCCTCAAACTTCCAAACAAGACTTCCGGTGCATAGCTTGTAAAAGAGCGGTGTTTTCACGCAGTCTCGTCGAACACTTACAAAACTGTCACGCATTACGCTCTGGGCTTCGACATAGGCCGAACTACAATCGAGCAGTACGCCCATGCAGCGGGCAAAACGAAGTAAGGGAGCGCAACGCATGTCTTCATCTGATCGAATTTTGTTGGTCGAAGATGATTCGCTCATCGTGGACGCCCTCACCGAGCTGCTTGCCGGCGCGGGTTACGCGGTCGACACCGCTGACACGCAGCAACATGCCATCGAACTTGCGACATCGAATGATGCCACCCACCAGCTTGCACTTCTTGACGTCACCCTCAAATGCGGCAACGGTTTTGCTGTTTGCGCCGCCATCAAGGAAGCCACACCTGAGGTTCCCGTTATCTTCCTTACGGCGGCTGATGACGAATTCAACACCGTCACTGGTCTCACTATGGGAGCAGACGATTACGTGTCAAAGCCCTTCCGTCCGCGTGAGCTGCTCGCCCGCATCGCCGCGGCAATTCGTCGCTCACAACCCAGCCGCCGCACCGTGAACCTCGGCCCTATCCATATCGATGTAGAACGTGCCTACGTAGAGCGAGATGGCGTTGAACTCACGCTGTCGGCACTTGAATACCGGCTACTGCTCCTGTTTGCCACAAGTCAGCAGAAGCTCATCACGCGCGACATGATTCGCGAGGCCTTATGGGATAGTGCGGGTATGTACATCGAGGAAAATACGCTGTCGGTCTATATCAAACGTCTGCGTGACAAAGTGGAAGAGGACCCCTCGCATCCTCAGCTCATCCAAACCGTGCGCGGCCTGGGCTACAAAACAAAGGGATAAAAATGCTGCTACGCAATCGCGAAGTCAAACGCACGCTGATTCTCGCTGTCATCCTCTGCGTGCTGGGAGCATTTGCTACGGGCACCATCGTCGCCCTTTACGCTAATAACGTCCTCACCATCAGCACGCTCGAGCTGGAAACGCTCGCACTTCTCGCCGCCACAGGCGTGCTCGTCAGTGGCATCTTCATCATAACGGCGTTTATGTACGCCACGCGTCAACGCTATCGCGATCTCGCGCGTATGGCCGAAAAGCTCGATGCAGCGCTCTCCAGCGAACGCTCCATTGGTTTTTGCGATATGAAAGAGGGCGAACTTGCCATCCTTGCAAGCGAACTCGATAAGGTAATCACGCGTCTCAACCTGACTGTTGACGAGCTTCAAACAGAAAAGCTCGCACTCTCCGATGCACTAGCCGACATTTCGCACCAGCTAAAAACACCGCTTACATCCATCGCGTTGAGTACCGAGCTCATGCGTAAACGTCTTATCGAACGAGACGACGCTCCGGAAATCCTCGAACGCGTGAGGTTGATACAAAACCTCCAATATCGCGTGGAAAACCTCATCGCTGTCTTGCTCAAACTCGCCCGTATCGATGCAGGCGTCATTAAGCTGGTAAAAGCCCCTGTACTTGCAGAGGAGTTGATACAGAAAGCGTACGAGCCGCTCGCCGTTGCGTTCGATATCGCTGATATCACATTCGAAGCGGACGTGCAGCCAGGTGCGCAGTTTGACGGCGACCTCACCTGGAGCGCCGAGGCACTCGAGAATATCATCAAGAACTGCATGGAATACACGCCCGCGGGAGGTCATGTACGCGTGCGGGCAACAGAAGATGTCCTGGCCTGTCGTATCCGTATAGAAGACACCGGCCCGGGCATCGCGCAGGCAGATCTGCCCCATATCTTCGAACGATTCTATCGTGCAAGCCGCGATGAACAAGGATCTTCCAAGGTGAATCCCACTGGCGTGGGAATCGGGCTCTCCCTTTCAAAAAGTCTCGTCACTGCACAGGGTGGCACCATCACTGCCGAGAACGTCAAAGATTCCTCGGGAGCCGTCTGCGGAGCGGCTTTCACGCTCGTCTTTTTCAAGACTGTGGTGTAGAAACATCAAGACATCGTCATGCACAAGAAGCCTGCGCATTACGGGCGCAAATGCGCAACGATGACAAATCTGTCATCACACGGTAAGAACCCAGAAACAGCGTCCGTGCATCATGATGTTCGACGGAAAATAAATGGAAAGGCCGCGCTATGAACATTCTTTCAGTCGAGCATCTCACCCGTGTGTACGGAACGGGTTCCACCGCCGTCAAGGCGCTCGATGACGCGAGCTTTGAGGTCGAAGCAGGCGAATTCATCGCCATCATCGGCAGCTCGGGTTCGGGCAAATCCACCCTCATGCACCTCATGGGCGGCGTGGACCGCCCCACTTCGGGTACGGTGAAGCTCCAGGGGCAGGACATCTTCGCACGCAGCGACGAGCAACTGGCGGTGTTCCGCCGGCGCGAGGTCGGCCTGATCTACCAGTTCTACAACCTTATTCCCGTGCTCAACGTGGTTGAGAATATGACGCTCCCGGTGCTCATGGACGGTCGTGCCGTCAACGAGCAACGTCTCGCAGGCCTTGTTCGCGCACTCGGCCTCCAAGGGCGCGAGCATTACCTTCCCAACCAGCTCTCGGGCGGGCAACAGCAGCGCGTCGCAATCGGACGCGCCCTCATGAACGAGCCCGCCATCGTGCTCGCCGACGAGCCCACCGGCAACCTAGACTCCAAGAACTCGGCTGAGATCATGTCCATGTTGCGCGCGGCGAATCGTCAGTTCAAGCAAACGCATATCATCATCACCCACGATGAGAACATCGCTCTCATGGCCGACCGCGTCATCGCCATCGAAGACGGCCGCATCGTGCGCGACGAGCGGAGGAACTAACATGTCCTCCGAACGTCTCACTCCCTCGCCCACCGCATCCGCCGAACGCGCGACCCCCGCCCTTCCGCATCGCGTATTCTCTCATTTTGCACGCCGTTCACTGGTACTCAACCGCAGTCGCACCGTCGTTTCCATCATCGGTATCACGCTGTCCTGTGCCCTTATCACCGCCATTTTCACCAGCGCAGCCACACTTATGCAGAGCCTCCTTGACGCCACCATCGAACATAGTGGGTCATGGCAGATCGAAGTCGAGAGCATGACTGACGACGCACTACAGGAACTTGAAAGCGATGGTCGCGTCGCGCAGCTCTATGAGCGCCCGTACTATGGCAGCGCGCTGCTTCCCGAGGAGTGCGAAACATGGTATTTCCGTTATTTGAACGCCCAGGCATGGCCAACCGAAGAAGAAACCCAAGGGTTACTTCCTCTACCCAAACTCATCGAGGGGCGAGCTCCGACAGCAGAGAACGAGATTGTCTTGCCTTCATCCCTCAAAGGACGGCTCGAATCCGATTACGCTTGGGATTCGGGTGAGACGCGCACCGCAACAGGCAGGGACGACACAGTGCCGCGTATGACTTGGAACGACAAGCTTGAGATCGACAGTGAGATTGAGCTCGCTTTTGGTGAGCGATTGTGGCTTGACCCCGAGCTCAACCGCGAGCACGCGGCTTTGGCGAGCGAAACGCTCTACACCGATTTACAGGGCGATGAGTCTCAGTTGGGCGAATGGCTCGGCAACGTCGAAACACCCCAGCGCTTCCGTGTCGTTGGATTTTACGAAGAGGACAGCGTTTGGATGTGTACCAACGGATACGTGGGGTTCATCTCGCGCGATACCGCGCTTCCCGTGCGCTCTACCGATGCCTTTATGAGCACCAATCTCTCCGACCGCACCTCCATCGACGAGCTTGCAATCGATTACACCAAGCAAACAGATCAATCGCAAACCGGCGTCATCCACGACACCATTGCCGAGCGCCACGAGACGCTTTTGCGCTACCAGCTCCTAAACGATAGCCGCGATATTTGGGGCACGCTCTATTCCCTCGTGGCCATTCTTTCTGGCGTCGTGATGATCGCCTCGATATCGCTTGTCTACAATTCGTTTGCAATCTCGATCTCTGAGCGCACGCGCCAATACGGCCTGCTATCCTCCCTCGGCGCGAGCCGTCGTCAGATACGTCGCACGGTGTTTACCGAAGCGCTCATCCTCGTATGTATCAGCATCCCCCTCGGTCTGCTCACAGGCCTTATAGGCACCTCAGTCGTTTTCCATATTGCAGGAGAGGGCATCGAAAAACTCGTAGGTGCGACACTCGGCGTAACCAACCACACTCTCAACATCGCCATCAACCCGTATGTACTTGGCGTCGCTATCGTGCTTACGCTTTTCACGGTATTCATCAGTGCCACTGTCCCCGCCTTTCGCGCCAGCCGAGTCTCGGCCGTCGAAGCTATCCGCCAAACGCGTGATGTGCACGTAGTGGGGAAAAGCCACAGAGACAGCAAGCACGCAGGACAACTTGAAACAACCGATTTCATGCCTCGCGGGTTCGATAGGCTGCGCATGCGCCTGCTCGGCGTACCCGGCTGGCTCGCACACCGCAATCTCACGCGTGCCCGCAGCAAAGGTCGTGTTGCGGTGGCTTCGCTTGCGGTATCCGTCTCGCTGCTTATCGCCTCGGGATCTATCTCGCATTACATGAGTTACCTTGTCGATGTCGTCGACAGCAATGCAAGCGATATCGTGTTGGACGCCTCAGTCACCCCCAGAGGCGACAACGCCGCCCAAGCCTTCCTGTCCTCAATTGCCGCTGCATACCAGGATCTTTCAGATATCGAGGGAGTCACGCCACGTGGATATCTTTTCACCGTGGAACTATATGCCAAGGGAACGCCAGGCACCTTTAGTACCACCGACGTAACGAGCGAAGCTGCCCGCACCGTCTCTGATATACCCGAGCAGCTCCTCGCAGACGACGGAAGCATCTACGCCCGCACGTCCTTAGTGTTCGTAGATGACGAGTCTTGGGAGAGCATCGTAGAGGATAACGGTCTCGACAAGACGGTTTACTGCGATGCAAATCACCCCGTGGGCATCGGTCAAAATGACATGCCAACAAACGATGGCAAACGCTATGGCTCTCGTAATCCATTCGACGCGCCTGGCACCCTCGAAGCCTATACGCATATCGCCGCACAGGATGGAAGCTGGTTTAGCGGTATCTCCCTGCAGGACGGGAAGATAATGGCACGGTATGATCAAGTCGCTTACAACGACGGCGATACCACGGAAACCAATCTCCCGTTGAACGATGTCGCGCTCGACACCTATGAGCTGCCCATCGGTGCAATCCTCTCCAATGTGCCCAGCTGCCTTGGTAACCATACGTTTATCTGGCCTACGGTCATTCTGCCCGCCTCAGCACTGCCCGCACTTGCCCAAGGCAGCGCTTATGAGGTCGCTAGTGGCTTTGATACCAATTCGAACGCCCCATTCGTGTTCAACAAGGGCTCGGAAGACGCCAATGCGGCGACGCTTGCTCTTACCTTCTCCTTTGACGCAACGAACGCACATATCGCTGAAGAGGAGATGAACCGCTCCATTTCCGAAGGGCTGAACAATGACACCTGGGGTGTAGGCTGGCAACGAATAGATTTGATCAACAACGCGGAAAATGCCCGCAACTCCCTGCTCGTGTACCAAACCATTCAGCTGTTTATCGGGTGCTTCTTCCTTATCACCGGAGCTATCGCCATAAGCAATGTCTTCACCACGCTCTCGAGTTCCATCATTCTGCGTCGACGCGAATTTGCCATGCTCAAGAGCATCGGTATGAGTGAACGCGCATTTCACCGTATGATCGCCTTCGAATGTGGCTCCTATGCGTGGCGCGGTCTCGTAGGCGGACTGGCGATCGGCGCCATCGTGACGTACTTCATTTGGCGCGCGATGTGCACGTCCTTCTATGAGATCGATTATTCACTACCACTTGGCTGGGTTATTGCTTCCTTCTGCGTGGTTGTCGGCGTGCTGGCCCTGTCGACAAGGTATGCTTTGCGCAAGTCGGGCCATGGCTCGATTATCCAAACCCTGCGCGAGGACGTGATTTAACCGTCAAACCATGTCGCTCTCAGCCTACGTAAAAACCGAGCATTCACCAGCTCCCTTCGCACGGCGATTCAATCCAAGGAGATGTCATGTCAGATTCCAACCGCCCCGATAACCAACCGGTCGATAAATTGGCGAGCTCACATGCGGCGTCGCCCCTGAGCGCGCGTGATGCCGAACCTGAAACCACACGGGTGCTCGATGTTCCCATCATCCCCACACTCACCACGCTTTCCAATCCTTCGCAGGACGCGCACGGTGATGCAGATGTCCCGCTTGAAGGCTCTGACGCCGAGGCCTACGAGGCCCTCAAAAAGAAACGCGCCGAGCGTCGGCGCAAGAAGCTCATCCGCCGCGGCATCATCGCCGGCGTCGTGGTCGGCGTGCTCGTGGTGGGCGGCATCGCGGTCTCGCTTATGAACCAGCAGCCCGAGACGACCATGGACACGATCACCGACATGGCGATGCAGGGGTCATTTACCAAACAGGTCGATGCGAGCGGTACGCTGCAGCCGCTCTCCTCCACCGTCGTAGCACCCGAGATCGACGGACAGATCGAGACGGTCAACGTGAACGCGGGGCAGTATGTCAACGAAGGCGACACGCTGTTCACCATCAAGAACAATTCACTTGACCGCGATGTCGCCCAAGCGGAACGTGCGTTAAAGGCGGCGAAGCAGAGCCTTGCCATTGCAAAGGAGCCGCAGCCCATCCCTGACGATGATGGCAAAATAGTTGGATACGATGATCCTGACGAGGATAAAATTCTCGAAGCAACCATGCAACTCGAAGATGCTCAGGAGGCCTACGACCTCTCCGTTTCGCGTGCGGCCCAGCGTACGGTCAAAGCACCCTGCTCGGGTTCCATCGTGGCCCTGAACGCGCAGCCCGGCGCCAATCTCTCCGACCTCGCCGCGGGCGGCAGCTCGAACGGCCCCCTCGTCCAAATCGCTGACCTCTCCAAGATGAAGGTCACCGTGCAGGTAGGCGAAGAGGACATCGCCAGCGTGGCGGTCGATCAGACGGGCGATATCACGTTCCCGGCGTTCGAAGACCTCACGCTCGAGGGCCGTGTGACGGGCATCGCCTCAATCGCCACGGGCAGCAGCGAATCCTACTACGGAGACGGTTCCTCCCCCACCTTCGCGGTCGACATCCTCATCGATGCCCCTGACGCGCGCCTCAAGCCCGGCATGACGGCCGAAGTCTCCATCATCACGCAAAGCTACGATAACGTCGTGCTCGTTCCCTTGAGCGCCCTGCTCTCCGATGACGGCGAGACCTACTACGTCAATGTCATGACCGACCCCGAAACCGAAGAGATGGAACGCGTCGAGGTAACGGTGTACGCGGAAAACGACGACTACGCCGTGGTGGGCAAACCCAAGGGCGCACCCGCCGACGAAAACCCCGACCTTGAGGAAGCACCGCTTGAAGACGGGGACATCCTCGTCATCGCCGGCGGTACGGTGGGCGACAATGACATCGACGCCGGCTTCACGAGCGAAGTGGCCGTGATGTAGTGTGGAAACCCCAACGTATACCCCGCGCCATGCCGTGGGAGAAGCCGGCAGTACCGCACGGCCCATCATCGACATACGCCACATTCATCGCATCTTTGAAAGCGAAGCGGGGCTCGCGCATATCCTGCACGACATCTCATTCACCGTCCTACAGGGCGAATTCGTGGCAATCATCGGACCTTCTGGGTCCGGCAAGTCGACGCTTATGAACATCCTCGGCTGCCTCGATACGCCAACTTCTGGAACGTATCTACTCGAGGGTCTCGATGTTGCCAAGCTGACAGACGATGAGCTCGCCGAAGTGCGCGCCACGCGCATCGGCTTCGTGTTCCAAAGCTTCAACCTGCTGCCCCGCATGAGCGTCCTTGACAACGTTATGCTCCCGCTCGCCTACATCGACGTGCCGCGCCGCGAACGCGAGATGCGCGCCGTCCATGCACTGCGCGCCGTGAGTCTCCCGCTCGACCACTACGACCACCGCACCAACGAGCTTTCAGGCGGACAGATGCAGAGGGTCGCTATCGCCCGTGCGCTGGTCAACGACCCCGCCATCATCTTGGCCGACGAGCCCACAGGCAACCTCGACTCGACCACCGGGCATCAGGTGCTCGACACCTTCCATCATCTCAAAGACCAAGGCAAAACCATCGTCCTCATCACGCACGATTCCAGCGTCGCCGCAGAGGCGGACCGCATCGTCACCATCCGCGATGGGCGCATTTTCGAAGGGAGCACAAAATGAGCATGCGCGATTTGGCGCGTGAAGCGCTGCGCTCTCTCGAGGCGAACCGTGGCAGGAGCCTGCTTACCATTTTGGGTATCGTAATCGGCATTGCAGCGGTCATTGCCATGACATCGCTTATCGGCGGCGTGCGCAACAGCCTGGTAAGCGGCATGGGCCTCAACGCCGCACGCACCGTCTTCATCAGCTGCGCCGAGCCGTTGGACGAAGATGACCTCAACGACCTCGCCCGACGTATCCCCGACTACGAGATGATCGAAGGAACCTACGACTCCTACACGCAGGTTCAAGCGGACAACGAAATGATCAGCGTGGGTATCACCGGCAGCAACCCGCAATTCCTCGAAATGACCGGCATGCGCAGCAAGGTCTCTGAAGGTCGCATCTACACCGAAGAAGAGGCCACCAGTGGAGCTCGCGTGGCCCTTATCAGCCGAGCAGGCGTGGAAGCGCTCTTTGGCACCGGGACCTCGAGCGCCGTGGGTGAGACGCTCAAACTGAACAATAAGGCCTACACCATCATCGGCGTCATCGACGATGGCATCACCGGTACGGGCTATTGCAACGCCTATATTCCCAGCAAAGCTCTTCTCAAAGATTTCAGCGACGGATGGCATTACTTCTCGCAGGTTACCGGTCTCGCTCGCGAAGGGGTCGACATCGACGCCCTGCAAGAGGAGACGAAAACGCAGCTTGCCAAAGTCAAACGCATCGATGACGAGGATATCGAAGACAACGTGTATGTCTATTCGCTCAAATCGTCCATCGATCAGTTCAACACGTTCATGATGTCCTTCCAGGTCATGATCGGTTCTGTTGCAGGTATTTCGCTGCTGGTAGGCGGCATCGGCATCATGAATATGATGCTCACCAATGTAACGGAACGCATCCGTGAAATCGGCGTGCGACGCGCACTCGGTGCATCAAGACGCGACATCACCCTGCAATTCCTGGCAGAAAGCTCTGCTTTGTGCATCGCGGGTGGCATCATCGGCACCATCGTGGGCTACCTCATCGCCTGGGGCCTGGCATTTGGCATCACCGCCTTGGGCATCGACCTGAGTGAGGTAACCGGATCCACAAGCGCGGCCTTTACGCCTGCCATCGAACCCGCTGCAATAGCCATTGCGGTTGGAATCTCCATTTTCATTGGCGTGGTGTTCGGCTACTACCCCGCCCGTCGCGCCGCCAAGCTCGATCCCGTGGAGTGCCTGCGGTATCAGTAGACTGCACCTTTCTATGCCCCCGTCGGAAGACTAACTTTTTTTTGCGAAACCGGGTCCATAATGGCAATTTTTGCCAGATTGTGACATCTCTACGATCGCATGAAAACGAAAGACTGATGACGCGCGGATCCATACAAGGCATCGAATCA
>OLVZ01001171.1_pt1 | contig 23190 bp, 19 predicted proteins | sample 1673341 | NCBI WGS metagenome assembly OLVZ01 (sample SAMEA3178944, study PRJEB25190) | human gut metagenome | biome: human gut; feature: human-associated habitat; material: faeces | place: Austria | collected 2013 | reverse complement strand
AAATGCAGGAGTCGATCGAGGAGATGATGGCGCGGGCGCTTGCGCTCTACTGAACTACAGATAGAATTAGCCAAATTAGGTTTTACACGTCGTGAAATATTAGATTCGACAGGTGCCATCTTACGATTCGCACAAGCAACTGGAGCTGAACTTTCGGATGCAGCCGCATTGTCTGGTGCTGCATTGAGAATGTTTAATGCTAGCACTAAAGAAACAGAACGTTATGTATCTGCTATGGCTGTTGCTACATCAAAGAGTGCCTTATCTTTTTCTTACCTAGCTACTGCCTTGCCTATTGTTGGTCCGGTTGCAAAGGCATTCAATTTCCAAATAGAAGATACTTTGGCATTGTTAGGAAAGCTTGCAGATGCAGGTTTTGATGCTTCAATGTCTGCAACAGCCACTCGTAATATTTTGTTGAATTTGGCTGATGGCAATGGCAAATTAGCTAAAGCACTTGGAGAACCTGTAAAAACATTGCCTGAGTTGGTTGTTGGCTTAAAGAAACTGAAAGAACAAGGTGTAGATTTAAATACAACTTTAGAATTAACAGATAAACGGAGTGTCGCCGCTTTCAATGCTTTTCTTACAGCTTCTGATAAAATTGTTCCATTGAGGGAGCAAATTACAGGCGTGGATAAAGAACTAACAGATATGGCAGATACCATGAGTAACAATGTTAAAGGTTCTATTGCGGGACTTTCTTCTGCGTGGGAAGCATTTATGTTATCCTTCTATGATTCCAAGGGTATAATGAAGGATGTCCTGGATTTTCTGGCAAGAGGGTTGAGGAATGTTGCTACACAGCTGAAGGGGTATTCTGAATTACAAGATGAAGCAGACAATAAGGCTGTTGCCTTTGCACAGAAAGAGATGATGAAATCTGATATTTTGGAGAAGAATGCTAGAAATATGCAGAGGTTGTATAAAGAATATATAAATTCAGGAATGTCTGCTGATGAGGCGGCCAAAAAGGCTAAAGAAGATTATATTGAAACATTGAAGTCTCGTTTGGAATATGAAAATAGTGATTATCAATTAGCTATAGATAATCGTAAGAAATTGGAAGGAGAATTGAAAGACAGGGGATTCTTTACAATTCTGACCTCATGGAGACGCACAAATAATGTCATTAAAGATGAGATCGATGTTGCAACTAAAGCTGCTGCAGGTAAGAAGGCTATTTCATCAATAACAGAATCTCTTATTGAACAACTTGATACCATTGATTTGAAAGAGAATGGTGGTACAAAGGGGAATTCAGTAAAGGTACTTACTGATAAAGAAAAACGTGAACAGGAAAAAGCTCTCAAAGAGAAGCTGAAAATTCATGAAACTTATCAGGAGTCAGAACTAGCTCTTATGGATGAGGGACTGGAGAAAGAACTTGCTAAAATTGGTGTTGCTTACTCGAAGAAGATTGCTGCCGTCAAGGGTAATAGCAAAGAGGAAATTGCTACACGTCAGAATTTAGCTAAGGAAATGCAGGAAAAGCTAGATGAGTTTACTATTAAGTATAATTCTGATCGTGAGAAGAAGGATGTTGAGAACGCTCTTGCTGTTGTAAAAAAGGGGTCCCAGGAAGAACTTGATTTGAAATTGCACCAGTTGGAATTGCAACGTGAAGCAGAAATTGATGCAGCGGAGAAAACTGGTGAAGATGTAATATTGATAGATGAAAAATATGCTAGGAAAAAACAAGAGATTTACGGAAAGTATGCTTCTGATCAGGTAGCATTGATTGCGGAAAATGCAGCCCATGAGCAAGAGATACGTGACGCTGCGTATGTAATGGATATGCTTGCTCTTAAAAAGAAGTTAGCATCCAAGCTAATAACAGAAGAGCAATATGCGATAGAGGAATACAATTTACAACTTGAATATGCACATAAGACTACTGAAGCTGCGATTGAAGCTTTGGAACTGGAATTAACCGTTGAGAATATTACTGCTGAAGAACGTACTAAGATTGTTACTCAGTTGTATGTTTTGAAGGCTGCTCTCGCTAAAAAGGAGGCAGAATTACAGATAAGTGCTATTCAAAATATTACTAAAGCTGAAGATAAAGCGTTAAAAGAACGCCAAAAGAATCTCAAAAAATGGTTGCAAACTGCATCACAAGCTGTAGGGACTATTGGAAATCTTGTTTCTACACTTTATGATGCTCAAATTGATAAGATAGAGGAAGAGCAGGATGCTAATGATGAAAAATATGACAAAGATGTTGAACGGGTTGATAAACTGGCAGAGTCAGGTGCTATTTCCGAAGAAGAAGCAGAAGCGCGTAAACGTGCTGCAAAATCTTTGACAGAAGCAAAAAATGCTGAACTAGAAAAACAAAAACAAGAAATGGCACGTAAACAAGCCATTTGGGAAAAGGCGACTAGTGTCGCTCAAGCTGGAATAGCCACTGCACTGGCAATAACTGAAGCTTTACCGAATATTCCTTTATCTATTGTTATTGGTGCCATGGGAGCAATTCAGGTTGCAACTATTCTTGCAACTCCTATTCCTTCTTATGCAGAAGGTACCAAAGGAAATGATAGACATCCCGGCGGTACCGCTTTAGTTGGTGATGCTGGTAAGCATGAAGTTATTATGTATTCCGGAAAAGCATGGATTACTCCTGCTACTCCAACTTTAGTTGATATTCCTAAAGGTGCACAAGTCTTTCCTGATGTTGATAAGGTAGATATCTCTAATTTTGACATGCCGGATTGGGATTTTCCTACATTTTCACCGACATATTTTGCATCTTCTTCCGGTGACACCATTGTTTTCAATGATTATTCCCGATTAGAAAAAAGAGTTGATAGAACAAATCTCCTTTTGATGAAGAGTCTTAAAATGCAGCGTCAGGATGCGTCTAACCGTGATTTTGAACTGTATAAGTTGTCTAAACTGAAATAGCTATGATTGAAAGATTAAATCAGATAACATTGAATGATTTCATTGAGCTTTCATGTGGAAACTATGCTTGTTTGCTTTCGGACCGCGGATCTGTGTCTGAAAGCACACTTAAAGAGATGGCATCTAAATTAATTATCGAATACAGAAGCATTGTTAATCCTTCAGGTATGCAGGCTATGATTATGGACAAAGAGGATATGGTGAAGGAACGTGCCAAACTATTGAGCCTTCGTATATGTCAGACTCTTGTTTCTCTTGGCTTTTATGATGATGTTCGTCAGGTGTTGGGCCAACTAAATGTAGATATCCGGGATATGAGTGATGAGCAAGTTATATCGAAGCTTGATTATTTACTTCATTCTGCAATTTTTGAGCAAAAACGGAATGAGGAGAGACGCAGTGAGGAACATAAAGGAAGTAAGGCTACTCCTGAACAAATTCGTTCTTCTTTTGATGCTGAGATTGCTTTTCTAATGACATTCTTTAAAATGAGTATTGATTCCCGCGTAATTAATGCTGCTGTCTATGCGAATATCGTTCATCAAGCTGATGTTGAAATATCGATCAGAAAAAGAAGCACATGATAATATTGGTATTACATATATGCTGTAATTCGATTAATTTTTAATTAAAGCGAATTATTTCATACAGTCGTTTGTACATCTCCTTTAGAATCACAAACGACTTTTTTATGAATAGAAAAAACAGCATCCATTGTATAAATAGGCATTTATACAATGTTTTATTGTCAGAATTACGTACATTAGAGACGAAGTGTAATCGGATAACGGCAGAAGTGTCCGAGGTAAAAAAAATGATTGCCTTATTGCCCCCCGATATAGGCACTCTTATTAGTTCAATCGAGCGTTCTGCTAAGGAAATGCACGAACAAAGTATCATGCACCGGAAATATGTGGAAAGGTGCATTAATGGCGAACCGAAGATACACCTAATAAGGAGGGCTGACAATGGACTTTGAAAAGGAATTATCAGAAATATATCCTTGGATATTAAAGGTGGCAAGAAAATTCTGCTGTTCCATGCAAGATGCTGAAGACTTAGCCGGTGATACAGTTTATAAGCTACTTGTGAATCGTGATAAATTTGATTGTTCTAAACCACTTCAACCGTGGTGCCTTATTATAATGAGGAATACTTATATAATAAGATACAATAGAAATTCCCTTATACATTTTACAGGGCTTGATATGGTAGACGGAAGTGCCATTTCTAACTGTACAGCTCATTCAATACTGTTTGATGATTTGGTTTCCACAATACAACGGTGTGCTAAAAAATCCCGTTGTATTGACAGTGTGATGTACTATGCAGAAGGGTATTCTTATGAAGAAATAAGCGAAATATTAAATATACCAGTTGGAACTGTTAGGAGCCGTATTTCCTCTGGTCGGAAGTTTCTTCTTCAAGAAATAAGTTCTTAAACAGTTAAATAGCGTTTGAAAAAGGTTGCAGAAGAAAGAAACTTTAGATAAGTTATGTTATAGCGTAACTTTTGGCTATATTTGCAATAAAATTAAAGTGATATATTTGAACGTTTTTTCTAGTAGGAACTTATTATGTATTCATTAAATGTAAATAAAAATGGAAGCTCAAGATTTGATAACTATTATTTTTTCATTTTGCAGAAATAATGCTGGCTGGCTTTTTTCTGGAATAGGCGTAAGTCTTTTGGGATTTATAATAAAGAAAGTATTGTCGAGAAAGAAAAAAACAACAATACATCAGGAAGCTAATTCTAATAAACAATCTAAAATTACACAGGTAGGAGGGCATTATGAAAGACACTAAGCAAAATGCAAATAATAATACAAATACTACTGTTATTCAAGTGAATGGTGATTATTATTCAGGAATTACAGAAAGCCAGGCCAAAGAGATAGCCCTTGCTACTGTTAGAAATGAATTTTCCATATTATATGGGGAAGCCCAAAATATATTTGAAAAGCGTGTTCAAGAAATCGTCGATGAATCATTACTTAGAATACAACATGATAGCCCAGAATCGTTTAAAAGATTTAATGAACCCGCTATCCAAATGATTTTAAATACTGTTTATAAAGAATATGCAAAAAGTGGAGATTCTGATTTAAAGCAAAGATTAATAGATTTGCTTATTGCTAGAATTAAAGTTTCCGAGCATACTTTTACCCAAGTTCTTATTGATGATGCTATAAGAATAACTCCTAAAATAAGAATACAACATTTACAATTTCTGACATCTTTATTTTTTATATATAGTGGTTTGGTAACTTTTACTTGTATAGCAGAATATGACGAATGTATAACTATGTTGGCTAAGAATTATCCACTTTATCCTAAAGAAGCTTCTCTTTTCAATGTAAACGATGTCTATTTTCTTGCACTGTTAAAACATACCGGCTGTATTACGTATGCAGAAAGTTCTTCTTCATTAGTAGAAGAAGAAATATTAATTTGCTTTGGAGGTATTTTTAACAAAGGATTTAAAATATCTGATATAGATTCAGCTTTAAAAAAAGAGTTGGAAGAACATAATTTAATATGTACTAGTGAAATACAACCTGGTAATGTAAGAATAAATACACGAAATGAATTTGTTCTTCGTTTGGATGTTAATAAAATATCGAAAAAATATAGGAAAAATATGTATGATTTATACATCAACAATTGTAGTACAGTAGAAGATTTAAGAAATTACAATAAATCATTAGATAATAGAGTTCACGCTATGTTTGAATCCGTGAATTTCCTAAATAGAACGGAACATTACAGTTTATCGGAATTTGGTCTTTTCTTAGGACAACAGAATTTTTATAAAATGTTTCCTCGTTATTATACTTCTTTTGATTAGAGTTAAACAATGTGCCTTTGGAAACAAGAATCTGAAAGAGGTTAGACAGGTTTGCCCTACTTTAGGGTGAATTGTCGTTCAAGAATCATATATTTGTCTCAAAATACTATTTATGATACGTGAAGTGATATTAGAAGCTCTTAAAAAGAGAGGAATAAAACAGATTGAATTAGCCGATCATTTAGGGATAAATAAAAGCCCTTTGAATGCTTTTTTGAAGGGAAAAGGAAAGATTAGTATGGAGAACATTGAAAAGTCCTTTCTATTTCTTGGTATAGATATTATTTTGAAAAACAAATAGTTATATCATATTTTAGCAAAGCGTGATTTTCAAGAATTTAGCCAATCGGAAAACCGGTTGGCTTTTTCTATATATTTGCTCGTGAACGTTCAAAAGGAGTTAAAATGCTTTGTAAATATGTACTTACCGTTGATAGTATTTCCTATGATATTCCCAAATCTTGTATTCAGAATTGGGATGAAATAAAGTTTTCCCGTAAACGCTCCGGACTTGAAGGAATAACTAGAACCTTTACTTCAAAATTCCAGTTTGTTGGAGAAGCCTATGATCTCATATTGGAGGAGTATTTGAGCAAATACCTGGCTTCCAATGCTAGTATCACCGTTTATACTATAACTAATTCTCATACTTATGAAGAATTCTTCAGTTGCCGACTGGATTTCGGTTCATTGACCTATGATGGAAATACTGTTTCTATTAATTTGATAGATGATAGTGTCGCTAGTATCATAAAAGCCAATAAAGGTACACAGTACGAGTATTTGGTAGATGAGATAAAAGATACATATCAGCTTTATTATGATAGACTACCGTTTAATTACTACGCGAACTATATATGTGGTGGATACTCTTTAGAAGATGGAGGGCAATATGTTGATTTCTCAAGAGATATAACAGGAAAAACTATATTCCAGTCTCTTCCATTGGAAGTCGTAGAAAAAGACTTACCAGAATCAGATAGTCCTGTAGAAATAAATTCTGTGACTTTAGATACTTCTGTACCTGCTTTTTTAAGGGCGCATAAACCAGTCAAGGTATATATAACTCCCGAATTCAACTTTTATTTAGGCAGAGGAGATGTAATGTTGACACTTGCTAAAGTTGATGGGAACGGTACCACAAGCACTATTGCGAGTTGGATAAATACCGATTATTCAGGAAATACACATACAACAGAAAAAGACACTTATAGACCCGAACAATATCGGGATGTTTATGCAATAGACCTTCAAGATGGTGAATGTCTTCAATTTGTCATACATGATCCGATAGGTAATATGAATGTTAACGGACCTGGAAAGGTGTATTTTTCTAAATATTCACTACAGGTTAAATGGACTTCAATAGCATCACCTATCAATATAGATGTGGTAAAACCTATTACTGTTCTGAATAGTTTGCTCAAAAGTATGAATGGTGGTAAAGGGGGTATAAAAGGCGAGATAGCTTCCGGTGTAGACAATCGGTTGGACAATTGCCTTATTTTGGCTGCCGAAAGTATTCGTGGGATATTGTCTGCTAAATTATATACCTCATATACGAAGTTTGTAGACTGGATGGAAGCCTGTTTTGGCTTTGTTCAGAAGATTGAGGGGGATATTGTAAAGTTTGTCCATCGTGACAGCTTATTTACTTTTAATGGTAATAAGAATATATCAAGAAGCATTTCAGATTTTCAATTTAAAGTAGACAGTTCTAGGATATATGCACGAGTTAAAGTTGGTTATGATAAAGTTGATTATGAATGCTTGAATGGTCGTGATGAATTTCGATTTACTGCTGAATATACTACTGGATTGCAAGTAACAGACAATACACTAGAGTTAGTGAGTCCTTATCGTGCAGATGCTTATGGCTTGGAAATCGTGTCACAGAAAAGGGGAAGTAGTTCTACTGATAACGAAAGTGATAATGATGTGTTTATCGTTGGCGCAATGCTCGCTTATAATAAGGTTATTGGGAAAGCGGAATATGTACTAGAAAGGAATGCGGATTGGAAGATTGCAGGTGTTCTAAATCCTGATGCAATGTTTAATGTTATGTATTGGCAGAAAGCTATGTTGAAAGCTAATGCTAAGTATATTGGCATGTTCGCTGATTCTCTTCATTATGCTTCTTCGGATGGGAATAGCAATGTTATAGTCAATGATGTGAAATTAACTGATGACTTTATACTTGAAGAGCATTTGGTCACTTGTGGAGATGTTTCATTTACAACCTTTGATGAGGATATTCCACAAACAGATGATGGAACGATTAAGATTCAAAAAGGTGGCCTTGTTTACGAAGGTTACATCAAAGAGGTGAGTAGTGTGGTTGAGAGAAATGAGGGAGTGAAGTATGATTTATTTGTCCGTTCAATAACAAAAGCCTAGAATATGATTATAAGCCCGTTTACCCCACTGTTTTTTTCTCCGTCTACCGATAAGTTTGGAGCGAAGAGCAAATATGTGCAGTTATTTGCACGTACAGACCGGATTTTTGTTGAATTGATTTTGACGCCCAGAGAGCAGGAGCCTATTGTTTACATTAATAATCTTTTAAGTAATATATCTACACCTGTATCATTAAGCTCATGGAAGATGAATGATGATAAGATTCTTTATTTCTATAACATTTCATTGCTTCCATGTGGATACTATACTGTAACAGTTAATGGGAATACGAGTGAGATTTTTAAAGTTACGGACGATGAATGTGAGTTATCAGAAACCAGCCTTATTCAGTATTCAATGAAAGATAATAAGCAGCGTCTTGATGCTGTCTGGTGGATAGATGGGATGCAATACTTTTTTGATTTTCGCGTTCCTGGTGGTTTCAAAGATAACGGATGGACGTTCGGTGTGGATAATGAGCAGTTCGTGACCTCTGATGAGGATATTGTTGAGCTATTCAGCCACGAATATACAACAGTATTATTCACGCTTGGAAATGGGATGGGATGCCCTGTGTGGTTTGCTGAATTATTGAATCGTGTCTTATGCTGTAATTACGTCTACTTTGATGGTGTCCGATATACCAGAAAGGAAAGTAATGTTCCGGAACTTAACCAGCAAATAGAGGGATTGAAGAGTTTTGTGTTCAATCAAATGTTACAGAAGGTAAGAACGATGAATCCAGTTTTGGAATGGAATAACCAGCTTGCTATGAGGTGTGTACAAAGCGGTGCTTATAGGATAGCAGATGATGAAGGAATGCGTAGTATCAAGTATGGTTCAGAAAGTGAGGTTGCAGAGGTCGGAGCATATATCAATATGACTAAGGCTATTCCTAATACTGGAGTTTCTATTAATAGTGATACTATGGTTACTGTCAACAGTATTCATCACCTAGGTGTTGATGAAAATTCATATTGGGATTTGATTGCAATCAAGACGACTGACATAGATAACAAGTATATTGGTAGAAGAGGTTACGGTAAACTTACAGTTAATGGACTGGATAGACTAAAGAACGATTTGGACAACGGTTCGATAAATTTGCGTGCTGTACTATATAAAGGAGATTCGTATACTAACCTCATTGAAGGGAGTGTAATCAGTAGGGATGGTGTATGTGTCTTGAAAGGTATTAACGGTGGAGATATTGGTGCTCTGAAGGAGTTCCAACTTTATCTTGATAATGTCTATGATTGCGACATAGATAATCTTGGTATGACCATTGAGCTTGTATGGGTATATGAAAATGATTAAAAAAGAGAATTATGACAGAAACAGAAAAACAACAGATTATTAGCCTTGTGTTACAAGCGTTGAAGACAAACAGTCTTACAATAGAGCAACTGACTGATACAACAGAGCTATCCAAAGATATGTACGTTGAAGTTAGTGGCGGTCGGAAAATATCTATTGATTTACTTTCAAGTACCATTGCTAAAATGGTGAATGGTGATTTTGATGCATTAGTGGAGAATGTCAATAAGATTGCAAAAGATTTATCGGATGGAGACGCCGAGTTATTGAAACGTATAACAGGAGTGTCTGATAAATCCAATCCTTTGACTGACCCATTTAAAAGTATTGGCTCTTTTACTACTATTGATAGCTTTAAAGATAAATTAAAAACAATGTATTCTGGGGATTCTTCTATTGGGAATTATCGGTGTATTTTGTCTGTTGATTCGTCTAAGATTCCTGTAAATATACAAATTGAACGGTTGGAGCTTAATAAGGTTTGTCAATCATTCACTTCGTGTATACAACTGGCTACCATGTCAGACAATGCCGAAGGTGTATATTTAGGTACAGTTTGTACAATCTCACGAATAGGTATTGTTTCCAATGAGAGTGTTACATGGGGCAAATGGACCTCTGTAATAAATGACTTTGAGGAAAGGATAGGAAAAGCGAACGGTATCGCTCCTTTGAACGAAGAAAGTAAAGTTCCTTCTGAATGTCTGCCTGAACCGTTGTCTCTTGGGGAAGGTGAAGAAGAAGCTTTCCCCGGCAACCGTGGAAAGTCTTTGGAAGATACAATGAAAAATATCCCTTCCGATATAATCAAACCGGGTTCTTTCTCCGTCCTGTCTGACGCTTCCTATCTCAATGTGTATTTTAAGAAAGTGTCCAAAACAACCGGTAAAGAAACGGATGACAGCTTCCGTCTGCCTTCTGCTACCCTTGAACAAGCCGGCCTTTTGTCCGCCGAGGATAAGCAAGCCCTTGAGGATATGAAGAGCGGCACGCCCGCTGACGATGTAACACACCCCATCGTCATTGTTGATGAGATCCGCCCATTGAAAGACGGCTACTATACCCTTGAAACCGCTATTGCCGCCATTGTCTCCTATCAACAGGAATCTGGCGTCAAATATGAGCGAACGGGTCTCATCATTACTTACAAAACAGGCGAGTATGAAATGGAAACCCGGCAGTTCCAGGGTGCTGTGTCCGATTTTGCGACCCCTTCTCTTTGGAAACCCTTCGGGAATGGTGGTGGCGGTTCCGTTTTTGAAACTTCCGATGAACCGGCGGAAGGGGGAAAGGACGCCTTTTCAACTGGTGGCGCCTATGCCTATGTTCCGGCCAACCTCGACGTAAACGTGGAAACAGAAGGTATTGTAAAACTTCAGATGAAGAACGCTGCCGGTGAAACCCTTGGCGATGAAGTGCAGTTCGCTATCGGCACGGGTGGCGGCGGTCAGACTGGTGGTACCATTGTTGCCATTGCTTTCCAGTCGACACCTGTCTATGGCTCTTACGGCTCCACGCTACTAACCTTTGCCGCCATTCGTTCCGTGACCTCGAACGGTGTCGAATCCTCTGACAACCTGATTGAGAAATTGGAACTCGTAGACCGTGAAAGCGGGCTTACCGTCTGGACTGAAACCGTCAACAAAGCATCTTCCGGTGACATGAAGGACTTCTCCTTTGAACTGGACTTCACCACATACTTTACGGCTGCCGGTACTCGGAAATTCAAGCTGATAGCCACTGACGAAAGCGGCAACACCGGTTCCAAGAATGTCAATGTAACAGCTGTTGATATTACCTGTACCTGTGTGCAGGTGCTCAACTATACCCCTGAAACTCTGCTTACTCCGACAACTGAAAGTTTCAGCCTTCCACTCTATAAGTTCGGAAACAACACCTCTGATAAAGGTATCAGTGCCCAGGTTGACATCAAGATTAATGGTGAATGGCAATCCCTGTCTACCACCGTTGTAAATGACAACTACTCGCACTCCGTTGTAATCCGCCCTGCTTCCCTCGGCCTAGAACACGGTACCTATCCCTTGCGCATCCAAGGAACGGATGTCGCATCCGGAGTGAAAGGAAATGTCATCTACACGGCTGTCATGGTAATTGACCCGAATAGTTCCACACCTCTTGTTGCCTTGAGATACGATGATAAAAACGGTGGAGTAGTCCGACTGTACGAAACCGTAGAACTTGATGTTGCCTGTTATGACCCGTTGGAAATGACTTCACCCGTCAGCGTGAAAGCCAATAACGTGCAGGTAACACAAATTGCTGCCAGTCGTAACAAAACCTATCAGGTCAAACAACAACTGCAGGGCTACAAGGCTGACGGCACCGATACGGTCAACTATACTGCCGTATGCAAGGACGTGACTAGCGAACCTGTCCGGGTGACAGTTAGCGGTTCCGCCATTGATGCCGCCATAAAAGAAGGCGCCATCTATAACTTTGACTTCTCATCCCGTACCAATCAGGAAACTGACCATAGCATTGTCAGCGGTAATTATGAAATGAAAGTGGACGGTGCCAACTGGACTACCAACGGTTTTGGCACATTCTTGGGTGAGAACTGCCTTCGCGTAGCCGAGAATGTGGGCGTGTCATTAAACCATGCCCCGTTTGCCGGCTCGTCCATCGAATCCAACGGTGCCGCCATCCAGTTCGCTTTCGCTTCCAAGAACGTGACCGATGATGATGCCCTGCTCCTTAGCTGCTATGACGAAACGTCCGGTGCCGGCTTCTATGTCACCGGCCGGGTGGTCGGCATCTTCTGTAACAATGGTGTCGCCCGTCGTGAAGAACGCGCCTACCGGCAGGGTGAAAAGATAACCGTAGCCGTAGTTGTTGAACCTGCAAGCAACTACGTCGAACGTGACGGCACACGATATTCCATGATGAAACTCTTCCTCAACGGTGAGGAAGTCGCCTGTCTTGGTTATGTTCCGGGCGGCGGCTCCCTGATTCAAACCAAGTATATAACGATGGACGGCAAACTGGGTGATTTGTATCTTTATTACATGATGGCCTGGAACTCCTATATGGAATGGGCACAGGCGTTCAAGAACTACCTTGTCCGTCTGACCGATACAGAGGTAATGGTGAAGGAATACGCCTTTGAGGACATCCTTAAAAGCCAGACAGCCGAGGGTAGTACCCAAAGCCGCCCGTCGGCTGCCGAAATCTATTCACGCGGTATGCCTTACATTGTCGAATGCCCCTATGAAGGCTCCGATATAGAAGCACTGGACGGCACCACTTCCACTAGTACGAAGATATACATCACGCTCTATTACTTTGACCCCGAACGCCCGTGGCGTAATTTCAAGGCCGTGAGTGTCCAAACCCGCAACCAGGGAACCACCTCTGCCAAACGCCCGGTAAAGAATAAACGCTACTACCTCGCCAAGAGTAAAGGCAAAAACAAGGACACTCGAATCATACTACTTAATCCGGACGATACGACGGAGGAAGGACGCCGTGCAATAGCCTTGGCTGCCATCAACAAAGTACAGGTCGGTGATAATACAATCCCGGTCGATGTCATTACCGTAAAAGTCGATTACTCCGATTCCGGCAATGCGAACGACTGCGGCGCCTGTGAAATGATGAACGTTACATACCGTGCCTTGGGTGGTAACTATATGACACCTGTCCAACGTGCATTTGACGGAACATTTGACAGCGGTGACTTGCATATCGAAGGCTTGCAGATGAACCACTCCACCGCCAATCACCCGGTAGCCACCTATCGGTGTAAGGATGACAGCCTGCAAAACGTCTATTTCCATGCCAAAGGCAACTGGAAAGAAGACAAAGGGGAACAGTTCGCCTTCGGTTTCAAAGATACCCCCGGCTATAATAAAGGTTGCCTGAATTATGGTGACTTCATAGAGTTCTTCGGTACTCCTGACGAAACTTTAGACGCAATTGAGATACGCTTCAAACAGACTGACGGACTCGATACGGACAGCGTGTACCTGCTTTCCCTATATTGCGGTAGTTCGTACCGAATAATGAGGTATCAGGACGGCTCATGGAAAAAGCAGTCCGGTTCCATGAAGTATGAAAACGGCAAATGGAATGTCACCGGTGATGTCCTTAATCCCGTTGAAGGCTTCGAACTTCTTAATTACCAAGGTATGGACTGGTTTCAGGGCGTCGGTTCTGTTCAGGATATGATGGCCATGAAAACGGACAAGTCCTCATGGGTTCAAAAACTCGTGGATAACGGAACTATCTCTGCTGATACCTTCCCGGCATGGACTTACTACTTTGAATCGCTTGTCGATGATGACCAGCTCGCCATTGATTACGCTTTGGGTAAGAAAGTGCCCTATAACCTCTACCGATGGTTGCGCTTCTGTGATTCCTGCGATTACTCCAAAGGCGGGAACTGGCAAAGAACATGGAAGGAAAACCTGTATAAATACGCCTGCCCAGAAAGTGTCTTGAGTTATGACATCTTCACCGACTACCTTGCCGCCACTGACCAACGCGCCAAGAATATGCAGCCGATGTGGTTCTTGGAAGAGTATGCTTCCGTAACAGACGGTGTGTACAGCTCCGAGGATGCCATGCGCATGTACCTGAATAAAATCTATGACTGCGATACGCTCAATAGCAAGGACAACGACGGTGGTTGCACGGTTGACGCCGAGGTGGACCCCAACCGGACGAGCGATGAAACATTCACTAACCCTTATGCTGGCTACGGCTCCGTTCTGTTTAATAACATCTATCTCCAGCAAGTAGTGTGGACTGACTCATCCGGTACGGAACTCTCCCTGCGTACCGTTGCCGCCGCCATGCGTAACGTTCAGGCGACCATTGACGGCGTCACCCTGCACCCGTTCTCACCCGAAGGAGCTACGCATTTCTTCATTGACAAACGGCTCAAAAAATGGCAGAAACTGGTTAGTTCTTACGACGGTGAACGGAAATACATCTCCTATACCGCCACCTCTGATGCTATTTACTTCTATGCCCTGCAAGGTCTTGGACTTACCGCCCTTCCGTCTTTCATCGAAAGACGTTGGCGTATTCGTGACGGCTATTTCCAAACCGGTGATTTCTTCAGCGGTGTAATTTCCGGGCGCGTATCTTCCAAATCAAACGCCACCATCCGGATTGTCGCTGCTAAAAACGGTTACTTCGGTGTCGGCAATGACGCTAGCGGCAACCTTTCCGAAAGCTGCTTCCTTGAAGCGGGCGAAGAATATGTATTCACCAACTTCTCACATGAGGAAGGCGCCTTGCTGTATATCTATCAGGCTGACCGCATGAAGTTGCTCGACCTGTCTGAAATCTCCCTGTCAAGTACGGTGAGCTTCTCCGCCATGCAACTTGTGGAAACCCTTATCTTGGGCTCTGACACCCATACAGAACAATCCATCGGTTCTTACGCACCGCTTACCTCGCTGAACTGCGGCGAAATGCCCTTCCTCGTATCACTCGATATCCGGAACACACAAATCGCTACGCTCGTTACCGACAAATGCCCACGTATCGCCCATATCAATGCGTCCGGTAGCAAACTGGAGAACATCACTCTTGCAGAGACTTCTCCGATTAATGACATCTCTCTTCCACCAACAATGACAAGCCTCCGTTTTGTCGGTCTTCCTGAACTGACCTATACAGGTCTTTCCGCCCCGTCCGGCCTGCAAATAGAATCCATGCCGAACGTCCAACGCCTGCGTCTTGAAACGTCGCCTAAACTTGACGCCATTCAGATGCTCCGTGACGTCCTCGCTTCACAAACGGCATCCCGTAAACTTTCCATGCTCCGTATCTCGAACATGACCCTGAAGGCTGACGGCTCCGAGCTTCTTGCCATTCTCGAATATGGAGTTGCCGGAATGGATGAGGACGGCAACAGACAGGATAAACCGGTAGTCAACGGCACGTATGAACTGACAGTTATCCGTGAAACGGATGAAATCGAATCCCTTGAATCCGGTATCGACGGCCTTGTCATCCTTACCGTCATAGATGCCTACATCGACCTGATCAACTGGTTCAATAATGAGTCTTATGGCGGGGAACCGTACTACGATAACGTAACGCTGGACAACATCAATGAAGTCCTTGAATATTATAACGGCGAAACCTACGAAGAATATCTCGAACGGTTTGCTGAAGACAATATGGATATTAATGATTTAATAAACAAGTAACTATGACTAATGAACAAAGCGCCACGCTGCTTCGCTTGAACAAACAGGCACAAGTAGCAGCACTGAACGCCGTTGGATTCTCGGATATCACCGAGAATTCCCGCGCATCTGAATTTGGACAACGTATCAAGTGGGCTGCCGGCCTGCTTGATTTGAATCTTGCCTGTAACCGCATCTCGGATAACTCCAAATGGTATTTCACCCGTGAGGAATGGGATTCCCTCACGGTTACCAACAAACAGTTGTTTATCAAACGCGGTCTTCGTATCCGGGCACATGGACACTCCTTCGTAATTTCCGCCCAGGAGTGCTATAATGCCGACATGACTACCACCTTCTACTGGGGCGGTCAGGGCAAAGCCATAGATGGCCTGAATCAAAAAGGACTGGGCGCCATGTATGGCTGCTTCACGGGTGAGGAAGATACTGACCTCATTATCGCAACTCTGAAAGACCAAAATAATAGTGGTGTGATCGGTGCGCCAGCTGCCGAAGCCGCCCGTGCATACCGTGCCTACACTTTGGAAAGTGACGGTATCGAGGATGAATCCAACTGGTTCCTTCCTTCATCTGGCCAAATGCTTCTGATGTACCGCTACCGCGATAAAATCAATGAGATGATGCGTACCTTTTGGAGTAGTGACAGTATGCTGATGACTGATAAATACTACTGGTCATCAACAATTTGGGATACTAACTCCGCCTGGGCGTTCGAACTGAATACCGGGCGTATTACGAATCAAAACAAAAATTCAGCCCTTCTTCATGTGAGAGCTGTTGCTTCCGAATAGTATTAACTTAATATTATACAATAAAATGGATAAAAATATCGCCAACGCCATGCTTCTGCGCTTGAATAAACAAGACCAGATAGAAGCCTTAAAATCAATAGGTTTTACAACCGTGAATGAAAACACCCCCGCAAGCGACATCGCCAAATATATGCAATGGTCAGGTACGCTTCTTGACCTTTCTTTGGCTACGCTCCGGATTGAAGACGGTGAACAAGTCTTTTTCACGGCTTCCGAATGGAACTCCATGAGCGCGAATAATCGCTCCAAGTATATCCGTATCGGCATCCGACTTCGCGCCGAATGCCACCAGTTCATTATCGCCAAAAGCGACTGCGTTGACGCAGGCGGCAATAAAACGTTCAAATGGGGTGGCTACGGAACTGACCTACGCGGCCTGAAAAACTACGGCGGTGGTAACCAAGGACTCTATGATACCTTCGACGGCAAGGAAAATACCGATGTTATAATAGAAACCCTTGCAGGCGTCAAGGACACCCAGGGAACTGTCGGCGCCCCTGCCGCCGAAGTTGCCAGAGCCTATAAAGCCTGTACGCTTGAATCTGACGGAATTGAAGATACAACCGTGTGGAACCTGCCCGCATTGGGTGAACTTATGCTTATGGCCAAGTATAAAACCGAAATCAATGAGCTCATAACTTCTATGTTTGGCAATCAAAATATATTTACAAATGACTGGTATTGGTCTAGTACCGAATATGACGCTTCCAGCAGTTGGTACGTGTACTTCATCAGCGGCTACGTCAACACGAGCAACCGCCAGTACGCGGGCCGGGTTCGTCCCCTCGCCGCAATAAACACTTTATCCCTTTAATTCTTTATCCCTTAGAAAGTTAGCTAAATAAAAGCCCCGGTAGGGGCTTTTTAGTTTCACTTTTTTGAGCTAAAATTGTGTTAATTGCTTTACAGTTATTAACTTTGCGCCCTCTAATACATACATTAAAATATTAAAAAATTAACATGGCACTTACACAAGACCTTCCTATATCAAATTCGATGTATAAGCTTCTGAACCTTATCATTGATGCCCGGCAACAGTTCCCCAAGGCGTTCCGGTATGAATTTGGTACGGAGTTGATGATGCTTGCCGTTCATTGTTGCGAATATATCCGTTATGCAAATACAGATATGAACCTTGAGCATCGTGCAGATTATCTGATGAAGTTTTTGTGTGAGTTTGATGCATTGAAATTACTGCTAAGAGTGTGTGAAGAACGACATTTGACCAGCCTGACTCAAACAGCCGAAATCTGTCTGCTTGCAGAGAGTATCGGTAAACAAAGTACCGGCTGGTACAAAAAAACGGTTGCAGATCTCCAACGGCAAAAAGCTAACGGATCGCAACAAGTCGCAAAGCCGGAGTCATAATCGCCAAGGGGATTATGAGTGAGCAATTAGAATTATTTATTGGGCATCCCCCCGGTGATGAGCCGGGAAAGACTAAGATAGCGGATGCAACGGCTTCCAGCAGTTGGAACGTGAACTTCAACAACGGCAACGTCAACACGAACAACCGCCAGAACGCGAACCGGGTTCGTCCCCTCGCCGCAACAGGTAATATAATCTATGACATACTTCTTAGCAGTATTTTCGAAGCATCCGAAGATTGTGCCAGGCAGAAAAGAACGAGTACGGATTGTGTTGAGTTCTATAATGATTATCAGTCTGCATTGGTGCGGCTATGGTATTCTATTATTTACGGTGAATATGTACCGGACTTTTCAAAAGTATTCATACGGACTTACCCTGTATATCGGGAAGTCTTTGCCGCCGCTTTCATTGATCGTGTTGTCCATCACTGGATCGCTCTTCGTATCGAGCCGATTTTAGAGGAACGTTTTCGGGAACAAGGGAACGTCTCGAAGAACTGCCGGAAAGGTGAGGGATGTCTGTCTGCCGTGCACTATCTGAATAACATGATAGTCGAGGTCAGTGAGAATTATACTGCCGATGCGTACATTTTCAAAGATGACCTGTTCAGTTTCTTCATGTCTATCTCGAAATCGTTGGTATGGGAAATGCTGAACATATTCGTAAGGGACAATTATAAAGGCGATGATATTGAATGTTTGCTTTACCTTCTAGCCGTTACTATCTTTCATTGTCCACAAAATAAGTGTATCAGACGCTCTCCCGTCTCCATGTGGGACAAACTTCCCAGTAATAAAAGTCTGTTTCATAATGACCCTGACAGGGGAGTGGCTATCGGGAACCTGCCGTCGCAACTCATAGCCAACTTTCTGGCGTCTGTATATGATTATTTCGTGATGGAAATATTGGGATTCATGTATTATGTACGCTTTGTTGATGACTTTTGTATCGTGGTGAAATCTCCGGAAGAAATATTGTCCAAAGTCCATCTTCTTGATGGCTTCCTGAAAGAACAACTCCTTTTACGGTTGCATCCACGCAAACTGTATCTTCAGCATTATAAAAAAGGAGTCTTGTTTGTAGGGGCGTTCATTTTGCCTGATAGAATTTATGTATCTAACAGGGTGGTTGGTAACACATATAACGCTGTCAGGAAATTTAATAGAATAGCTGAAAGCGGGTTTGCTGAAGCCCATGTTGAGAAGTTTGTGAGTACAATGAACTCTTATTATGGCCTGATGAAACACTTTGCAACGTACAATATCCGCCGTAGAATTGCAGCGATGTTACTTCCTGAATGGTGGGAATATGTTTATATCGAAGGACATTTTGAAAAGTTTGTATTGAAGAATAAATATAACCATAGAAAACAACTAATTAAACATATCAAAAAACATGGATCAAAAAAATATCTTACCGCGTGGGATTGCTAAGCCTATCGAGCAACAGCCGGACGGAACCTGGATTGTGCGTCATCACTTCCGGGTGGTTGGTACCAGTGAGAATGGTGAAGAACTGGTAACTTTTGCCAGTTCGGAATATCCCGAGAAACCTACCTTGCAACAGATTCAAAGAAGTATTGACCGTTATCGGGTGTGTCTTACAATGTATGGAGATACGATTTCTGACGAAATAGAAAAGGTTGATCTTTCCGTGTATATGTTTACGGATTAATAGTTCAATCTGTTGGTTGTTTTAGGGGTGCTTTTCAAGCATCCCTTTTTTATTTATGGAAAAAGTGAAAATTATAATATCTTGTTTTATAGATATTTATCATAGAATTGATTTCCAAGATTTTCCATTTTTGTAAAACTCGTTATTATACTCAATACATTTGTTCCATACAGAATATTTTATTAATAATTAAACGCTATGAGTATGGGTATAAAAGTATTGTATGATTGGATTTTGCAATCTAACCGACCAGCACACGTCAAAGCCGGGATGTTCGTCTTTGTTGTAATGCTTGCCTTCTGTTTCCTTCTATTAGGCATTGGTTTCTGTGAATCTGCTATTGTTTCTTTAACGACAACCGCCATTGCCGCAATAGTGGTTGAGTACATTCAGAAAAAGTGCGGGTTCATCTTTGATTGGCTTGACGCATTAGCTACTGTTTTGCTTCCTGGGCTGATTACTGTGTTTTCAATATTGGTAGTAACTTTATGATTAATATTATGAGATGGTTATATGAGTTATTTAATGTAGACCAGATACGAATTATTTTCGTTTCGATGTTCAGTTCTCTTCTTGCTTATTTAACGCCGACTAAAGGTTTTCTTATAGCATTAGTTGTAATGTTTGGATTTAATATTTGGTGCGGAATGAGGGCTGATGGTGTTTCAATTATACGTTGTAAAAACTTTAAGTGGGATAAGTTTAAAAATGCCTTGGTCGAACTTCTCCTCTATCTTATAATCATTGAAGTAGTCTTCTCCTTTATGAGCTTGATAGGAGACGGTGAGAACTCATTGTTAGTTATTAAGACTATTACGTATGTATTTTCTTATGTATATCTTCAGAACGCATTTAAGAATCTGATTATTGCTTATCCTAGAAACAAAGGGTTTCGTATAATTTATCATGTAATACGTTTTGAATTTAAGCGGGCTACGCCTACGCACGTACAAGGAATTATTGATAGAATCGAAAACGAACTAGATAAAGAGGAAAGATATGAAAATATTGATTGATAACGGTCACGGTAGCAATACTCCGGGTAAGTGTTCTCCGGATGGTAGGTTAAGGGAATACTCTTATACCCGTGAAATTGCTGGGCGTGTAGTATTTGAATTGCGTAAATTAGGTATTGATGCGGAACTGGTCGTGAAAGAGGAAATAGATGTTCCTTTGTCAGAACGTTGTAGGCGAGTGAATGAATATAAGACTTCTGAAGCAATTCTTATTTCTATCCATTGCAATGCAGCCGGTAATGGTTCAAATTGGATGCAAGCACGTGGTTGGGAAGCATGGACCAGTGTGGGACAGACAAAAGCCGATAAGCTGGCTGACTGTCTGTATGCTACTGCTGAAGAATGTTTGTTTGGAATGAAAATACGGAAGGATATGGCAGACGGTGATCCAGATAAGGAGAGTAGTTTTTATATCTTGAAGCATACGAAGTGTCCGGCTGTTTTGACGGAGAATCTGTTTCAGGATAACAAAGAAGATGTGGATTTCCTGCTGTCAGAGGAGGGGAAACGGACTATTGTTTCTCTTCATGTGAAAGGCATTTGTAAATATCTAGGCATATGAAGTCTCTTCCGTGGATATTAGTTTGTCTATTGTTTGGTGTGATTGTGTGGATACGTTGCCATCCACACAATTCACCAACGGTGTACATTAAGGGAGATACTGTACATATTCGGGACACAGTAAGAGACACAATACCCCAACCGGTGAAAGAAACTCCGAAACGTATCGATACGGTATATTTACCTATCTTGATAGATACTACGACTGACAGAACCGTAGAAAGTGATTCAATTTCGGTACTTATACCGATAACAAGCAAAGAATATGAGACCGATGATTATCGGGCCATAGTCAGTGGATATAAGCCCAGTCTTGATTTCATGGAGGTGTACAGAGACAAGGAGATTATAACTCTTCCGCCTTTACAGAAAAAGAAACGCTGGGGATTAGGTTTGCAAACTGGATATGGTTATCCGGGTGGTTGGTATGTTGGTGGAGGAGTTAGTTATAACTTATTTATGTGGTAAAATGTGGAAATTTTAGGTCTTTCATTTGCTTTTTGCAAATAGAAATACGACCTTTGCAATTGAAAATTAATATTAGAAACAATGTAGAATCAAATAAGAAACACCTATAAAATAGGATATATAATAATATTTGAACCCAGAATATGACATAAAAGTTGTATTCTGGGTTCAGGTGTTAAAATAGTATTCATTTTATTGACTAATTTATTATTGGATTCTATAATTTAAAATTAAAAAAATGAACCGGTATTGAAATGTTTTTTTCAATATTGGTTCTTTTTTATTACATTATTACGTGCAATGCCAGTGAACTTAACAAGAATATATTCACATAAAGTTTGTGGATAAAAATATTTTCAAAAATGATTTTAGAAAAAAGAGTACCCAATAAAATAAGCCTACGTTTTCTTAAAAATGTTTTTAGTCTAGAATTTTTAGTGGAGGAGAAGCTTTAGATTTATGAAAAAATGGGAGGGTACAATGAATTTCAAAAAATCTATATCAAAAAAAAGTTTGCTTCGTAGAATTAGCGGAATAGCTTTAACATTAGTAATGGTAATAAACCTTATGTATGGTTATAGCGCAGCTAAAGCACAAGTTACTGAGGAAGCCAGAAAGGCATCACAGGTAGCAGCACAAAAAGCCGAAGCAAATAAGGCACCATACCGTAACGTAATGTATTACGGTGACTGGTCAATTTATTCAGGTCAGAAAAATTTCACACCTGATAAGATTGACGGTAGTTTAATAACACATTTGAATTTTGCATTCATGGATGCAGATGAAAATGGTGATTTAATCACAACAGACACATGGGCTGACTATGAAAATCCAAATGTAGGATATTCAGTTGGCACAGACAACAAATACGCAGGCGTGTTAGGAGGTATGCTTTTATTAAGACAAAAATATCCTAACATGAAGATTGGTATTTCTGTTGGTGGTTGGACAAGATCAGGGGATTTCCCAAAACTTGCAGCGTCAGAAAAGACAAGAAAGAACTTTGCAAATAATGTTGCAAAATTTGTTCATTACTATGGATATGATTTTGTAGACATTGACTGGGAATATCCAACAGCGGACAGAGATCCTGATCCTGAAGGCAATGGCGTTGCCATTGATAAGGGATGCAAGGGCTCAGCAGCAGACACACAGAATTATACACTGTTATTACAGGCAATTAGAGATGCATTAGACAGCTATGGAGAAGCTGATGGAAAGTATTATGAATTATCAGTGGCAATGTCAGCATCACCAAAGATGATGGCTGCAATAGAATACGAAAAGGTATTAAAAATTGTAGACTTTGCAAATATGATGACATATGACTTAAATGGTGCATGGGGAGGATTTACTGCTCACCAGACAGCGCTTTACACAAATCCTGCATATGATGAAGGGGACGCAGGTCTTTCAGTTGATTCATGCATTAAGTATCTTGAAAATAAATACGGTGACAGCATTGATTATTCAAAGATTGTAGTTGGTATTGCACCTTACACAAGAGGTTGGAAAGAAGTTAAAAAGGAAACAGGAAGAGATCCTAAGAATCCGGGCTTATATGCAGACGCAACAGGAGAAAATGGCGTAACTTATGCATACGGAGACATTAACTCTTTAATAAGCAA
>OLVZ01001164.1_pt1 | contig 23270 bp, 18 predicted proteins | sample 1673341 | NCBI WGS metagenome assembly OLVZ01 (sample SAMEA3178944, study PRJEB25190) | human gut metagenome | biome: human gut; feature: human-associated habitat; material: faeces | place: Austria | collected 2013 | reverse complement strand
CGTTAGGGACTTGCACCCATTAGAATAAGCTCATGCCGAGCATACAAGAAAAAAAGGAATGATGAATCGGCGGGCGCATCAGGTGCTGCTACCCGCAGACTCGATTGTTTCAACTCTTGAATGCCTCGGCCTCTGCCATGGCGATGATGTCTTCGCGGTCAGGTTGGCGTGCGGGCCCCTCAGCGTCTGCGGAATGCAAGGGCATAGCCTGACGCTCGCCATCCTTCTGATCTTGGGCAGCATGGGGATTTTGGTTGACCTCCTCGCTATCCTCAGCGCACTTCTCCGTGCGCATCCTGCGGCGGTCGGCAGGTGCAGGCTGCTCCCTAAAGACTTCCTCCTGGAAGGGCGAGACGTGCTTCCGGTCCTCCTTCGGCTTGTCGCCGACGATGAAACTCTCGGTCTCATCTACCGAAGGCACGAGGCCGACGGGCTCCTCCTCCATCTTCGTCCTGTTCTCCTTCGAGGCAAACACGCGGTCGAGAAACTTCGTGTCCTTGCGGAGCTTGCGGAGCGTGTCCTTCGACGCCTTCTGCTGGCTCTCCTTCTTAGAATAGCCACGCGCGTCGCAACCCTCCACGTCCTCCAGCATCACGACGAAGTGGAAGACGGGGGCTCCCTCCTCGCTGGTCTCGTTGCCCAGCAACTTGAAGTTGAGCTGCACCCGGTTCTTCTGACACCATTCGATGAGCTTCGACTTGAAGTTGACCTCCTTGTAGGCGAGTTTGTCGATATTGATCATCTCGCCCAGGATCTGGCGCTCCATGAAGCGCATGCAAGCGTCGTAGCCCTTGTCGAGATAGATAGCACCGACGAGGGCCTCGAATGCGTTGCCCGCCATGTTGCTGTTGTGGCCGGACTGGTGACCGCTGGAGAGGATCAACTTGTTGATACCCATCTCCTTGGCCAAGTGGTTGAGGGTCTCGCGCTGCACGAGCTTGGAGCGCGTGGTGGTGAGAAATCCCTCCCGCTTACCAGGGAAGTGACGAAACACAATATCGCCTACTACCGCATCGAGGACGGCATCGCCGAGAAACTCCAGCCGCTCGTTGTTCATGGGCTTTCCCTTCTCGTTGCGCCGCGCGATGCTACTATGGAGCAGCGCGATCTTGTAGTATTCGATATGATGGGGCCAGATGCCTGTGATCCTATGGAGAGACAAGAAAAGCTCCTTGTCCTTGCGGAAAGGGAGCTTAATCCTGTCAATCAGATTATTCAGCATACTTCTTGAAGATAACGCAGGCGTTGTGTCCGCCGAAGCCGAACGTGTTGCTCAGGGCCGCACGAACGGTACGCTTCTGTGCCTGGTTGAAAGTATAGTTGAGCGCGTAGTCGATCTCCGGGTCCTTGTCCTCCTCGTCGTGGTTGATGGTCGGGGGAACGATGTCCTCGCTCACGGCCTTGACGCAAGCCAGGGCCTCCACGGCTCCGGCAGCTCCGAGCAGGTGGCCCGTCATTGACTTCGTGGAGGAGATATTGAGCTTGTAGGCGTGCTCGCCGAAGACCTCCTTGATGGCCTTGGCCTCGGAGATGTCGCCCACATGGGTGGACGTGCCGTGTACGTTGATATAGTCGATATCCTCCGGCTGCATCTGGGCGTCGGCCAGGGCGGCCTCCATCACCAGTTTCGCACCCAGTCCCTCGGGATGGGAAGCCGTGAGGTGATAAGCGTCGGCACTCTCGCCCTCGCCCACCATCTCGGCGTAGATTCTGGCTCCGCGCGCCTTGGCGTGCTCCAGCTCCTCGAGGATGAGGCAGCCGGCACCCTCGCCCATCACGAATCCGTCGCGGCTGGCCGAGAAAGGACGGCTGGCGTGGGTCGGGTCATCATTGCGCGTCGAAAGGGCCTTCATGGCGTTGAAGCCACCCACACCACACTCGCAGATGGCAGCCTCCGCACCACCGGCCACGATCACGTCGGCCTTGCCGAGCCGCAGCAGGTTGAAAGCGTCGGCCAGCGCATTGGTCGAAGAGGCACAGGCGCTGGTGGTGGTGAAGTTGGGTCCGTGGAAGCCGAAGTGGATGCTGATCTGTCCAGCGGCGATGTCGGCGATCATCTTCGGGATGAAGAACGGCGAGAAGCGGGGACCTTTCTCCTTGTTGAGAGCGTAGTAGGAAGCCTCCTCCTCAAACGTCTTGATACCGCCGATACCTACACCATAGATCACGCCGACGCGGTTCTTATCGACCTGGTCGAGGTCGAGGCCGCTGTCCTTCACACCCTGCACGGCACTGGCCATGGCCAACTGTGCGTAGCGGTCCATCTTGCGGGCGTCCTTGCGGTCGATCCACTCGTTGGGATTCCAGTTTTTCACCTCACAGGCAAACTGGGTCTTGAAGTTGGTGGCGTCGAACAGCGTAATCGGAGCTGCGCCGCTCACACCCTTGACCATGTTCTCCCAAGTCTCCTCGGGAGTGTTTCCCAGCGGGGTGACGGCGCCGAGACCCGTTACGACAACTCTTTTCAGTTCCATGTATATAGTGTCTTATCGATTGATGAAAACGTATATTGGGCGCCGTGCGGGGCTTACAGTGTCGTAAGTAGCGAATTTGCCCTTAGCCGGGCTATCCACACCTGACACCTGACGCCTGACGCCCGACACCCAATATATGTGTCTGTCCTAATGTAAAAAACGATACCGTAGAGACAGAAGACGCTTACTTAGCGTTGTTCTCGATGTATGCGATGGCGTCGCCTACGGTAGAGATCTTCTCTGCCTGATCGTCGGGGATGGAGATACCAAACTCCTTCTCAAACTCCATGATGAGCTCGACAGTGTCGAGAGAGTCGGCACCCAAATCGTTGGTGAAGCTCTTCTCCGGAGTGACCTCCTCTGCATCTACACCCAACTTATCTACGATAATGTTCTTAACCTGTGCTGCAATTTCTGACATGATAATCTTGTTAAAATGTTGTTACTTTGTTTTCTCTTTCAAAATTTCGGGTGCAAAGGAACGGAAAAAATTTCGTTTACACAAATAAATCTTGAAGAAATCCACCCTTTTTTGCACATCAATACCCTATTTGTGCAAGAAAATGCCCTCTTTTTATAGGTATCTTGCGCTAAATCAACCCAATATTACATTCTCATTACATCCGATATGCTGTAGTTTGACAGAGAAATAGAGTGGTTCCATGACCCATTTCCAGATCTTTTACCTTCCCTTCTCCCACCATCGAGCGGTCTTCCGAGCTGCCCACAAACACAGACCGCATTGTGCGTCAACCATTTCGGCAAACAGAGCAGAGAAGGGACATAATAGAGTACGGTAGAATAAAGTAGAGTAGAGGCAATATAATATAATAAGGAGAAACGAAGGGTGCAGACCGCTGGGAGGACAGAAAAGGAGGGTCATCATAACATGTTAACGTTTAACGTTATAATGTAAGGTCGCAGCCATTCCTCTCGCCAAATCAAAAACGTGACAATGTGACAACGTGACGTGTGACAACGAGAAAAAGCGCACGTCAAAACAAAAACGTTAAACGTTATTATGTTATTATGTTATTATGTTATTACGAAGCGGGGCGGGCACCTAACCGGAGACCGCGAACCAGAGAGCCTACAGACTGGAAATAGGAAAGCCCACAGGCAGCGAACTATAGGGACTACCGACTGCGACTTTTGGAATAAGTTAGGATCGAGGCAAGAGACAAGCAACCATCAGGGTGATAGGTAAGTTACCCCACGGAAGGTGCCCAGTTTTCCACCCTCCCGCGTCCGTTGAAATAGATACCCAACAAGGGGTTCTGAGATCCTAAAATGGCACGCGACCACGTGGGGACCCAGAAAAGCAGGCAAACAAGGCAGAAAACAACGGAAAAGTTTGGCCAAGTGCGATTTTCTTCGTACCTTTGCACCGTTCAGAGGAATGAGGGGCTTGCGGAAGCTCCTCATTTTTATTTATATAAACGTTTATGATAGACAAGAACGTCGTAAAAAGATTAGTTGAGGAATGGCTTGCGGGGAAGGAATACTTCCTCGTAGATGTTCAGGTTGGCACCGACGATCGCATCGTCGTTGAAATAGACCACGCTGATGGCGTGTGGGTGGACGACTGCGCGGATCTGAGCCGCTACATCGAGGACCATCTGAGCCGTGACGAAGAGGACTACGAGCTGGAGGTGGGATCCACCGGACTGGGCCAGCCCTTCAAGGTACCCCAGCAGTATGTGAATAACATCGGCAACGAGGTGGAGGTCCTCACACAGGATGGCAAGAAAGTGAAGGGCACGCTCAAAGCCGTGGAAACCCCGCGTTTCACGGTCTCCGTGCCGGAGAAAGTAAAAGTAGAGGGCAAGAAGCGTCCCGTGATGATGGACGTGGACTACGACTACGACATGAATGAGGTAAAGTACACGAAATACATTATAAGTTTCAAATAAGCTATGGCAGCAAGAAAAAAAGAAGACATGCCGAACATGATCGAGACCTTCAAGGAGTTTAAGGACACCAAGAAGATCGACCGTGCCACCCTCGTTAGCGTGCTGGAGGAGAGCTTCCGCAGCGTGATAGCGAAGATATTCGGCTCCGACGAGAACTTCGACGTCATCGTCAACCCCGACAAGGGCGACTTTGAGATATACCGCAACCGCATCGTCGTGGCCGACGGCGAGGTGAAGGACGAGTACAAGGAGGTGTCGCTCACGGACGCTCAGAAGATCGAGCCCGACTACGAGGTGGGCGAGGAGGTCTCCGAGCGCATCGACTTCGCGAAGTTTGGCCGCCGCGCCATTCTCAACTTGCGCCAGACGCTGGCCGCCAAGGTGCTGGAGCTGGAGCACGACTCGCTCTACAACAAGTACAAGGACCGCGTGGGCCAGGTCATCTCCTCCGAGGTCTATCAGGTCTGGAAGCGCGAGGTGCTGCTCGTGGACGACGAGAACAACGAGCTGCTGCTGCCGAAGACGGAGCAGATACAGAGCGACAACTACCACAAGGGCGACACCATCCGTGCCGTCATCCTGCGCGTGGACAACACCAACAACAATCCGAAGATCATCCTCTCGCGCACGGCGCCCGCCTTCCTGGAGCGTCTGCTGGAGGCCGAGGTGCCCGAGATTGCCGACGGCCTGATCGCCATCAAGAGCGTGGCACGCATGCCGGGCGACCGCGCCAAGATCGCCGTGGAGAGCTACGACGACCGCATCGACCCGGTGGGAGCCTGCGTCGGTGTGCACGGCAGCCGCGTACATGGCATCGTCAAGGAGCTCGGTGGCGAGAACATCGACGTCATCTCCTGGACGGCCAACACCAAACTCTTCATCCAGCGCGCCCTCAGCCCGGCCCGCGTCAGCTCGCTCACCATCGACGAGGAGAACAAGAAGGCCGAGGTCTATCTCAAGCCCGAGGAGGTGAGCCTCGCTATCGGACGCAGCGGTCTCAACATCAAGCTGGCAAGTATGCTCACGGGCTACACCATCGACGTCTTCCGCGAGCTCGACGAGAGCCAGGCCGAGGAGGACATCTACCTCGATGAGTTCTCCGACGAGATCGACCAGTGGGTCATCGAAGCCATCAAGAAGATAGGCCTCGACACGGCCCGCCAGGTGCTCAACGCTCCGCGCGAAATGCTTATCGAGAAGGCCGACCTCGAGGAGGAGACCGTCGATAACGTCATCAAGGTCCTCAGGGCCGAGTTTGAGAGCTAAGATGGAGCCGTCCTGTCCGCGCCGACAAGGCGCATCCTCTCAGGAAGGGCAACACATCAGGAAAGAAGCAAAGAGAAAGGGTGGAGGACGACAGTCTCCACCGATAAAAGGTAATGGCGGGTGATGGTTTTGACCAGCGGCTCATAGGGTGTGGCCGCACTGGTCCGCACCATGTTCGGAACATCTGCGCCACCCTCACATCGTAAATCAATACCAGCACCCCCTACCTCTATTAAGATATTAATGAGTATCAGATTAAACAAAGCAATTAGAGAGCTGAACATCGGGCTCCAGACGGCTGTGGAATTTCTGGAGAAGAAGCCGAATCTGGGCGAAGTGAAGGGCGACCCCAACTTCAAGCTCAGCGATGCGCAGTATGAGGCCCTGGCCACACAGTTTAACAAGGATAAGCAAGTGAAGGCCATCGCCGACAAGAAGTTCCCCAAGAAGTCGAAAGAGGGCGGCAAGAAGAAGCAGTCCCAGGGAGGCGTGAAGCGTGGCGACGACGGTCTGACGAAGATACAGGCCTATACCCCGCTGGGCAAGATCTACCTTGACCAGCTCAACCGCAAGCCGGGACAGAAGACCGACCAGAAGCCGAAGGCAGACCAGCCCAAGGCCAAGGAGGAGAAGCCCGTACGCAAGCAGGAGCCACAGCAGTCCAAGCAGGAGCAGCCGAAGCCCGCACAGAAGGAGGCAGCACCCCAGCACAAGGCAGAGCCGAAGGCCGAGAAGCCGGCCGTGAAGGAGCAGCCGAAGGAGACTGCCCACAAGGAGGTGGCCCAGAAGCCCGCGGCCCAGAAGGAGAACGCTCAGAAGGAAAACAAGGAGCAGGCCAAGCCCGCAGCCAAGGCCGTGGAGACGGAGCAGAAATCCGCCAAGCCCGCCAAGAGCGAGAAGCCACAGCCCGCAGCGGCAGTCCAGACTGAGACCGCCCAGAAGGAGGGCAAGGAGCAGGAGCCCACCACGACAGAGGGCGGCGCACCCTTCCAGACGCAGAACGAGAAGAAGCTGCTCAACCAGCCGAAGCTCAACGTGCTCGGCAAACTCGACCTCAGCACCATCAACCAAAACACGCGCCCGAAGAAGAAGAGCAAGGAGGAGCGTCGCAAGGAGCGCGAGGAGAAAAACGGACAGGGCAAGAAGAAGCGCGTACGCATCAACAAGGAGCGCGTCGATATCAATGCCGCTGCCAACCAGCAGCCCGCCCAGCAGGGCAAGAAGCAGGGCCAGCAGCAACAGCAGGGCCAGGCCGACGGTGGCGGAAAGCGCAAGAAGAAGAACCGCGGACGCAGCAACAAACCGCTGGAGGTCGATGACGAGGCCGTAGCACGCCAGGTCAAGGAGACCTTGGCACGCCTCACCTCGAAGACCCAGAATAAGAAGGGTGCCAAATACCGCAAGGAGAAGCGCGACGCTGCCCAGGAGAAGCTCAACCAGGAGGCACGCGCCGAGCGCAAGCAGAGCAAGACGCTGAAACTGACGGAGTTTGTGACCGTATCGGAACTGGCCACGATGATGGATGTGCCGGTGACGAAAGTCATCTCCACACTCATGTCGGTGGGCATCATGGTCTCCATCAACCAGCGTCTCGACGCCGAGACCATCAACCTCGTGGCCGACGAGTTCGGATTCTCCACGGAGTATGTTAGCGCCGAGGTGCAGGAGGCTGTCAGCGAGGAGGCCGACGACGAGAACGATCTCGTGCCGCGCGCCCCGATCGTCACGGTCATGGGCCACGTCGATCATGGTAAGACCTCGCTGCTCGACCACATCCGCAACACCAACGTCATCGCCGGCGAGGCCGGTGGCATCACCCAGCACATCGGTGCCTATAGCGTGACGCTGAAGAACGGCAGCAAGGTGACGTTCCTCGACACACCAGGCCACGAGGCCTTCACCGCCATGCGTGCCCGTGGTGCGCAGGTGACGGATATCGCCATCATCATCATTGCCGCCGACGACTCGGTGATGCCTACCACCAAGGAGGCCATCGCCCACGCACAGGCCGCCGGCGTACCGATGGTCTTTGCCATCAACAAGATAGACAAGCCGGGAGCCAACCCCGACAAGATACGCGAGGACCTGGCCAACATGAACCTCCTGGTGGAGGAGTGGGGCGGCAAATACCAGTGTCAGGAGATCAGTGCCAAGAAGGGCATCGGCGTGGACGAGCTCATGGACAAGGTGCTCCTGGAGGCCGACCTGCTCGAACTGAAGGCCAACCCCAACCGCAAGGCCACGGGTACGGTCATCGAGTCGTCGCTCGACAAGGGCCGCGGCTTCGTCTCGACGGTGCTCGTGAGCAACGGCACGCTGAAGACGGGCGACATCGTGATCGCCGGCACCGCATGGGGCAAAGTCAAGGCCCTCTTCAATGAGCGCAACCAGCGCATCGAGAAGGCCGGACCCGCCGATCCCTGTATCGTCCTCGGACTCAACGGCGCGCCCACGGCGGGCGACACGTTCCACGTGCTCGAGACGGAGCAGGAGGCACGCGAGATCGCCAACAAGCGCGAGCAACTGCAGCGCGAGCAGGGACTCCGCACGCAGAAGCGCCTCACGCTGGGCGACATTTCCCACCGCATCGCTCGCGGAGAGTTCCACGAGCTCAACATCATCGTCAAGGGCGACACCAACGGATCGGTGGAGGCACTGGCCGACTCCTTCCTCAAGCTCTCGACGGAGAAGGTGCAGGTCAACGTCATCAGCAAGGCCGTGGGACAGATCTCCGAGAACGACGTCATGCTCGCCTCGGCTTCCGACGCCGTCATCGTCGGCTTCCAGGTGCGCCCGTCTGCCGACGCGCGCAAACTGGCTGACCGCGAGGGCGTGGAGATCAACACCTACTCCATCATCTACGACGCGCTCGACGACATCAAGAGTGCCATGGTCGGCATGCTCGACAAGGTCAAGAAGGAGGTCGTCACGGGCCAGGTGGAGGTACGCCAGGTCTTCAAGATCAGCAAGGTGGGCACCGTGGCCGGTGGTCTCGTCACCGAAGGCAAGGTGCACAACAAGGACAAGGCACACGTCATCCGCGACGGTATCGTCATCCACACCGCCGCCATCAGCGCGCTCAAGCGCTACAAGGACGACGCCAAGGAGGTGGCAACGGGTCTGGAGTGTGGTATCTCGCTCGTCAACTACAACGACATCGAAGCTGGAGACATCCTGGAGACCTTCACCGAGATCGAGGTGGAGCAGAAGCTCTAAGCCGACTGCGGGGACTCAACGGCCGTGGCTACTGCCTACGGCCCGCCCCTCGGCAGCCGCCTGCCCCCTACCTTATTAAAATATGGCCACAACGGCAGCCGACCGCAAAAGGACGGCGCGCCGCTTGCGGCCTGTTTTTCAAAGCAGAACCATTCAAACAATGGAAGAAATAAAAGAAGAGAAGAACGCATTGGTGCGGGAGATAGCCGACAAGAAATATGAGTACGGCTTCACCACCGACGTGGAGACCGACATCATCCCCGTGGGTCTCAACGAGGACATCGTGCGCCTGATCTCACAAAAGAAGCACGAGCCCGAGTGGATGCTGGAGTTTCGCCTGCGCGCCTTCCGCCATTGGCAGACGCTCAAGCAGCCCACATGGGGACATGTGCACATCCCGCCCATCGACTACCAGGCCATCTCCTACTACGCAGACCCGCTGGCGAAGAAGCCGCAGAACAAGGAGATAGATCCCGAACTGGAGAAGACTTTCGACAAACTGGGCATTCCTCTGGAGGAGCGGCTCGCACTGAGCGGCACGGCGGTCGATGCCATCATGGACTCCGTCTCGGTCAAGACCACATTCAAGGAGAAACTGCGGGAGAAGGGCGTGATCTTCTGCTCCATCGGCGAGGCCATACAGACCCACCCAGACCTCGTCAGGCAGTATCTGGGCACGGTCGTCCCCTACAGCGACAACTTCTTTGCCGCGCTCAACTCGGCGGTGTTCTCCGACGGATCCTTCGTCTATATCCCCAAGGGCGTACGCTGCCCGATGGAACTGAGCAGCTATTTCCGCATCAACGCCCGCAACACGGGACAGTTTGAGCGCACGCTCATCGTGGCCGACGACGACTCCTACGTCTCCTACCTGGAGGGTTGCACGGCCCCAATGCGCGACGAGAACCAGCTCCATGCGGCCATCGTCGAGATCATCGTCATGGACCGGGCCGAGGTGAAATACTCCACCGTCCAAAACTGGTATCCAGGCGACGAACACGGACGGGGCGGCGTGCTCAATCTTGTGACGAAGCGTGGCGACCTGCGCGGCGACCACTCTAAACTCTCCTGGACACAGGTGGAGACGGGATCGGCCATCACGTGGAAATATCCCTCGTGTCTGCTGCGCGGCAACGACTCCGTAGCGGAGTTCTACAGCGTGGCCGTGACCAACAACTACCAGGAGGCGGACACGGGCACGAAGATGATCCACATCGGAAAGAACACGCGTTCTACCATCATCTCCAAGGGCATTTCTGCCGGACACAGCCAGAACAGCTACCGCGGCCTCGTCATGGCTACAGCCAACGCCGACAATGCGCGCAACTACTCCAGCTGCGACTCGCTGCTGCTCGGCAGCGACTGTGGAGCGCATACGTTCCCCTATATGGACGCCCACAACGACACCGCGGTATTCGAGCACGAGGCGACCACGTCCAAGATCTCGGAGGACCAGCTCTTCTACTGCAACCAGCGGGGCATCCCGATGGAGGAGGCCGTGGGACTCATCGTCAACGGCTACGCCAAGGAGGTGCTCAACAAGCTGCCGATGGAGTTTGCCGTCGAGGCACAGAAGTTGCTCAGCGTCTCGCTGGAAGGCACGGTGGGATAACGCATCCACAGGCCACGATGCGGCAAGACCAACAAAAGAAGGAGGAACAATGAGAAGAAAGATGATCATGGGCCCGGCCCTTGCGGCCACCCTGCTGCTGACAGCCCTGCTGCCGTCGGCGGCTTCAACACCCGTCCCACGCTGGACGCCACAGCCCTACCGCCAGTATCTCATCAAACTGGAGGTGGAGCGCGACACCATGACCGCACCGTCGATCATGCTCCACGGCGCAAAGACCAAACGGAAAGTGGACGTGAGCCATTTCAAGGTGGGGCCCTTCTGGGTACCAGACCCACCCTCGCTCTTCGAGCAGGAGGACGAATGGCGCGACAGAGACCGCTACAAGAAAGGGCGGATTCTCGGCGACCTCATCGAGGACATCATCAACATCTTTCTGTTATAACTATCAAACGACAACCAAATCCTTATAGATATGCTTGAGGTAAAAAACCTGCACGCCACCATCGCAGGCAAAGAGATATTGAAAGGCGTCAACCTCACGGTCAGAGACGGTGAGATCCACGCCATCATGGGACCCAACGGGTCGGGAAAATCGACCCTCAGCGCGGTGCTGACGGGCAACCCGCTCTACAGCGTCACCGAGGGAACGGCTTTCTTCAACGGCAAGAACTTGCTGGAGATGAAGCCCGAGGACCGCGCCCGCGAAGGTCTGTTTCTCTCTTTCCAGTACCCCGTGGAGATTCCGGGCGTGAGCATGACCAACTTCATGAAGGCGGCCATCAACGCCAAGCGCGCGTATGAGGGCAAGGAGCCGCTGAAGGCTGCCGACTTCATGAAACTCATGCGCGAGAAGCGCCAGATCGTAGAACTCGATCCGAAACTCGCCCACCGATCCGTCAACGAGGGATTCTCGGGCGGAGAGAAGAAGCGCAACGAGATCTTCCAGATGGCCATGCTCGAACCGAAGCTCAGCATCCTCGACGAGACCGACTCCGGACTGGATGTCGATGCCATGCGCATCGTCGCCAACGGTGTCAACAAGATGCACTCGGCAGAGACTTCCGCCATCGTCATCACCCACTACGAGCGACTCCTGGACATGATCAAGCCCGACGTGGTCCACGTCCTCTGGCAGGGTCGCATCGTCAAGACTGCTGGTCCGGAGCTGGCGAAGGAAATTGAAAAGCTCGGCTACGACTGGATCAAGGAGGAAGTGAAAGGAGAGGAGACCCAAGGATGACCGAAGCAGAAAAGCAATACATAGACCTATACACCGAGGCCTCGGAAGCCATCAAGGAGCATAGCGCAGAGGTGATGAACGCCGTCCGCGACCGCGCCTTCGAAGACTTCCGCCGCCAGGGCTTCCCGACAAGGAAGGTGGAGCGTTATAAGTACACCGACATGGAGAAGGTCTTCGCTCCCAACTACGGTCTGAACGTGAACCGCATCGAGTTTCCTGTCGATCCCTATGCGGCCTTCCGCTGCGACGTGCCCAACCTGAGCACGCTGCTCTATTTCGTCGTCAACGACGCGTTCTACGAGAAGCGCCTGCCCAACGTGCAGCCCGAGGAGGGAGTCATCATCGGATCGCTGAAAAAGGCGGCCGAGGAGCATCCCGAACTCATCGCTCGCTACTACGCGCGCATCGCCAAGACGGAGGAGGACGCCATCACGGCGCTCAACACGATGCTGGCCCAGGACGGCCTCTTCATCTACGTGCCGAAAAACGTGCAGATGGAGAAGTGTGTGCAGATCATCAACATCCTGCGCGCCGACGTGAGCATGATGGTCAACCGACGCGTGCTCATCGTGATGGAGGAGGGTGCCAAGGCTAAATTCCTGTTCTGTGACCATACCGCCGACGACCACGACTTCCTCGCCACACAGGTCATCGAGGCCTATGTCGGCGACAACGCCTCGCTCGACCTCTACTGCATGGAGGAGACCCACTACAAGAACCATCGCGTGAGCAACGTCTATATAGAACAGCAGCGCGACAGTAGGGTCAACCACAATGTGATAACGCTCCACAACGGCGTGACGCGCAACCGCCTCGACCTGGTGTTCAAGGGAGAGGGCGCGGAGTGCTATTGCAGTGGCTGCGTCATCGCGGACAGAAAACAGCACGTGGACAACAATACGCTCATCGACCACCAGGTGCCTCACTGCACGAGCAACGAGCTCTATAAGTATGTGCTCGACGATGAGGCGGTGGGTGCTTTCGCTGGGCGCGTCCTCGTACGCCACGGAGCACAGAAGACCACCTCGCAGGAGACCAACCAGAATCTCGTGGCCACGAAGACGGCAAGGATGTACACACAGCCGATGCTGGAAATCTATGCCGACGACGTGAAATGTGCACACGGATCCACGATAGGACAGCTCAACGATGCTGCGCTCTTCTATATGCAGCAGCGCGGCATCAGCCAGAAGGAGGCCAAACTGCTCCTGGAGTTTGCCTTCATCAACGAGGTCATCGACAAGATGGACCTCGAACCGCTGCGCGACCGTCTCCACTACCTGGTGGAAAAGCGTTTCCGTGGCGAACTGAGCAAATGTGTAGGCTGCAAAATGTGCCAGTAGGGCCGGCAAGATTCATTCATCAAAAGCAAGAAGCGTAAAGCCATGTTGGATATAGAAAAAATAAGGAAAGACTTCCCCATTCTCAGCCGTGAGATCTACGGCCGTCCGCTGGTCTATCTCGACAACGGTGCCACGACCCAGAAGCCGCTCTGCGTGCTTGATGCCATGCGCGACGAGTATTTGAACGTCAATGCCAACGTCCACCGTGGTGTCCACTGGCTCTCACAGCAGGCCACTGACCTCCACGAGGCGGCCCGCGAGACGGTCAGGAAGTTCGTCAACGCCCGTTCCACCAGCGAGATCGTTTTTACGCGGGGCACAACGGAGAGCCTGAACCTCGTAGCTTCGTCCTTCGTGGAGGGCTGCATGGAGGAGGACGACGAGGTCATCGTGAGCACGATGGAGCACCATTCCAACATTGTCCCCTGGCAACTGCAGCAGCAACGCAAGAACATCCGCCTGCGGGTCATTCCCATGAGCGACGACGGTGCGCTGCTCCTCGACGAGTACGAAAAGTTGTTTAGCGAGAAGACAAAGCTCGTCAGCGTCATGCACGTCAGCAACGTCCTGGGCACGGTCAATCCCGTCAAGGAGATCATCCGCATCGCCCACAGCCACGGAGTGCCCGTGATGATCGATGGCGCACAGAGCATCCCTCACATGAAGGTCGATGTGCAGGACTTGGATTGTGAATTCCTCGCTTTCAGCGGCCACAAGGTCTATGCGCCCACGGGGGTAGGCGTGCTCTACGGCAAGGAGGAGTGGCTCGACAGACTGCCGCCATACCAAGGGGGTGGCGAGATGATCGAGCGGGTGAGTTTCGACCACACCACCTTCGAGCGTCCGCCACTGAAGTTTGAGGCTGGAACGCCTGACTACATCGCCACCAACGGACTTGCCAAGGCGATCGACTACGTCTCAGCCATTGGCATGGAGAACATTCAGGCGTATGAGCACGATCTCACCGACTACGCCCTGCAGCAGCTCCGCGAGATCGAAGGAATGCACATCTATGGCCACGGCAAAGGCATGGAGGCTGACGCCGTCATCTCCTTCAACGTCGCCGACATCCACCATGCCGACCTCGGCACACTCCTCGACCAACTGGGCATTGCTGTGCGCACAGGCCACCATTGCGCCCAGCCCCTCATGGACCGCCTCGGCATACTCGGCACCGTCCGTGCGTCGTTCTCCTTCTACAACACGCGAGAGGAGGTCGATACGCTGGTAGCAGGACTACGCCGCGTCATCAAGATGTTCTGAAAATGATTCCGAGTGGCAAAAGATGGAGCCATCTATTGCATTTTTGACCACAAAATTTTGCAATATAAGAAAATCTCCGTAACTTTGCACCTGGATTTTGTCCTATGGTGTAATGGTAGCACAACAGGTTTTGGTTCTGTTTGTAGTGGTTCGAATCCGCTTAGGACAACATACAAAAGGATTCCTCTCTTCGGAGAGGAATCCTTTTGTTGTATTGCCACTTATTATATCGTCGTTTGTTGTATGGTGATTGTTGAAGCGTAGTGAGTTATATTGCGCTTGTATTGTACTGCAACACAACATTTCACTCAAAATAGGCACGAAACGCCTCTGCCTGCTCCTCCAATAGTGTGGGTTGACCATTGGCGTAGCGGTTCCACACCTGCTGACACGGAGCCAAAAGCGGAAGGGAAGCCTCGGTGGTGCGCATCAAGTAAGGGTCGCAAGCCTGGAAGGTCTCCAGCACCTGCACCACCTTCTCGGGCTTCAGTTTCATCAGACGCGCCAGTTCTGCCACCTCGGGCGTGTCCACCACCATAGTATGGGGCACAAGCCGGAAGTAGAGATCGAGGACGAGGACCAGCATGACAGGCTTCAATTCGTGGTCTTCGGTCAATGGCAGAAAGAAGTCCTCAAACGTGTTACGCACCTCCACCCCCTCGTAGAAAGCCTGCTCACAACCGAACCCCTTCATCTTCCGAAGCCGCGCAATGTCTTTTGCAAGCCGACGCGGCTTCTGGGCGTAAGTTTTCCAGACCAGTTGTAGCACCAGGCGGTCACGACGGTCCATCTCCTGCAGTTGCTGGTGGATGAATGGGGGCGGAAGATGTAGTTCCACAGCAAGATCAACAGCCTCACGCGCATACACAGCCTTCACGCCCGTAGGACGCTTCAGGTAGAGTTGCAACACGAGCAGCCAGTAGTCATCGTTCCAGAGAGGATGAGTAGCCATACGCATTATCTTAGGTTTTCTATACTTTATCTTTAGATGTAATCCTTATCTACGGCGCACGGGCTGACCAGCCTGGTCAACTCGTTCACCGTTAATATAGATATCAAACGTCGGTCCGTTCGACCAACCGTCGCCAAAGTCCTGATTGCTGCCTCCCAAGATCTTCACGTCGTCGAGGGAAAATTGCAGCGGGGAGACCTTCAGCGTAGTGGGATTTTCACCATCGATACCGATAAAGATTTTGCACTCAAAGTCAAACTCCACGACGCATTGTTTGCCACCAACATTGAGCGACAGCGACAGAGGCTCAGGTGCAAGGCGCACATAACCCTCCGACTCCTTGCTCGAAAGGCCTCCGGACAACCCATATCTGATCAACAGGTTCTGCAGCGGCGCAGAAGCAACAGCACGCGCCAGGGCCGTATCCTTCAGACAGGGCGCCACGAGACTGATGGGGAAATTGGGGATGGTAATGCGCTGGTTCCCATAGCCACCTACGACGTATTGCAGCGGCGCAGCAGAATCGGGGAGCATGGCCCGTATCACACTATCCTTTAAGACATCCTGCCCACCACGCAGGTCAGTGCGGTAGATGCGAAAGTAGCACATATCGTAAGTGCCTGCCATCGTGTCGCAGATCCGCTTCACGTTGGCCTCCCGATGGAAATAGCTATTGGTCCAACGCGGGCTCGCACGGTGGCAGCTGCCCAACAGACAAACCGTCACAACGGCGAAAACAGAGAAAAGAACAGACTTCAATCTTTGTAGCTTCATATCTTTGAATTTTTAAATAACTGCCTTTAGATAACGAAATCTGCACCGAATTATTGCACCATTGGCCTTTTTATGACCTTTTGCCAACAAAAAAGAAGCACGACATGATGGAAAACGAGTCTTTTTTTGTAATTTTGCAACGGAATTGAAACAGTCAATGTGTACCAGCTCCTATTGATGATATCATCACAACAACATCACACAATATGCACACCAGCGACTATCTGATCATCTTCATGAAAGTTTTGGGCGCGTTGGCCCTGCTTATCTATGGCATGAAGGTTATGAGTGAGGCGCTCCAGAAGATGGCCGGCTCTCAACTGCGCCACATCTTGGGAGCAATGACCACCAACCGCTTCACAGGAATGCTCACGGGAATGTTTGTCACCTGTGCCGTCCAGTCCTCTTCCGCCACCACCGTCATGACGGTGAGCTTTGTCAATGCCGGTCTATTGACCCTTGCCCAAGCCATCTCCGTCATTATGGGTGCGAACATCGGCACCACGCTCACGGCGTGGATCATGTCGCTTGGCTTCAACGTCGATCTGACCATGGTCGTCTTTCCGGCCTTCTTTATCGGCATCATGCTCATCTATTCGAAGCGACGGCGCTTCATCGGCGATTTTCTCTTTGGCATTGCGTTTCTGTTCTTTGCCCTTGTCCTGCTATCGGCAGCTGGCAAAGAACTTGATTTGGAACACAATCCTGACGCCATCCACTTCTTCTCCTCCTTTGACACCCATAGCCATTTCAACATAGTGGTCTTCGTGCTCATTGGCACCCTCATCACCTGCATCGTGCAGAGCAGCGCAGCTGTCATGGCCATCACCATCCTGCTGTGCTCCACGGGCGTCCTTCCGATCTACTTTGGCATTGCCCTTGTGCTGGGCGAGAACATCGGCACGACGGCCACGGCCAACCTCGCGGCGCTGGGAGCCAACACACAAGCCCGAAGGGCGGCCCTGGCCCACCTGGTGTTCAACGTCTTTGGCGTGGTCTGGGTGCTCTGCCTGTTCTATCCCTTTGTCGATGCGGTCTGTTCTTTGGTAGGCTACGATCCAACGGGCGCTGGTACCTCTCAGACACAGAAGGCAGTCCTCCTTCCGATTGTGCTGGCAGCGTTCCATACCTGCTTCAATGTCACCAACACCTTCCTGCTCATCTGGTTCATACCCCAGATAGAGCGTATCGTCTGCCTGATCATCAAGCCGAAGGCCAAGCAAGACGAGGAGGACTTCCGCCTGCGCTTCATCCAGGCTGGCATCATGAAAACCCCAGAATTTGCCGTACTGGAAGCCTCCAAGGAGATCCACTCCTTCTCTGGGCGCATCCATAGAATGTTTGGAATGGTGCGCGAGTTGCTCGGGGAACAAGATGGCGAGGCCTTCGTCAAACTCTATTCGCGCATCGAGAAATACGAGGGCATTTCAGACAACATGGAGATAGAGATTGCCAAATATCTCGACCAGGTGAGCGACGCCCATCTGAGCGACGACACCAAGGAGAAGGTGCGAGCCATGCTGCGCGAGATCTCAGAACTGGAGTCTATCGGTGACGCCTGCTACAACATGGCGCGCATCATCAGCAGAAAGCGTTCGGGCAAAGATGAGTTTACCGAGGATCAGTACAACCATCTCCACCAGATGTTTGAACTGACCGACGATGCGCTGGAGCAGATGACACAGACCCTGGTGGCCCACCGCGGCAGCGTGGACGTCAACCGTTCTTTCAACATCGAGAACGAGATCAACAACTACCGTAACCAACTGAAGAACCAGAACATCAACGATGTCAATGAGCATAAGTACTCCTATGCCAGTGGCACGATGTATATGGACCTCATCAACGAGTGCGAGCACCTGGGCGACTATGTCGTCAATGTCGTTGAGGCGCGCATGGGCGTGAAGCAGCACGAGCCAGAACCAAACATAGACTAACGACCGCCCACACCCGCTCTACCAGCACGTGAAGCCCCGACTGTACAAACTCCTGTACCGTCGGGGCTTCTTGCCAATAGGCCTTCCTAGAGCACGCCAGCAAGCCATTCTCCATTGACTCGAGCAAAACACAAGGGCCAGGAAGGATCGCTTGCAAAAAGAAAGGCTGACTCCTTTTGGGAACCAGCCTTTCTTTTTTAGTTTATTTCTTGCAATAAGCAAGCCTTATTTCTTGCCCCAAGCAAGATTACTTCTTGTTCAAAGCGAGGTCGAGGGCAACGGCGATAGCCACCGTAGCACCTACCATCGGGTTGTTGCCCATACCCAGGAAGCCCATCATCTCAACGTGAGCAGGCACTGAAGAAGAACCTGCAAACTGAGCGTCGGAGTGCATACGACCCATGGTGTCGGTCATACCGTAGGAAGCAGGACCAGCAGCCATGTTGTCCGGGTGGAGCGTACGGCCCGTACCACCACCTGAAGCCACTGAGAAGTAGGGCTTACCGGCGAGCGTGCGCTCCTTCTTGTACGTACCAGCTACCGGGTGCTGGAAGCGGGTCGGGTTGGTGGAGTTGCCAGTGATAGACACATCGACATCCTCGCTCCAGTTGATAGCCACACCCTCGCGTACGTCGTTAGCACCGTAGCAGTTGACCTTGGCACGAGGACCATCGGAGTAAGCCGTGCGATCCACGACCTTCAGCTCGCCCGTGTAGTAGTCGAACTCCGTCTTCACATAGGTGAAGCCGTTGATACGGCTGATGATCATGGCAGCGTCCTTGCCCAGACCGTTGAGGATAACGCGGAGCGGATTCTTGCGCACCTTGTTGGCCATCTCAGCAATCTTGATGGCACCCTCGGCAGCAGCAAACGACTCGTGACCAGCCAAGAAGGCGAAGCACTTCGTCTCCTCGCGGAGCAGGCGGGCAGCCAAGTTGCCATGACCCAGACCCACCTTGCGGTCGTCGGCCACAGAACCAGGGATGCAGAATGCCTGCAGACCCACACCGATAGCCTCTGCGCAGTCGGCAGCAGTCTTGCATCCACGCTTGATGGCAATAGCAGCACCGCAGACATAGGCCCACTTGGCGTTCTCGAAGCAGATACGCTGCGTCTCCTCACACATCAGATAAGGATCAACACCTGCCTCGTCGCAGATCTGATTAGCCTCCTCTACGCTCTTGATGCCCTCAGCGTTGAGAGCTGCAAGAACCTGCGCCTCACGACGCTCCTGACTTTCGTAACTTACCTTTCTAATCATAATTATGTTTCTCCTTATTATTCTTTACGTGGATCAATCGCTTTAACAACACCCTGCTCGGCAGTGGTACGACCGTAGCTGCCCGTGAACTTCTTCACAGCCTCGTTGGCGTCCATACCGTTCTTGATAGCCTCCATCATCTTGCCGAGGTGAACATACTCATAGCCGCAGACCTGATTGTCCTTGTCGAGGAACTGGCGTGTGATGTAGCCCTCGGTCAGCTCCAAGTAGCGCGTACCCTTAGCCACCGTGCCATAGAGCGTACCCGTCTGTGAACGGAGACCCTTACCCAGGTCCTCAAGACCGGCACCGATGGTCAGACCGCCCTCAGAGAAAGCGCTCTGCGTGCGTCCATAGACAATCTGGAGGAAGAGCTCGCGCATAGCCGTGTTGATGGCGTCGCAGACGAGGTCGGTGTTCAGCGCCTCAAGGATCGTCTTACCCGGAAGAATCTCGGATGCCATGGCGGCAGAGTGGGTCATACCCGTGCAACCGATGGTCTCCACGAGCGCCTCCTGGATGATACCGTCCTTCACGTTGAGAGACAGCTTGCAGGCTCCCTGCTGGGGAGCGCACCATCCCACACCGTGGGTGTAACCCGAAATATCAGCAATTTCCTTGGCATAAACCCACTTTCCCTCCTCAGGAATGGGAGCAGGTCCATGGTTGGGGCCTTTGGCCACAACGCACATGTTCTTTACTTCCGATGAATAAATCATAATAGAATTATTAATGTTTTGTATTGATAATATTTATACCGTTCACTTATCAAAAGACAGGCTGCTATCTTGTTGATGTTACCCTGTGAAAGGACCAACGCAACGCCGTGTCCATATTCGCGTACAAAGGTATAAAAAATAATTGATTCCTATACTAAATAATGGGGATTTTATTTCCCCAAGGGCTCTTTTTTGACTAAAAAATGCTAACTTTGTACACAGGTTGCGCCACTCCTGCCCGATGTGGCGAAATCAGAACACTTACACAGCGAAGGCCAGGCAACTTCATCCGCCCCAAGGCCCCACTTCATAAGACGATACAAAATGAAAAATCATATTGGCAGGACGCTGCTGGTCCTCATACTACTTATCCATTCGCTTACATCGCTGGCCTCCAGCCAAAGTAAATACACACCCCTCATCCGCCAAGTGAGGGGATGGGCGTCGGAAAAGATCCTCTCCAAGGGCGACCAGTTCTTGCAAAACAAGGAGGAGGACAAGGCCCTGGTGATGTACATGCTTGTCTGCTCTCGCACCAACGACCGCATGACCGACGAGGAACTGACCGACTGTTCGCTCGCCAACCTCAAGGTGGGCGACATCTTTTACGCCCGCGGCAACTATATTAACGCCCTGGAAAACTACCAGGAGGGTCTGAAACTCAGCGAGACTTCTGCCTCCAAGGCCCATCTGTCCTTGATCTACAAGAACATCGGCAACGTCTATTGTATGTTCAAGGACTATGGCAAAGGCTTCGATTATTACAAGAAAGCCTATCAGATCCGTCCGAAGAACGACAACGAACTCACGTTCAGGATCCTGGCCAACCTCTTTGGCGTATGCATCAACCGCAAAGACCTCGAAGGCGCAAAGAAATACCGCCAGCTCTTGTTTGCCGCCCCTCGCCCCAACCTTCCCATCGACCAGTTCTTTCTCTCGTTCTCCACCGCCTTGATGGCCTCACAAGAGGCACGCTACGCCGAGTCTAACAAGATCCTGGTCAACCTCGCCGATTTCTGCAACCGAAACAAACTGCCCCCTACCTATATCTGCTCAGCCTACGCCGAACTCTACTCCAACTACCAAAACTTAGGCGACATAGATCAGGCCAAGCACTATATCAGCCTCTGCATCGATCATGCGGAGCGAGAGAAGATGCTCCACTACATCCCCGAGACCCTGCGCGACATGGCCCAGATACAGCGCAAGACGGGCAATGCCACACTCGCTCAGCAGTATGAGAGGCAATACCTCAGTCTCATGGACTCCATCTACAACTCGCAGCGGTTCAACGTCGTGAAGAACCAGCAGTTCATGTACGAAGTCGATAAGACCGACAAGGAGATCACGCGCCTCCACCAAGAGGAGGAGATACACCGCCAAAACGCCCGCCTCTACCAGTTGCTCTTCCTCGTGAGCATCCTCGCCATAGTCCTTGTCTCCATGCTCCTCTTCTATGTGGTGCGCCAAAAACGTGATTTGGAGGCCAGCTACCGCAAACTCTACGACATCAACCGCAGTCACGTGGAGACGGGAGAGAAGAAAGCCCCACGCACCACCAACCTTCTCAAGGAAGACCAAAAACAGCTGCTGCTCGACGGCATACGGAGAGTGATGGAGGAGACCGACGAATACTGCCAGCCAGAGTTCACCGTCGCTACCCTCGCCAAACTCATCGATTCCAACGAGCGCTACGTCTCCATGGTCGTCAACGACCACTTCGGCAAGTCGTTCACCGAGGTGCTCAACGACTACCGTATCAAGAAGGCCTGCGAGCGTCTGACAACCAATAATGCAAAGTATGCGCAGCTCACCATTGCCGCCATCGGACAGAGCGTCGGCTACAAGTCGCAGACCACTTTCGTCAAGCAGTTTCGTAAGTGTACGGGGCTCACCCCCTCCGTCTATCAGAAGTTTGTCGCCGAGGACCGACGCAACAAAGAAACGGGAGCATAACTTTCTCCCGCTTCTTCGTTTTAGTCACCTAAATCTACCATTTTTGCCGATTCCATCGAAAGATCGGTTTATTTTGTACAAAAAACTGATCTTTTTTACGCTTTAAAATCGTGTCATTTTAGGTCGTTCCTCTCCATTTTCGTGAAAGTGGAGAAGGGCGATTTGCGCCCTATTGGCCTATTGCTTACTTTTGCAGCGTCAATTCATCAACCAATACATCGCCTGCCGGTGGGATTCATTTGCATGCAAGTAGTTCCACTGGTGGGTTTTTAAAAAAACTTATGCAAAACAAAAACCCATTCATGGCCATTGGAGTAGCAGCATCGGTATTATTGCTGCCACTCAACGCCAAAGCCCAGAAAACTCCATCAGGGCTTAAAGATAGTAATCCTCCTACCGAGCTCCGGGTCTCTAAGAAGATGACGCCCGCGGAGCGCCAGGCAAAGATGAACGAACACATCGCCAAGCACCCGTTATTGCACAAGAGACTCGTGCCTCAGATGGCGAAGAGAGACAGCCTCGTGCGTCTCAACCGCAACATCGAGGCCGGCATCAAGACAAAGCAGACTCCCCAAGTTCCTATATTAAGAGCCAAAGACGCAAAGCCCATGACTTTTTGGGGGAATGTGCTCTATGATGCCACTTGGGGTGCCGAGACTCCCGAGTATGGTATATACACCTTCGGCACCGAAGCTCCCATCTCCGTCAAGAAGCAGTTCCAGGATGAATTCTTCCGTGCCACGGGTGCGGGCGCATGGATTGAGGACAACCTCTACTTCGTCATGTACCAAAACTTCTGGGGCACCGATATGATCTACTTCTACCATTATGATACCAACACCTGGGAGAAGAAGGTCGAAAAACGAATCGAGGACTACTCCCTCATCGCTTGTGAGACAGCCGTCGCTGCCGACGGCACGGTCTATGGCTGCTTCCTCGATGGCAATGGTTCGAACAACGAGTTGGGTATAGCCGACTACGAGAACATCACCCGCTCCACCATTGGCCGCCTGCGCCATAGCTATGTAGCCATGGGTATTACCAGCGACAACATTCTCTATGGTATTGCCGAGGACGGCAACCTCTATAAGATCGACACCTCCACCGCCGAAGAAACTCTGGTAGGCCCCACGGGCAAACAACTGAAGAAGGCTGATGACAGTTTCTACTACCAAAGTGGTGAGATCGACCAGACTACCAACACGTTCTATTGGGATTGCGTGGATAGCAATCAGAAATCCACTCTCTACACTGTCGATCTCGCAACAGGTCAGCTGACGGAGATCGGCGACTTTGCCAACAACAATATCATATCCCTTCTTACTATTCCCAATCGGGTAGGAGGTAAATGCTAATCATAAAAGGCATTCACCTTCTATTTTC
>OLVZ01001154.1_pt1 | contig 23391 bp, 18 predicted proteins | sample 1673341 | NCBI WGS metagenome assembly OLVZ01 (sample SAMEA3178944, study PRJEB25190) | human gut metagenome | biome: human gut; feature: human-associated habitat; material: faeces | place: Austria | collected 2013 | reverse complement strand
CTTCCGGCCTGTGAGCCTATCAAAAAAGTGAGAGCCTTTCGTCAACGGGGCGGAAGGGTGTGTGCGGGAAACCCGGGAAGGGTGTCCTGCACGATGATGATCCCCATTTTTCAGAACTTTTTGAAGTTCTGAAAAATGCCTCAGCGTGTTGAAAAGACTATTTCGACACGCTGACAGGCCGGAAGCACTTGACTTCCGGCCTGTTTTTTCACTTATTTCCTTCGCACGGCATAGATGACCACCAGCAGGCCCACTGCGGCGCAGACGGAGCAGAACAGCAGCATCCCGCTCACCCCGGCCCGGTCCAGCAGCTGACCGCTGACGAAGTTGCCGAAGGCGGAGCCGACGCCGGTGGTGGCCATGCCCATGAGGGACTGGCCCTTCACCTGATTGGCCGGGTCGATGTGTTCGGCCACATAGTATACCGTGGCGGGGATGAAGATGCCGTACTCGAAGAAGTCCAGCGCCGCCGCCAGATACAGCACCGGCACCGACCGGGCTGCCCAGAACAGCCCGGCCCGGATGACGAAAAAGACGGCGCAGAAGATCAGCAGCCACGCCAACGGCACCTTCCGCCGCACCCGGCTGAACAGGCCCATGGCGGGCAGCTCCAGAAACGCCGCCACCGCCAGCGCCGAGCCCATCATGCTCTCGCTGCCGCCCACCTTGCCCACGATATGGATCATGTAGGTGCAGGTGGCGCTGTGGCAGGCCATCAGCAGCGCACAGCCCACCAGCAGCCATGTGTAGGCGGGGTAACGCCGCAGCAGCTGTCCCACGGACAGCACCGGGCCGCTTCCTGCGGCGGCCGCCGCCGTGGGGGAGGCCCGGAAGCGCCACGTCAGCAGCAGGAGCAGCAGCATTTCCCCGGTAAATACCGGCAGCACCGCCGTGGGGGCGTACCGCTCCACCACCACGCCCAGCACCAGCACCGATGCGGCGTAGCAGGCGGAGCCGAGACCCCGGCTCAGGCCGTAGTTCAGGGCCACGCCATGCTGCTGCAGCTCCATGGCCATGGCACTGTGGAAGGGGGCCGTGGCCGTCAGTGAGATGCCTACCAGCACATACAGGGCCGCCGTCACCGCCATGCTCCCGGCGGAGTACCACAGCCCCACGGCGCACAGCAGCAGAAGTCCCGTCAGGGTCATGGCCAGACGGCGGCTGGTGAAGCGTCGGTCCCGGTCCGCCAGCGATGCCAGCACCGGCTGCACCGCCAAGGGCATCAGCAGCGCCAGCGCAGACACCGTACCGATCTGGCTGTTGCTGAAGCCACGGTATAGAAGCAGCACCGACAAAAAGGCCCATATGGCGGCAAAGCCCGCCCAGTAAAGGCTCTGGATCCCGGCGTAGCACAGGTTCAGCTTTCGCAGCTGTCCGCTCTCCATGAACATCCCTCCCTATGGTTCAAAAGTGTAGTATCAAAGGCGGGCCATGTCAAGAAGCGATTTTTCTTGACATTTTTGGCCCAGGCACTATACTTAAATGCAATCGATTCCATTGTCCGGGAGGAACACGCCATGTCTGTCATTATCCGGGACGCCTGTATCTCCGATGCGCCCCGTCTGCTGGAAATTTACAGCTACTATGTTCAGCATACCGCCATCAGCTTCGAATACACCACCCCCACGCAGGAGGAGTTTTGCCGACGGATGCGGCACATCATGAGCCGCTACCCCTATCTGGTGGCGGAGGTGGACGGCACGGTGCAGGGCTACGCCTACGCCGGGGCTTTTGTGGGTCGGGCCGCTTATGACTGGAGCTGTGAGCTGACCATCTATCTGGCCCGCGACGCCCGGAAAATGGGGTTGGGGCGACAGCTGTATACGGCGCTGGAACAGCGGTTGGCGCAGATGGGGGTGCTGAACCTCTACGCCTGCATCGGCTGGCCGGAGGCGGAGGACGAGTATCTCACCCGCAACAGCGCCCAGTTCCATGAGCATCTGGGCTTCACGCTGGCCGGGACCTTCCGCCGCTGCGGCTATAAGTTCGGCCGCTGGTACGACATGGTCTGGATGGAGAAGCTCCTTGCGCCCCACCGGCCCCAGCAACCGCCCATTATTCCCTATCCGGATCTGCCCCACGGCGAAAACGTGTGAGGGAGAGAAATAAAAAACCTGCGGTACCGTGTACCGCAGGTTTTTGTTGATTTTTATCGGTTTTCCGCAGGAAAAACGGGACAGAGAACTTACTCCACCGTGACGCTCTTGGCCAGATTCCGGGGCTTGTCGATGTCGCAGCCACGCTCCAGCGCAATGTAGTAGCTCAGCAGCTGCAGCGGCACCACGCCCAGCTGGGGCAGCAGCATCTCCTCGGTGTCGGGAATGGTCATCAGCATGGGGACACGCTTGCCCATCTCCCCGGCATGGCTCTCAGTGGTCAGGGCCAGTACCTGTGCGCCACGGGCCTGTACCTCCACCACATTGCTCATGGCCTTGTCAAACAGCGGGGTATACGTCCCCAGCGCAATGACTAGCGTGCCATCCTCAATGAGGGAAATGGTGCCATGCTTCAGTTCGCCGGAGGCGTAGGCCTCGGAGTGGATATAGCTGATCTCCTTGAGCTTCAGGCTCCCCTCCAGCGACAGGGCGTAGTCCAGATTCCGACCGATAAAGAACACATCCTCCCGGCCGGCGCAGCGCTTGGCGATGTCGTGGATGTGCTCCGCCTGCTCCAGAATACGCTCCATCTGCTCCGGCAGCTTTTCGATGCCTCGAACCATAGCGCTGTACACCGCATGATCCAGCGTCCCCATGACCTGACTGAAATACAGTCCCAGCAGATTCAGCACCGCCATCTGGGTGCTGTATGCCTTGGTAGTGGCCACGGCGATCTCCGGCCCGGCCCACGTATAGAGCACCGTATGGGATTCCCGTGCGATAGAGGAGCCTACCACGTTAACGATGCTCAGGATGTGGGCGCCCCGGCGCTTGGCCTCCCGCAGGGCCGCCATGGTGTCCAGCGTCTCGCCGGACTGACTGATGACGATGACCAGATCGCCCTTGCCCACGATGGGATCGCTGTACCGGAACTCGGAGGCGAGACACACCTCCACGCTGCGCCGCAGCATCCGCTCCAGATTGTACTTGCCTACCATCCCCACGTGGTACGACGATCCGCAGGCCACAATGAAGATCTTGTTGATGTCCCGGATCTGCTGATCCGTCATGTTCAGGTCCCGCAGCACCACCTGACCACCTTGGATGCGGGCGGCAGTGGCCTCCCGGATGGCACGGGGCTGCTCGTGGATCTCCTTGAGCATGAAGTGCTCGTACCCGCCCTTCTCGGCGGCGGCCACGTCCCAGTCCACATGGCGGTGTTCCTTCTCGATGGGGCGCATCTGGCTGTCGTATACCCGGATGCCCTTAGCACTGAGAATGGCCAGCTCGCCGTCGTCCAGATAGGCGATGTCCCGTGTGTGGCGGATGATGGCCGTCACGTCGGAGGCGATCATGTTCTCCCCCTCACCGAAGCCCAGCAGCAGCGGCGCATCCTTCCGGGCGCACAGCAGACGGTCCGGGTAGTCGGCGCAGATGATGCCCAGAGCATAGGCCCCGTCCACGGCGTGGAGCATCCGGATCATGGCCTCAAAGATGTCGCCGCAGTCGGCATAGTAGTAGTCCAGCAGCTGGGCTACCACCTCCGTGTCCGTCTCGGACCGGAAGCCGTAGCCCTTGTGGAGCAGCTGCTCCTTCAGCTCGGCGTAGTTTTCGATAATGCCGTTGTGTACCACAGCGATGCGGCCACTCTGGCTCACATGGGGGTGGGCGTTGATGTCGTTGGGCTCCCCGTGGGTGGCCCAGCGGGTGTGACCGATGCCCAGATGGCCCGGCAGATCCGCCCCGTCGTGGGTCAGATCGCTGAGCACCTGCAGCCGGCCACGGGACTTCTTCACCCGCAGCTGCCCATCGCCGCACACGGCGATGCCCGCCGAGTCGTAGCCCCGGTACTCCAGACGGCGCAGACCGTCCAACAGGATGGGAGCCGCTTCCTGCTGGCCCACGTATCCTACAATTCCGCACATATCTTAAAATTCCTCCTGAAATCGCTTGATTCATCGGCCCATGCGGATACGCAGTCCATCCGCATGAGCCACTCCGGTCACAGCCTCTCTGTTTTGCGGTCACCCGCATATTTACCGGCTGCGTCACGCACCCGAAGCGGCACGGGAGAGCTTCCGCCGAAACGCTCGATCCTCTCTCCTCCTCGTTGTCCTGCCGGAGGGCAGGCACTGGCGCTTGTGATGGGATATTCCCATGGCCTCCTTTCTCTGCTGCGTCTTTATAAAAACAGCCCTGGCTGCTTCTATCGTGGATAATTTTCCCTCCTGCGGCAAATACTGCCGGAAAAGGAGGGCGCTTATTCATGGCAACGGCATTTTTCCGCACCGTCATTCTTTATCTCCTGCTGATCGCAGGACTTCGCATCACCGGCAAGCGTCAGATCGGAGAACTGGAGCCCATCGAGCTGGTGCTGACCATGCTTCTCAGCGATCTGGCCTCCGTCCCCATGCAGGATTTCGGCATCCCTCTGGTTAACGGCATCGTCCCCATCGTCACGCTGCTGTCGCTGTCCATGCTCCTCAGCTATGGAAGTCTCCGCAGCGTCCGCTTCCGCACGCTTCTGTGCGGGGAGCCGACCCTGATCATCCGCAGCGGCCACATCCTGCAGGATGCCATGCGCCGCAACCGCCTGACGGTGGATGAGCTGCTGGAGGCTCTGCGGGGGCAGGGCATCTCCGATCTGCGGGAGGTGAAGTACGCCGTGCTGGAGACCAGCGGTCAGCTGTCCGTCCTGCCACGGGCGGACTGCCAGCCGGTGACACCACGGCAGCTGTCTCTCCAGCCGGAGGACCCACAGACCCTGCCCATCGTGGTCATCAGCGACGGCCGCCTGCTGCGCCGCAGCATGGAGCGGCTGGGGCTGGACGATGGGTGGCTTCAGGCCCGGCTTCGGGACGCCGGGGTCCGGTCACCCCGTGAGGTGTTCCTGCTGTCGGTGGATGAGGCGGGCAGCGTGGTATGCCTGCCCAAGGAGGGGAAGGCATGAGACGTGCGCTGATCCTGCCGACGGTGACGATCCTTCTGCTGCTGGGACTGTGCATCGCCAACGGGCTTTTGCTGCGGCAGCACACGGACCGGTGGTCCGGCATGGCTGCCGAGACCGCCCGATACGCCCGGTCGGAGCGCTGGCCGGAGGCCCGCCGGGAACTGGACGCTCTGGCGGCAGACTGGGACGAAGCCCAGAACTATCTGCATATCGTGGTACACCACAGCACCTTAGGAGAGGTGCAGACGCTGCTGACCCGCTGCCGTACCCTGTGCGATACCGGGGACTCACAGGCCCTGCTGCCGGAGCTGGCAGAGCTGCAATGTCAGCTGGATGCGCTGGATGCGCTGGAGCGCATCAGCATTCGGAATATCCTGTGATCATTTTTCGCTGAGGAGCTTGTTCAGCTCACTCATGAAGGTGTTGATGTCCTTGAACTGACGATACACCGAGGCAAAGCGCACATAGGCCACCTCGTCGGCCTTTTTCAGTTTCTCCATGACCTTCTCGCCGATGATCTCGGTGCTGACTTCTCGCTCCAGAGAGTTCTGCACCTCCTGCTCGATCTCACTGGCCATGCGTTCCATGTCCGCCACCGGCACCGGCCGCTTCTCGCAGGAGCGCTGGATGCCCCGAAGGATCTTGCTGCGGTCAAAGCTCTGGCGGCTGCCGTCCTTCTTGATGACCACCATGGGCAGGCTCTCCACCGTCTCGTAGGTGGTGAAACGCTTCTCGCAGGACAGGCACTCCCGCCTGCGGCGAATGCTGCTGCCCTCGTCGGCGGGCCGTGAATCCACGACCTTACTCTCCCGGAATCCGCAATAGGGACATCTCATATGCTTCCGCCTCCCGTTTTTCGGCGGATAGTCCGCCAGTTTGGGAGTAGTATACCACATTCCTACAAGATATGGTAGCGTAAATGTAAATTTTTTATGTCTCCCGGTCCTACAGTGCAAAAATGGCCCACTCCCGGCCCCGGAGGGTTCGGACACTGGCCAGACAGAACAGCCCCGTCAGCGGGAAGGGGCCGTCCTCCCGGAAGGGCAGGGCCAGATACCGCCGCCGCCCGACCCGGCGGCACAGAGCGCCCTCCGGCAGTGCCAGTCCGGGAAACTCTCCGTCCCGCACGGGACGCCAATCCTCCGGGGCGGATACCGGCTCCGCTGCCCCGCTCAGCAGCGCTCCCAGCCCCTCCGTCAGCTGCCGGGAGAATCGCCGCTGGAGGATACCCTGCCCGCCCTCGGCGCAGCCCAGCAGCAGCCGGTTCTGACGGCCCACAGCGTAGAGCCGCCACAGGCCCTCCGTCAGCCGGTATTCTGCCCGGAAGCAGGTGTCTGCTCCCTCCGGCGCTGCCGTCAGGCGGCCTACCTCCTGTGCGCCCCAGCGCAGGGTGGTTCGATTTTCCATGGTGACCTCCTTTCAGTGGAGCATTTTGCATAAGGAACGTGCCTCCGGCGGCCCACTTTTCCCAGCAGCTGGAAAAGTGGGCAAAAGAGCTAGCAGAAACCAAGGTTTCAAGTGGCGTTCTTTCGTGCCTTTCTTTCGCTGCTGAAAGAAAGGTACCCGTCGGAGACAATAAAAGCGAAAAGCATCATGGGCTGCTGAAGGCTATCACCATAAATATAGCCCTGTCATTCCGAGCCGGGGCGCAGACTGATCGTGGGAATCCGTTCCCTCTTTGTGGATCTTCTCTCCGGTGGGTAACTTCGACAGGAACGTGCCTCCGGCGGCCCACTTTTCCCAATAGCTGGAAAAGCAGGCAAAAGAGCCAGCAGAAACCAAGGTTTCTGCACTTCCTTCCCGGTGTGCAAGAGCTGTGGTCTAAGTTCCGTCGGAACAGGGAATTGACGCAGCAACAGACCCGCTGCCGCTCCCACTCTGATGACGGGACCTGTGCGTCTACCGCTAAGAAATGCGGATCCCCACGACCAGTTTGCGGACTGGTTTCGGAATGACAGGATGAGAGGTATTTTCCGGCGGGCGAAAGCGAATCTCCCCCACAACAAATAAAAAGGGAGGGCCAGCGCATTCTATGCACTGGCTCTCCCTTTTATGCTCCGTCCGGTATGTAGCGTCATACCAGACGGCTGTTGGACAGTCCGAAGCTCACGGCAATGGCGGCGTCTACCCGCTGCATCACCGTTCCGTCCACCTTACCCATCCGCTCCCGCAGCCGCCGCTTATCCAGCGTACGGATCTGCTCCAACAGGATCACCGAATCCTTGGGCAGGCCGCAGCACTGGGCCGCCACCTCGATATGGGTGGGCAGCTTGGCCTTCCCCGTCTGGGAGGTGATGGCCGCTGCGATGACGGTGGGGCTGTGGCGGTTGCCGGTGTCGTTCTGCACGATGAGCACCGGACGCACGCCACCCTGCTCACTGCCCACCACAGGGCTTAGATCGGCATAGTAGATCTCTCCACGTCTGACATTGGTATCCACAAAGTCCACACTCCGCCGGAAGAAGTACCCGCCGCAGCGGGTCAACTTCATTCTCCCACGCAGCCGCCGGATTTATACGCCGCCGGGGAAAATCCCTGACCGGCGCTGCCCCCGCATCATCCTATGCCTGAGCTGTGCCGGCGGTTCACGCCTTGGCGGAGCGGCGGAGCAGACGCATCAGCAGCGAGACGCAGCACTCCACCACGGCGGCCAGCAGCAGGGAGATGAGGATGGTGCCGCCCACCGCCAGAGGGAAGTAGTTCAGCTGATCCGTCGCCGAGGGGACGGCAGATTTCAGCATGGTGTACAGGTAGTTGTCCGGTATCCACGACACCAGATAAGCACCGAGGGTCAGCTTGGAGAGATAGCCGGTAAAGCGTGTAATGGAAGTAGGGGGGGCGGAATATCGGATGGAGTTCAGAAGAAGAAATACCAGCACCGTGTCCACCACGTTTTGCAGGCTCCCCCAGTCGCACCAGCTGCCCCAGACGAAGGGGATGCCCTGATTGCGCCAGACGTTGTAGCCGCCGAAGCACAGCACTGCCAGCAGCAGAAGGGCCGCCAGCCGCCCGGTCCGCAGGCGCTTGATGTCCACATGGGCCCGGAGATAGCCCCCTAAAAAGTAATAGGTGATGGGATAGAGCCGCTGCCACCAGTCTGGCACCAGCTGGTCATAGGAGGTGCTGAGCCACGGATGCAGCAGGGTCTCGGCACTATGCAGATTGTAGATATTGACCATACCGGGCAGCACGGTCAGTACCAACAGCACCGCCAGCAGGGCCCGCCGGGCGGCGGGGGTGGCGAGACTCTGCCACAGGGCATTGAGAAACGGCGTCAGAAGCAGCAGCCCGAAGTACATATTCATGTACCACGAATACTGCTGGAAGCTCAGCAGATTCTTCACGGCGCTGCGGATGGTCTGCTCCTCTCCCAGCCATAGCACCCGATACAGCAGGATGACCCCGGTGGAGAGGGCGTAGGTGAGGAAAATGGGGAGAAGCTTTTTGTAATACCCCAGCAGACCGGAGCGGGTCAGAGGGATGTGCTTTTCCGCAGAGAGGTAGCCGGAGAGCAGCATATACAGGGGGACGCAGACCATAAAGGCGGTACGCATGACGGTCATCAGCGCCATGCGGGGGCCGACGATGGCCGTGTCATAGTAGGTGGAATTCAGAAAGAAATGGACAGACGGGACGGCCAGAAAGGCCAGGATCCTGGTCAGATCCAGGCCAATATCCCGCTGTGTGCCGTTAGCAGCAGACATGATGTTCTCCTTACGGTTGAAAATGTGAGATTCCGGGTGAAGGATTTATCGGATGGGGGAGAAGGGCTGGCTGATATCCACGCTGCCCAAGGAGGAGGCTACCTCGCCGTCCAGCAGAAGCTGTATCTGCCGGACACCACGGGCAGAGCACAGGGAATTCACCAAGCCCTGCACCATGCGCTGCTGCTCCGTCTCGTCCTCCGGCATCAGGTACTGATCCCCCTTGGGGAGGTTCAGGTAGCAGATGCCGCCCTCGGTGCGTACCGTCAGCACCGCAAAGCCGGTGGGCAGCAGGGGAGACAGGCTCTCACTCTCCGGCCCGGCCTTCAGGGCCGACAGGATCACCTCCGCCTGACTTTCGCCCTCGTAGACCGTCAGCAGGCGCTCCTCCGCCGTCAGCTCTCCAGACTCCCGATCCGGGAAGTAGAGCCGCAGGGAGAGGTTCTGCACCACGTCATCCTGACTGGTCATCAGCACGTCCCCGGCCAGAAAGATGTTGCTGTCCCGGTAGACAAGCTCCGTGCCGTTGACGGTGATGCGGACGGAGTAGATGCCCACGATCTGGGACAGGGACAGGGTTACGCAGTAGTCGGCAATGGTGAGCTCCATGCCGGACAGCTGGCCGTAGGCGCTGGAGAAATCCACCCACGCAGCGCCGTCGGAGACCTGACAAGCCAGTAGCCGGGTGCTGGCAGGGATGGGACTTTCCAGACTGCCGTCGGCGCTGTCCTCCAGCAGAAGGGATACCACCCGGCGCACCTGCTGCTCGGCGGGGAGAGTGCTGTTGGCGGCCCAATCGACACTGCGGCTGACGATGGCATCGCCGCCGGGGGAGCCGCCGGAGGGGGCGGGATAATACAGCAGTAAGTGAGGACCGTCAGAGGAGGAGCCGCCGCAGCCGGTGAGGGCCAGCAGCGCAAAAAATGTCAGCAGAGCTGCGAGAAGCCGCTTCATGCGCTCCCTCCTTCCTCTGTGACCTGGGGCAGACGGACGGTGAAGAGGGTACCCTGTCCTGCGGGGCGGTGGGCCACGGACACCGTGCCGCCCCGGCGGCGCACCGTATCGCTGACGATGCTCAGGCCCAGACCGGTGCCGCCCACCTCACGGGAGCGGGCCTTGTCCACCCGGTAAAAGCGCTCGAAAATGTGGGGCATATCCTCGTCGGAGATCCCGACGCCGTTGTCCTCCACCCGAATCACCACGTCTCCGCCCTCCACCGTCAGAGCGGTGTGGACAAAGCCCATGTGGCCGGAATATTTGATGCCGTTTTCCATAAGGTTATATAGAATTTGGTGCAGATCGTCCTCGGTGGCCAGCACCACGGCGGACTCGTCCGCCTCGTAGGAGAGAGTGGTTTCCTGCTCCCGTGCCACCACCGCCAGCATCCGTACCACCCGGCGCAGCACCGGGGCCACCGCCACCGGCGCAGGCTCGGCGGCTGCACCGCTGTCCAGCCGGGTCAGGCGCAGCAGATCCTCGGTGATACGGGTCAGACGCTGAGCCTCCTCGCCGATGTCCGCCACAAATTCCCGTGTGGTCTCGGCGTTCATGTCGTCGGTCTGAAGAATGGAGTCCGTCAGCAGGCGGATACCCGCCAGCGGCGTTTTCAGCTCGTGGCTGGCATCGGAGACAAACTGGCGGCGGGCGCTCTCCGTGCGCTGGAGACGGTCGGTGAGGCTGTTGAACTCCGCTGCCAGCTGGGCGATCTCGTCGGAGCCCGTCACCTTGGCCCGGTGACTGTAAGCCCCCTCCCGCACCTGACGGATGGCCTGCAGCAGGTCGCTGATGCGGCGGGTGAACATCCGGGAGAGCAGAGCGCTGAGGAACAGCACGAACAGGGCCACCAGAAGAGAGATGCGCATGATATTGGTCTGGAAGCTCCGCAGCAACTCCGCCTGTACGGTGTCGTACTCGTAGGCGTAGACCGCTCCCACGATCTGGTTGTGGTACACCACCGGGGAGGCACCCCGGCTCAGGAATGCCTCGCCGTCGTAGCGGCAGTAAAAGGTGTCGTTGCCCCGCAGGGCCTGTGCGATCTCCGTATAAAAGGCGTAGAGTCCACGGGCGTTATCCCCCTCACGGGTGTCATAGAGGATGCGCCCGGCGGTGTCCGTGACCAGCACACGGGAGACGCCGGTCTCCTCCACGGCGGACATAGCCTGGGCCACGTTGTCCTCCGTCAGGTCGGCCAGACCTGACAAGGCCGCCTCGGCGATCTTGACGCTGCCGACCATGGCGGTTTGCTTGGTGCGGAATACCAGATTCTGGGACACCAGAAGGGGGTAGGTATTCAGCAGCAGAAGCACCGCCAGAATTACCAGAATATAGCTCAGGCCGAACTTAAATTGTAGGCTGATCTTCCCCGGCAAAATAGTAACCCACTCCCCACTTGGTGATGATATAGGCGGGCTCCGCCGGAACACGCTCCAGCTTCTCCCGCAGGCGGCGGATGTGGACATCCACCGTGCGATAGTCCCCGGCGTAGGAGTAGCCCCACACCAGATCCATCAGGCTTTCTCGGCTGTATACCCGCCGGGGATTTTTCATCAGCAGCTCCACCAGATCGTACTCCTTGGCGGTGAGGTCGATGGCCTTGCCGTCCCGGATGGCCACCCGCTGGCGGGTGTCCAGCGTCAGATCACCCACCGTCAGCAGCTCCGGATCCGGCTGGGCTGCCGGACGGCTCTGGCCGGAGGAGCGCCGCAGCAGCGCCCGGATGCGGGCCTTCAGCTCCAGAATGTTGAAGGGCTTGGTGACATAGTCGTCGGCCCCGCAGGCAAAGCCCATGATCTTGTCGGCATCCTCACTGCGGGCGGTGAGCATGATGATGGGAACGTCGGAAAATTCCCGTATCTTCATGCAGGCCTCGCTGCCGGAGAGGCCGGGCATCATCAGGTCCAGAATGATGAGGTCCAGCGTCTCCTGACGGGCCAGCTCCACGGCGGAGGTACCGTCGTAGGCGGTGAGGACCTGGTAGCCCTCGTTCTCCAGATTGAATTTGATGCCCTTGACCAAGAGCTTTTCGTCGTCTACTACCAGTATTTTCATGTATCGTCCTCCACGGTGATCTGCTGCCGGATGGTTTCAAAAATGCCCTCACCGATGCCGTTGACATCCATAATGGACTCGATATCGGCAAAGGGGCCGTGCTCCTCCCGATAGGCCACGATGCGCTGGGCCAGTGTGGGCCCGATGCCGTCCAGCGCTTCCAGTTGGGCGGCGTCGGCGGTGTTGATGTTCACCTTGCCGGGGACGGCGGGAGGATCGGGAGCCTCCGGCTCCTGCGCTGTATACTGGGGCGTGACGGTGTAGTCCCCGCCGCCGGCGCTGCGGTGGTCGGTGAAATACAGCAGCGCCAGACACAGAAGGAAGATGGCCGTCAGAAGCAGCAGATATTTTTCTGTTTTTGTGATCTTTCCCATTTTTCCGCAGTTGACTCCCGGTCGATTTTTGTTATAATAAGAGGAAAGCGACCCTGCGGCCGGAAGGGGGGGGCTGCCCCGCTGACGGCCGCTGATACCGGCGGAGAGCATGAGGGCCGGCTCCTGCTTACGGATGGTAGATAGACTCATTATAGCATAGATGGAGAAAAATTACTATGAAAATTCGCCGTATTCTATCTGTTTTTTTGCTGACCGTGCTGATGGTCAGTCTGATGCTGACCCCGCAGGCCTACGCCCTGCCTGCGCTGGAGATCAAGGCCAAGGCGGCCGTACTGGTGGACGCCGATGAGGGGCGGATCATCTTTGGGCAGAATGAGCAGGAGAGGGAATACCCCGCCAGCATCACCAAGGTGATGACGGCCCTGCTGACGCTGGAGGCCGTGGACGCCGGGAAGCTGTCTCTGGACCAGCCCATCACCGCATCGGCGGTGGTGAACGATCAGGACCCGGAGGGCAGCTCTGCCGGCATCGAGGAGGGCGAGGTGCTGACGGTGGAACAGCTGCTGTACTGCCTGCTGCTGGTGTCCGCCAACGAGGCGGCGGACATTCTGGCGGAGACGGTATCCGGCTCCCGTGAGGCCTTTGTGGAGCTGATGAACCAGCGGGCGCAGGAGCTGGGCTGCACCGGCACCCACTTTGCCAACACCAACGGCCTGCACGATGTGAACCACTATACCACCGCCTACGATATCTATCTGTTCTTCCGGGAGGCCATGAAGCATGAGACCTTCATGACCATCACCGGCTCTGTGGCCTATGAGGTGCCGGCCACCAACAAGTCCGAGGCACGGGAACTGCACACCACCAACTCGCTGCTCTCCAACTGGCGTATTCTGGATTATCTCTATGACGGGGTGGACTGCGGCAAGACCGGCTCCACGCCGGAGGCGGGGTACTGTCTGGTGTCCAGCTGCCTGCGGGACGGCAAGCGGCTGGTGGCGGTGGTGCTGGGCGCCGAGGGCGAGGGGACTCATATCGAGAGCTTTTCCGAGAGCGCACGGCTCTATGACTACGGCTACAACAACTTCAGCAAGCAGCTGGTGGTCTCCACGGAGGACGTGTTCCGCCAGCCGGTGGCCCTGTCCAAGGAGACGGACTGCGTGATGCTCTATCCGGCGGAGAACGCCGAGGCGTTCCTGCCCTCCGACGTGACGAAGGATCAGCTGGAGCAGACGGTGACGCTGAAAAATGAGGTGGCGGATGCTCCCATCACCCGGGGGCAGGAGATGGGGACCCTGACCATCTCCTACAACGGGCAGGTGTGCGTCACGGTGCCGCTGCTGGCGCAGGCGGACGTCAGCGCCTCCCGGTTTTTGGTGGCCAAGGCGGCGGTGGAGGAGTTCCTCTCCCGCACCATTGTGAAGGTGGCGCTGGTGGTACTGGTGCTGCTGGTGATCCTGCTGGTGCTTTGGGCGACGGTGTTCCGCCGCAACCGGCGCTACGGCAGCCGCAGCGGCAGACGGTATCGGAGCAGCTCCTACCGGGGCGGCAGAAGAGGACGCTGAAAAACGATAGACGGGCGGGTCTGCCCTAAGGGCAGGCCCGCTTTTTATGAGCGGAGGTGTATGGTATGGCGGAGGAGCCGCGGATCCTCTATGAGGATCCCTATCTGGTGGTGTGCGTGAAGCCGGTGGGGGTGCTGTCGGAAGACAGCGAGAGCGGGCGATCCCTGCCACGGATGCTGGCGGAGCACTACCGGCAGGCGGGAAAGCCCGACTATATCGCCACGGTGCATCGACTGGACAGGATCGTGGGAGGAGTGATGGTATTGTCCCGGCGACGGGAGGTCACGGGCAGGCTGACGACGGCCATAGCCGCTCATGAGATCACCAAGGAGTATCTGGCGGTGCTGCGGGGGCATCCCCGGGAGCCGGCCGCCACGCTGACGGATCTGCTGTTCCGGGACGCCTCCCACAACAAGAGCTATGTGGTGAAGCGGATGCGTAAGGGCGTCCGGGAGGCCCGGCTCTCCTATGAGGAGGTGGGGCGCACGGAGGAGCTGTCGCTGGTGCGGGTGCAGCTCTATACGGGGCGCACCCATCAGATCCGGGTGCAGTTCGCCTCCCGTGGGCTGCCGCTGCTGGGGGATATCCGTTACGGCAGCAAGGCTCCCGGCTGCACGGCGGCGCTGTGGTCGTATCATCTGGGCTTCCGGCATCCCGTCACCGGGAAGCCGGTGGATGTGACGTGTCCGCCGCCGCAGGTGTATCCGTGGGATTTGTTTAGCGGGGTAAAATGACAGAGAGCGCCGGCGGTCTGTGGGGCCGTCGATGCTTTTGCGTGGTTGCCAATCGGAGACGAATGTGGTAGAATCCGGGGAGAAGAATCACTGCGAGAGGGGGAGCGCCATGCAGGAGCTGATAAGCGCACTGACGGCCCATGAGGAGGAGTGCTCACGGGAGTTTGAGGCAGATCTGTCCACCTTCTGCACCAGGCATATGGACGCCCAGCTGGTGCAGCAGCTGAGGCAGCTGGTGGCGGAGGGGGAGGAGAATCTGGCCTACCGGGCCTTCTATGCCCTGACCATCATCTACCGCAATCGGAAGGACTATCAGCAGCTGCAGGCGCTGTTCGAGGAGAATCCACACTTTGCGGGACACCCCTCCTATCACCATCTGCTGATTTTGTTCCAGCTGGAGGCGGAGACCTTCTTCGATGCGCTGGAGCTGCTGGAGCTGGCCCGTGAGGACGCACGGCAGCACCGGGACAATGCAGGGTATCTGCATCTGTTCGCCCATCTGTTCGTCTACACCTGCGAAAAGAGCCGGGGAGAGATGCGGGAGCAGGTGCGAAGAGAGTACTATGACGACGTGGAGCGAGCAGTGGAGGATGCCATCCGGCTGGACCCGGCCTATGCCAAGTTCTACTGCACCAAGGCCCGTGTGGTGGCCCAGCAGGGCCGCTACGCCGAGGCGTACAGCCTTATCAACAAGGCCGTTGCCACGGAGAGCTCCGCCCGGAAGGACTACGCCCTGCGGCTGCTGGACTATCGCCACTGCGAGACGGTGATCCTGCCGCAGGAGCAGCGGGAGTACTTTCAGGGAGAGATGGAGAAGCTGCGCAGATCTGTGCCGTCCTTGCCTAAGCCCAAGACCTTTGTGCCGGGGCGGGGACCGAAGGCTTATGAGGGAGCAGAGCCATACTGCTTCGTCAGCTATGCCCACGTCAACAGCGACCGGGTGTACCCCATAGTGGAGCAGCTGATGCAGCGGGGGAGGATCTGCCCCACATGGTGGCGGCGGGCATTGAGACCCTTCGGCGGCGATGCGGTGTTCCGCCGGAGGCGGAGGGCGTCTCGGCGGCGCTGGCGATCCTCCGGGAGACGGGGGAGCAGGTGGAGGTATTCGTGCTGGGGGACTGCGCCGCCGGGGTACGCTTCCGGGACGGGCGTGGGCCGGAGTTGGTGTCTCAGGAGGCGGTGAGCCGTCTGGACGGCGCTGTGGTGGCGGAGATGTGCCGTCTGCACCGGGAGCGAGGTATCGACGTCATCGAGGCACGGCAGCTGCCGGAGGTGCGAGAGATGCTGCTGCGGCACCGGCGGATGATGAACCGGCCGGGAGGCTACTGGATCGCAGGCTTCGCCCCGGAGGCGGCCCGGCACGGCACTCACCGGGTGTACCGGAGGGAAGAACTCTCCCGAGTGGTGCTGTTCTCCGACGGCTTTTCCGGCCAGCGGGAGGCTCTGCTGGGAGCGGAGGAGCCGTGCTTGCAGGAGCTGTATCAGCAGCTGCGGCAGCGGGAGGCGGCGGACCGCCGCTGCAACCGCTATCCCCGGTTGAAGCCCGGCGACGATGTCAGCGGCATCGTGGCGGTGTTTTGATGGGCCGGGAGCTTTGAACTGAAAAAATGAGAAAAGGCAGCGGGCTTTTGCCCACTGCCTTTGTGTGTGGAGTACCATCGATGAATCAGGCAAACACGCCTGCCGGCGATGGTACTGCGGATACATGAAAGACAGCCCTCCGGCTTTCGCCGGAGGGCTGATCTTATGGCAGATGATACTGCGGAGACTTAGGGGTCAGCCCTCGTACTTCTCCTTGCGGCTGCGCAGGACCAGTACGGCGGCGCCGGCCAGAGCCATCACAGCGGACATGGTCCACATGGTCATGGTGCTGTTGTCGCCGGTGTTGACGCCGGGCTGCTTATCGCCGCAGCGAGTGCAGGTGCCATCCTTGTAGTCGTGGCCCAGAGCCTTGATGACCTCGCCCTTAGCCAGGACCTTACCGCAGGCGGCGCAGACCGTATCACCGGTGTAGCCGTCCTCGGTGCAGGTGGCGGGCTTGGCGTTCACGACCTTGGTGTCCTGATGGAGGTCAGCGGTGAGATCCTCGGTGACGTCCACAGTCTGATCGTTGATCTCCGTCTGGTGGACGGTGACGGCGGTGGAGGTATCCACGGCGGTGGGATCGCTGACGGTGAAGGTCAGGGTCGCCACAGCGGTACCGGCCTGCAGGCCGTCCACATCCACATAGCCCAGCGTGACCTTGCCGTCGGCATCCTTGTGAGAGGAGTACTGAGAGGCGAAGGTGACGTCGGCCAGAGTCAGGACGCTGGCGTCATAGTCCACGGTGAAGAGGCCGTTGGTGGTGACATCGTCGTTCTTGGGAACCACGGTGACGGTGACGGTCTTTTCATCCTCGGAGACAGTGATGGAGGAAACGGGGGTCGTGGTCTCGGCATCGGCGGGCTTGACAGCACCGGTACCCTCGCCGTTGGCAGTGTTCAGGCTGCCGGTGACGGAGGCAGGAGTCAGGGCCTTGGCCTGCGTCTCCACCATAGCGGAGGCGGCATCCAGAGTCACATCGCCCAGAGCATTCTTCACGGTGACAGCGTTGTTACCGGCCTCGCCGGAGGCGGCGGGAACAGCGGAGTACAGAGTGGCAGGCCACACCTCGCTGCCCATGTCGCCCAACAGACTGGCATCCCAGTAATGGGTGTCGCCGTCGTCGGTGGAATAGGCCAGACGATAGATGTCGTTGGTCTCGCCGTTGAAGTAGGACAGATACAGCACATCGCCGCCATCCTCCTCGGCATAGACCAGAGAGGCCATGGAGGAGTTGCTCTGGTCGAAGCCGGGATAGCTCAGCTCGGGCAGAGTGGTCTTTTCCACATCGCCCAGAGTGTACAGGCCGACCTCGTTGTTGTAGTAGACATATGCCAGCGTCCAGATGTTGCCGGCATCGTCCAGAGCCAGATACACATCGGCAGGGGCCTTGCTGCCGCCGACATTCACATAGAAAGCGCCGATATTGGCAATGGCGGTGAAGAAGGTAGCGCCTTCCATAGCCAGATCCGTCTGGAAGCTGTAAGCGCTGGCGCTCAGCTCATCGGGATGCTGCAGGGAGGAGACATAGTAGCCGTAGATCCAAACCATGTTGGTGCCGTTCTGTTCACCGGAGTACAGGTAGCTGTGAGCGATATCGAACAGGGGGAGATTGCTGCCGTTGCCGCCGTCGATACCATTCCAAGTGTGCAGGTTCTTGCCGGTGGCCAGATCTACCTCGTGCATGTTGTAGCTGTCGCCATCCAACAGCAGCAGGGTGTTGTTGTCATCATCCAGAGTGGTGGCACTCACGGAACCGGCTTCCAGCTCGGAACCGGCGGTCCAAGTGGCATCGTTGCCCAGATCCCAGGTGAAGAGTTCAGCCTTGCCCTTGGCATCCTGCAGAGCGCCGTTCAGGGTGACCTCCACCGCCTTGACAGTGACCACGCAGGTGGCGCTGACGGAGGGATTCTTCGCGGAGGTGGCAGTGATGTTGGCAGTACCCTTGCCCACAGCGGTGACGAGACCGTTATCATTGACGGTGGCCACGTCGGTGTTGTCGGAGGACCAGGTCACGGTGTCGGGCTGTACGCCGAAAGGCTCCACACTGGCGGTGAGCTTGGCGACATTGCCCTTGAAGAGAGTCAGAGCCTCGGTGTTGAGCTTCACGGTGACATCACCGGCCAGCTCATCGGGGTTCAGGTTCAGCTTGTAGGTGACGTAGTTCGCGGCGTAGTCGTACACCTGCAGCAGCAGATGGGTAGCCGTAGAATCGCCCAGAGACAGGGTGAAGTTCTGGCTGGCACCCTTGGCAGCGCCCTCGGGAGAACCGGCCACTTTGCTGACGACGCTGCCCTTGTCGTAGTCCAGCAGGGCCACGGCGGACATATACTGGTCGTCGCCGGCGGTGAAGGTCAGGACCTTGTTGCCCTTGGCGTCGGTACCCAGATTCACGTTGGAGACGGTGGGAGCCGTCTTATCCACGACCATGCCATAGTGCATGGTAGCGCCGTCGGACAGAGCATCCCAATCCACGGTGGCGTTGCCGTCCTTGTCGTAGCTGGCGTAGTACTCAGGGGCCAGAGTCAGGTCCACATTCAGGTAGGTGCCGTCAGCTGTGTTGGGGGTATCGCCCATGTTCAGGGTGTACATGGTGCTACGCCAAGTGCCGCCGGTGCTGTAGTAGTAGGCGGAGTTCACTGCACCCAGATCACTATTGGAGAGCACCTTGCCGCTGCCGTCGGTGATGGTCAGGTGGGAAGCGGCGGCGTTGCGGATGGCGGTGAAGGTCATCCGGTAGAAGTTATTGATCTCCGGGTTGATGGCATCACGGGAGGCATCATAGAAGTCATCCAGACCGAAGGGGTTGCCGCCGAAGTAGTAGGCATCGGTCTCGCCCACGGCACGGATGGTCAGAGCCTGATTGTTCACGGAGCTGGCGCCATTGTAGGCGTACATATAGGGGACACGGGTCTCCAGCTCGTTGGCATACTCAATGTAGCTGCCGATATCGAACATGGAGGAATCGGTCCAGCTGCCGTAGTAGCCCAGCACGGGGATGGAGTGGCTGTCGCCCAGCTCACCCTCAGCGGTGGTCAGCTCATTGGCGAACACGTAGCCCTCCACATAGGTGCCGGTGTTGTCGCTGGCCTTGTCGTAGGCGTCCAGACCCAGCAGAGTCACATCGGCGGTGACATGGAGGCTGCCGCCGGCGGGGATTACCACGGGAGCGGTGCTCAGCTGCTTGAAGAACAGGTAAGCGTCGTAGGTATCGATGCCGTTGTCGCTGTCGAAGTCAGCGGCATCCTTGTGCTCGATGTCGGCACGTACGCCGGTGACATAGTCCAGCAGAGCCTGACCGTCGTCGGCATTGATCTTGCCGTCGCCGTTAAAGTCGCAGTTCTTCAGAGCGTCATTGTCAGAGAGGTCTACCAGATCGCCGTCCACGGTCCAATTGACATTGGAGGCCACGGGTGCGGTCCAGGTATCCTCGAAGTACACACCGTCGGAGGCCATCAGATCCTGCGTGAAGAAGTCGGCGCTCAGATCAAAGTAAGCAGCCTCGTCCTCCAGATTGTAGATGGTAAAGCCGAAGGAGTACTTGCCGGTGCGGGCGGGATCGTCGCCCAACTCCACCTTGACCTTGCCGTCGGCAGCGCCGGCGTTGGCACCATCATCCATCATGATGTAGGTGCCGGAGGCGATGGCATTGGCCACATTGGCCAGACCGGCGCCCTGACGCAGCACGGGATAGTAGCCGGTGCCATACTCGCCGTAATCCTCCACCATGGGCTCGGCGGTGGACATCAGCAGGGACTGGGCCAGCTGACGGGCGGTGAGGCCGGTCTGCTCGGTGAGGTTATTCTCACGGATGTACTGAGCCACCAGAGCGGCCATACCGGTGATCTGAGGAGCGGCCATGGAGGTACCGGACATATTCTGATAGGTACCGCCGTCCTTCAGGGAGTAGATGTTGCCGCCAGGGGCGGTGATCTCGGGCTTCATCTCCAGAGAACCGGGAACGCCCCAGCTGGAGAAGCTGCTCATGGTGTAGTAGTCGGCGGAGGCATGGTTGACAGCGGCGGAAGCACCCACGGTCATGGTGCCGGTGTAGTACACAAGACCGGAATCGGTGGTGTGCTTCTCGGAGCTGGCCTTGATGTACTCGCCGTCGGCCTGCAGCATGGAGACATAGGGGGCCGTGTAGTTATAGCCATCGGTAACCATGCTGATGGTGCCGGGCTCGTTGTTGGCCACGATCAGGGCAATGGCACCGTTGGAGATGGCGTTGTTGCCCTTATCGGTGAAGGCGATGGAGCCACGGTTGCAGATGGCGATCTTACCGGTGAGGATATCCTTTACGGCGGCAAAATCCTCGGCATTACCGGCGGTGTCCACATACACGAACTGCTGCTCACCGGCCAGAGTTGTCAGAGCCTGGATGGGAGCGCTGGTGGTGTCGGTGTAGAAGAGCTTCTTGCCGGCCACTTCCACGTAATCACCGGTGCCGCCCACGTTATCTACGGAGGCAACGCCCAGAGAGTTGGTGTAGGAGCCGGGGGAGCCGGTGGTGGTCCAGCTGTTGCTCTCGGCATAGGGATAGCCGTTGGCAGTGTTCTCGAACCAGTTGCCGGAGTTGCCGGCGGAGATGGACACCACGGTGCCGCTCTTGGTGATGTTCTCCATGATGGCCTGATAGGCGGCATAGGAGTTGCGGGAGGTGCCGGGGTTGCCGCTGCCCAGAGACAGGTTCACGGAATCAGCACCCAGCAGGATGGCGTCCTCAATGGCGGCCATGTAGTCGGAGTCTTTAGCGCCGCCGTTGGTGCCGAACACCTTCATAACGAACACCTGAGCATCCGGAGCCACGCCCTGCGTCAGGGCGGTATCCAGAGCGGGGGAGAAGGAGCCGTCCTCGTTCTTGATATAGCGGTTGCCGGCGGCAATACCGGTGACGTGGGAGCCGTGGTCGCCTTGCTTGTCGTTGGCGTGGGTGATATCCAGATCGTCATCCACGTAGTTGAAGCCGTAGGGGATCTTGGCGTTGACGTACAGCTGATCGGCGGTGACACCGGGCATCTTCTTGGAGGCGTTCAGCTGCTCCAGAACGGTATCCGTCAGATCAGCAGCGGTCATCAGCGTGGCGCCGCTGTCCTTCACGGCATAGGTGAAGGCATCGGGATCCAGAGAGGGATGGTCGGTGTCAGCACCGGTATCGATGATGGCCACCTTGGAGCCAGCGCCGGTATAACCGTCCGCCCAAGCCACATGGGAGCCGATCATGCTGCCGGAGGTAGCCATGTTGGGATCGGTGGTCTCATTGTCCTTCACCACGCAGGGCTCGTAGCGGGTCTCAATGAGCACGGCCTCGACGCCGGAGATCTTTTCGATCTTTTCGATCTGGCCGTATTCCACATTGGCGGAGATGATGTTGGCCGCCAGAGTCAGGTTCCAGACCACGTCCAGAGCCTCACCGCCCAGAGCCTTTTTGGAGATGGTCTTAGCCATCTTCTCCTGCTTGGTCTCCAGCTTCTGGCGGTACTTCATGGCCGCAGAATTGGTAGCGATATCCTCGCTGGAGTAACCCTTCGCCAGCGTGGAGGCATCTTTCAGAACGATGGAGACACGGACTACGTCGGTGTCTGCATATTCCGGAGTGTCTTGCGCCACCTTCTCAGCGTTGTTCTTATCCAAACGCAGATCGGTGGAACGGTTGTCGATCTTTTCCCAGGTGAGGCCGTTGCCGGTGCCGCTGGCAGGCGTCTTGGCGGCGGCCCAGGTGGGCGTGACCAGACTCAGGCTCAGAACCAGAGCCAGCAGCACGGACAATGCCCGCTTCATGGGCTTTGCGTGTTTCATAAGCACACTCTCTCTTTCCCCGGCGTCAGCCGGTTAGAATTGACCATACGGTGTGCCGGAAGCGGCTGCCCTGCTGCATACCGAGCAAGTATGGTTTTACCAATCATAGCACGATTTGGAAGAGATTGCAATTCATGAGAAATATATTTTGGCGAAATTTTTATTGAAATTATTCTCTTATGCGGGCGCATTTTTGCTGAATTTAACAGTTTTTTCAAAAATGGAATACCGAATCGGTTCGCCGAATAACTTACTACACGAAGAAGAATGTGCGTGACAAGAGGACAAAGATGAGAAATGTCCGGGAAATGGACTATATAAAGGGTTAGTGAGGACTAACCAAGGACGTATGGAGGCGGGGGCGTCTGCCGGAGACGGACAGGGGTAGTAAAAGCTCCAGCCGACTTGGCAGAAATACCGTTGATGCTCTTTCCGCTTGCCGGAAATTGAAGGGCTATAACTGCGATGTGTATTTTCAAAATGCTGACACATACTTTCTGATGCGCATTACTCTGCAAAACGAAATAACAGGCTAAAACATGGCAAGGCTTATACGGGCGACTACCTGCGTGAACGGCTGCCGGTGCGACTATACCATCTGCGGCGACCAGGACCCGTATGTAAAAGAGCATCCCGAATATCGGGATGAAGCCGGATTCCGGCGAAACAAGTAACAATTCACACAAAGGCGGTGAGATAAATGAAAACTTTTCTCGGAATACTGATTCCCTTTCTCGGCACAACATTAGGCTCGGCGTGTGTTTTCTTTATGAAAAAGTCACTCGGTGTTTCGGTGCAGCGTGCGCTCGCGGGCTTTGCCGCGGGGGTTATGGTGGCGGCATCTATTTGGAGCCTGCTGATTCCGGCGATAGAGCAATCGGAAAACATGGGCAAGCTGTCCTTCCTCCCCGCCTTTATCGGATTTTGGGTCGGCGTGCTGTTTTTGCTCCTGCTTGACCGACTTATCCCCCACCTTCATGTAGGGAGCGACCAGGCGGAGGGACCGAAAAGCAAGCTCGGGCGCACCACTATGATGGTGCTTGCGGTGACGCTGCATAACATTCCGGAGGGAATGGCGGTCGGCGTGATGTATGCCGGCTTTCTTGCTGGAAACCCGCAGATCACGGCGGCGAGTGCGCTTGTCCTGTCGCTTGGCATCGCCATTCAGAATTTCCCCGAGGGCGCAATCATCTCTATGCCGCTGCGGGCTGAGGGCGAGAGCAAAGTCAGGGCGTTTCTAGGCGGCGTCCTTTCGGGAATAGTCGAGCCTGTTGGCGCAGTGCTGACACTACTTGCGGCACAGCTCGTGATTCCGGCTCTGCCGTATCTTTTGAGCTTTGCCGCAGGCGCAATGCTCTATGTCGTAGTAGAGGAGTTGATACCGGAAATGTCGCAGGGAAAGCACTCCAACATAGGGACGGTTTTCTTTGCGGTCGGCTTCAGTGTCATGATGACGCTGGATGTGGCTTTGGGGTAAGGAGGCAAATGATGATTTTAAAGGTGATTTTGGAAGGCATAGGACTTGGCGTTCTGCTCATTTTGGTTTGCGCCATCGGTATCCGCAAGGGCGCGGTGGGCA
>OLVZ01001136.1_pt1 | contig 23659 bp, 26 predicted proteins | sample 1673341 | NCBI WGS metagenome assembly OLVZ01 (sample SAMEA3178944, study PRJEB25190) | human gut metagenome | biome: human gut; feature: human-associated habitat; material: faeces | place: Austria | collected 2013 | reverse complement strand
CAGCTGCCGCACCTCGCTCGCCGTATCGGCACTTAGAATTATGCGGTATTGCCTATAGTTTTTATAAACCATAAAAGGCATAAAGTCAAAGACACAAAAGCTATTGGCAGGTCACATGCTGCAGACCTGCAACCAGCAGGCTTATTTTTCCCGCCTGGGTGTGTGGTCCTTTTTGGCAGGGCGCGGCAAAACGCGCGCACCGCCGCGCACCGGGCGGGCCAGATAAACCTGGTCATACCCGGCCTGCAATGCCTGTTGGGCCTGTTTCGCCTTTTGCTCATCATCAAACACACCAAACACCGCCGCGCCGGAACCAGTCATCAGGCTGGTTACTGCGCCTTGGGCATTCAGCTGCTTACAGATAGCGGCTGTTTCCACCGCGCCGCTGCAATGTTCCAACGCATTGCCTGCAGCGGTGCACATAGCAGCCAGATCGTTTTCGCGGATGGCCTGTTCCTGGCGCTCACAGTCCGGGTGAACCGGGCTTTCCATGATATCATAGCGCTTGAACGCCTCCGGTGTGGAGATGCCAACGCTGGGCATAACCACCACAAACCAGCAGTCCGGGCAGGGCGGCAGCGGCTTAATCAAATCGCCCACGCCCTTTACCCGGCAGGTTCCGCCCATCAGGGCAAAGGGTACATCCGCGCCAATGCCCGCACCGATGGCACACAGCTCGCTCATTGAAAGCTGCGCGTTGTACAGCTCATTCAGGCCAACCAGCACACCGGCAGCATCCGCACTGCCGCCCGCCATACCAGCCCGCACCGGCACATGCTTCTGGATTGTGATATCCACCCCGGCCAGCAGCCCGGTATAATGGAAAAACGCCACAGCCGCTTTGTACGCTGTATTTTTATCGTTGGGCGGAACAAAGCTGCCCGGCAGGCGCAGGGTCAGGTCTGCACTGCGGCGCAGGGTGATGCGTTCATACAGGTCAATGGTCTGCATAACCATGTCAAGGTCATGGTAGCCGTTTGGCAGCAGTCCAGCCACATCTAGCGAAAGGTTCAGCTTGGCAGGCGCCAACACCACGACCGATTGTTTTTGATATACCATATCCTGTTCAGCTCCTGTTTTTGCCGTTTATTCTGCCAGCCAGCCGTGGTCTTTCAGGAAAGTGCGGATGCGGCGCATGGCAGTTTCCAGGTGTTCCACGCTGTAGGCATAGCTGATGCGCGCATAGCCTTCCCCACTGGCGCCAAAAGCATCACCGGGGATAATGGCAACCTCCTGCTCTTTCAACAGCATTTCGCAAAATTCCTGGCTGGTCAGCCCGCTGCAGCGAATGCAGGGGAACACATAAAACGCCCCGCGCGGCTCAAAGCAGGTCAGGCCCATATCGTTCAGCGCCTTTACCACATAGCGGCGGCGGCGGTTATATTCATCGCGCATCATCTCAATAGAATCATCGCAGGAATGTAGCGCTGCGATAGCTGCATACTGGCTGGTGGTGGGAGCCGACATAATGCAGCTCTGGTGAATTTTGGTCATCACCTTGATCACCGGTTCCGGACCAACCGCATATCCCAGGCGCCAGCCTGTCATGGCATATGCTTTTGAGAAGCCGTTCACTACGATGGTGCGTTCTTTCATGCCCGGCAGTGTGGCAATACTGATGTGGCGGTCCAACCCATAGGTCAGCTCCGCATAAATCTCATCCGAAAGCACCATAATATTGGTACCGCGCAGCACCTCCGCAATGGCTTCCAGATCTGCCGCATCCATCACGCCGCCGGTGGGGTTGTTGGGATACGGCAGGATCAACAGTTTGGTACGCGGCGTAATGGCGGCGCGCAGCTGGTCCGCCCGCAGGCGGAAATCATCCTCCACTTTGGTGGCAATGTGCACCGGCACACCGCCGGTCAACGAAGTGATCGGTTCATAACAGACAAAACAAGGCTCCGGGATGATGACTTCATCCCCCGGTTTGACCAGTGCACGGATGGTCAGGTCAATGGCCTCGCTGCCGCCCACGGTAACAAGCACCTCGCTGGGCTGGTAGTTCAGCTCCATGCGGCGGGCCAAGTAGCGGCAAATTTCGGCGCGCAGCTCTTTGATACCCGCGTTGGCGGTATAGCGCGTACGGCCTTGTTCCAGGCTACGGATGCCCGCATCCCGGATGGTCCACGGCGTCTTGAAATCCGGTTCGCCCACGCCAAGGCTAATGCAGTGCGGCATTTCGGCGGCCAAATCAAAAAACTTGCGAATCCCCGAAGGCCGCATGGATTTCGCAGCCGGCGCAAGCAGTTCATCGTAATTCATCACAGTACGGTACACTCTCTTTCGTCGGCTTCTTCGTTCAGGTACAGCTTGCCGCCGCGCTTATACGGGCGTAGCACAAAGCTGGTTGCCGTGGAAAGTACATCGTCCAGCGGAGAAAGGCGCTTTGCCACAAACAGGGCAATTTCCTGGAAGCTGTGGCCCTTGATGATGACCTGCAGATCATAGCTGCCGCTCATCAGCAGAACGCTGTCCACCTCGTCAAAGCTGGCGATCACCGATGCGATCTCGTCAAAACCGCGGCTCTTGCGCGGGGAAACGTGCAGTTCGATCACTGCTTCCACCACATTGATACCAGCCTGTTCCCAGTCGATCATGGCTTCAAAACCGCGGATATACCCCTTGGCAACCGCCTCATCCATCATAGCGGCAACCTGGGCAGGCGTTTTGCCCATCATAGCGGCGATATCTTCCACCGGCAGGCGGGCATTTTTTTCAAGAATATGCAGCAATTCTTCCATCATGCAGAAACTCCCCTATCTTTTCTGTTTTACCGTCTGCCGCAGGGCAAATTTCCTGCCTGCTTCCGGCCCGTGATCTTACACACGCATACAAATAATATATAGATATTAGTATATCACAAATTTTTATGTCTGCACAGGGGGTAAAGCTGCTGTTTTTATCGGGCTGCTTCCGCATTTTGCTCCGCCTTACCAGCGGTTTCCCGGCCCAGCAGCGCCATTTCGCACATATCTTTCCAATAGCGCTTGGGAGCGTGGGTCATCTGGCAACGTTCATTGCGGCGCTGTTCAATGGTAACGGCATCAAAAAAGCGTTTCCACAGCTTTTGCCAGTCCAGTTCCTCCTGCCCGGTGTTTTTATCATAATGCTCCATGACCATATACTGCACTTTGCGGTCCCTGCGCAGCATGGCGATGCCGTGGGTCGCATCAAAAATCATAAAGTCTTCATCCGGTAACCGACTGCAAAAGTGCCCGCGCAGCAGCGGCAGAATCCTGTTTTTGGGGTGGATCACCGTGCCAAGCATCATATCACGCTGTTCAAAGCGGATGAACTCAATATACTTGCAGGCTTCGTTATTGACCGCCCGTTCTAGGTCAAACGCCGCACAGATATCCGGGTCCCCTGTTGCACGCGCGGCAGCGGGGCCTTTTTCAAAGCAGATACGCGCAAAGCGCAGCAGGATCAGTTCATGTTCCGGGGCATCCGATAAAAATCCTGTTGTTATGCGTTCCTTTACCGTCGGTCCGAGCCGCTCCAATCCTCTTGCAACGCGCTGGGCGCGGGCAGGGTCTGTTACGATCTCGCACGAATCATAAAAGCTGATCTGCCCGCGGTCAGGTGCGCAGACGGCGGCAGGGATCTCTTTGCGGGAATAGCTTTCAAAAATGCAGCACAAAAAGCCCTGGAAGGTTCCATCATAGCGGTACACCGTGTCGGTCACATGCGCCGGGTAAGACATTGCAAAGCCTCCTGTTTTACCTCATAGGCTGCCTGGCGGGCGGGCATCCCCGCCGCGGCCAGTTTCTGCACAGCGGGCGCTGCATCCGGCAGAACCTTCGGGGTAAAGTCATCCAACGAAAGCTGCTGCGTACCCACGGCAAATGCCTTGGGGTCCAGCAGCGCCGCGGCGATTTCCTGCCGGGTTCCGTGGGCTGCGGCGCGGCCGTTGCAGGTAATAAAGTACTGGGCACGTTTCAGCACAACCCCCATCCGCTTGAGTTCCGCCATTCCAAGGTGCTGCTGGCGGCGGGCGGACAAAATCCGCAATGCACTTTTGGGCCCGATACCCGGAATACGCAGCAGGGCCGCCTTGGGCGCAGTGTTGATCTCCACGGGGAAAAATTCCGGGTGGCGCACTGCCCAGGTACATTTGGGGTCCAGATAAGGGTCAAAGTTCGGCTCTTCCTCTGTCAGCAGTTCCCAAGCCGAAAAATCATAGTACCGCAAAAGCCAGTCCGCCTGGTACAGCCGGTGTTCCCGCAAAAGCGGCGGGCGCACATCCAGCGCAGGCAGGCGGGAATCACTGTTAACCGGAAGATACGCCGAAAAGAACACGCGCTTGAGCGAGTATTTTTTATATAAAGATTCCGCCAATCCCATAATGTGGCGGTCGCTTTCCGGCGTCGCTCCAATAATCATCTGGGTGCTCTGCCCTGCCGGTGCAAACGCCGGGGCGTGGCGGTACAGCACCAGCTCCTTTTTGCTCTGCGCACTCTGTACAGCGATCTGGCCCATCGGCTTCAAAATCGCCTGCTTCTTTTTATCGGGAGCCAGCAAGGAAAGGCTGGCTTCGCTGGGCAGTTCAATATTGACCGAAAGCCGGTCCGCCAAAAGACCGATACGCCGCACCAATTCCGCGTCCGCGCCGGGGATGGTTTTGGCGTGGATATAGCCGTTGAAATGATATTCTTGCCGCAGAATGCGCAGCGCCTCGATCATGCGTTCCATCGTATAATCCGGCGTACCGATGACCGCACTGGAAAGGAAAAGCCCTTCAATGTAATTACGCTTATAAAAGCCGATTGTCAGTTCTGCAAGCTCCCGCGGGGTAAAGGTCGCACGGGGTACATCGTTGGAGCGGCGGTTGACACAATAACCGCAATCATAACAACAGGCGTTGGAATACAGCACTTTCAGCAGCGAAATACACCGCCCATCCGGCGTAAAGCTGTGGCAGATGCCCGCCGCCACGCTGCACCCCAGCTTGCCGTGTACCCCGGCGCGGTCCACACCGCTGGAAGTACATGCCACATCATACTTGGCGCTATCCGCCAAAATCGCAAGTTTATCTTCCAGCTGCATGGTTCGTTCTCCTCTTACTAGCCAGCACGGTTTTATAACGTGCCCTAAAAAATGGTATAAGAAATACACGCCGCCGCATAAGCATTGTTTTGCAGACGGCGTGTAGGAAAAATTTTATTCAGTTATCTGCTGGTCTCATCCGCATTACCGCGGGAACGCGCTGCGGTTTTTACCACTTGGCTTTGGTCTCCACAACCTTACCGGCAATGTACAAATGGTCCAATTCTTCCCCGCGGATGATCAAATCCTCATAATCCGGGTTGAAAGGATGCAGCACAACAGCGTTGCCGCGCTGGATGTATTTTTTCAGGGTACCGTTGCCATCACCATACACCATAACGCCAAGGTCACCGTTATCCAGCGTATTCTGGCGGTGAATAAGAGCCAGATCGCCATCCGAAATGCGCGGTTCCATACTGTCGCCTTTAACCACAAGATAGAAATAATTCTGCGGGTCCTTTACGCTGGCGTATTCTGTGCCGTAATCTTCCTCAAAAGCAAGGGCATCGTACCCTGCGCGCACCGTCCCCACAACAGGAATTGGGCACTGGGTATACTGGCTGAACGCACGCTGCCCAACGGCGCCGTGCGCGTCTGCGTTGCTTTGCAGGCCAAGCAGCATGTCTGCGGTAGTATCTAAAATTTCTGCCAGCCGGGCAACCGTCTGTGGGTCCGGGGTGGAGCGCCCAGTTTCCCACTTGCCAACAGCCTGTTGGGTAACGCCTAGCAGGCGCGAAACTTCTGCCTGGCTATAATGTTTCGCCTTACGGGCTTCTCTCAGTCGTTCTGAAAACATGGTTTTTCCTACTTTCACTGTGGTTGCCGCGCTGTACATAAAGCAGCAGTCAAGCGATGCACCCATGCACCAGCCGCGGCATTCGCCAAGTTTTATGGTTCCATTATACAACCCAAGGTAGTATTTGTAAAGAGATTCCGTGAAAAAATATTCTAGAAAAAGTTGTTTTGCGCCCCTTGACAACAACTGTTAGTTGTACTATTCTAGATTCATAAAACAACTTCAAGTTGTTCTTATGCATTTGTCGTTGTACTTTTATTGCATTTTTCGCAACTGTTTTTTAAATTTGCGGCACGATCCCGGAGGTCATAATTATGAAAATGAATCTACTTACCGAGCTTATCTGCAATGTTCTTTTGTATTCCATCGGTTTTGGCGGGCTGATGGTCGTCTGCGCCGTGGCAGAAGGTCAGCTTTCCCTGCTGCCAGCCCTCGCCATTGGGGCCGTGCTGTGCTTCACCTTTAACGCAGTTGCTGGGGTACGCATTGCCCTGCGCAATACCAATACGCAAAAGCGGAGCGTAACCATTGCCCCGCAGCCACACCCACAAAGCAGCACCCCACCCCTGCGCGTTATGCGCGGTGGGCATGCCGCTTAAATTTTGTCGGCGCGCTTTGGTAGCGCAAAGGCATTGTAACCCCGTCCGGAATGTGTTACTCTTATATTAGGGCAATACCGCATAATTCTAAGTGCCGATACGGCGAGCGAGGTGCGGCAGATGCCAAGCCAAAAGCGCAGATAATACTGGATGCTGCAAAGGTGAGCGCCGCCAGTGGCGGAAACAGCGAACCGAAGCAGGGGCAGCGGTCGCAGAGTGCGAGGGGCTTTTGCCCCCGAAGCACGATGCGGGTACCGCAACCCGACATTATCGAGCATTTTGGCAGCGCAGTTGCCGTGCCGCAGCTGCCGGAGCGGTGCTTAAGCCGCAAGGCGGGAATTGTGCGAGAAAAATCGTTTTGGAGGGTCATTATGCTGCTGGAAGTTTGTGTGGATAGCCTTGCATCGGCGCGCGCTGCCATTGCTGGCGGGGCGGACCGTCTGGAACTGTGCAGTGCACTGCTGGCCGGTGGGCTGACCCCTTATACCGAGCTGCTGCGTCAGATCCGACACGAAAGCGATATTGCCGTGCGCTGCCTGATACGCCCGCGTGCAGGGGACTTTCTGTATATGCCGGAAGAGATTGAGATGATGTGCGCGCAGATCACCGAGCTGCGCAGTGCCGGGGCTAACGGTTTTGTGATTGGCTGCCTGAACCCGGACGGCACGCTGGATTGCACCGCAACCGCACGGCTGGCAAAGGCTGCCAATAATGCTGGGCTCACCCTACACCGCGCCATTGATGTATCTGCCGACCCATTGCAAACCTACCGCGACGCCGCCGCCCTTGGAATTGATACCGTGCTGACCAGCGGTGCCGCCGCCAGCTGTGTGCAGGGTGTTGACGTTCTGTGCGGCCTGTTGGCAGAGCGTGACCGCACCAATGGTCCGGAAGTACTGATCGGTGCCGGGGTAAACGCTGGGGTGATCCGGCAGCTTTCGGCTGCCCTGCCGGGCGCAAGGGCTTACCACATGAGTGGGAAAGTGGAACTGGAAAGCCGGATGGTGTTCCGCCGCGAGGGCGTTCCCATGGGGCTGCCCGGTTTGGACGAGTGGCATATCCAGCAGACGGATACAGCGTCCGTGCGTGCTGCGCGCCAAGTGTTGGACGATTTGGCGTGATTTTATTGTATTTTCTCTTTTTCTTTTTAATTTTTGCAATTTCTTTTGCTGTTTTTTCATTTTCATGCTTGACATTCTGCAGGGCTTATGGTAATATAACTATCGCACCTTGGTGGTGGCCACTGTGGAGAGGTGTCCGAGTGGTTTAAGGAACTGGTCTTGAAAACCAGCGATTCGCGCGAGCGGACCATGGGTTCGAATCCCATCCTCTCCGCCATTTTGTGTGAAAAAGTGAATAGTTTATCACTTTGACTTGTGGAGTAATACTCAAGAGGTCGAAGAGGCGCCCCTGCTAAGGGCGTAGGGTCCGAAAGGGCCGCGAGAGTTCAAATCTCTCTTACTCCGCCAACAAAAACCCGCGTATCTGCGTAAGATATGCGGGTTTTTGGTTTATAAAAGTTCCGTTTTACCCACCATTTTACCCACAACAGAATCAAAAACCGATTTTTCGGCATAATTTTACCCCCGGCAGGCTTGCACTTGCCAGGGGTATTTTTATGCCTTTTTGACATTATCATCAAAGAATTGCTGCATCCGGTTTGCGCTGGCCCGCTTCATGGCTTCACTGGCGTGTACATACCGCTGCAAGGTAAAAGCCGCTGTCGCATGGCCCAAATTGGCTTGTACGGTTTTTAAATCGTCACCGTTCACCAACGCAAGTGTTGCGTTTGTATGCCGCAGATCATGTACACGGGCATCCGGTAGGCCGATACTTGCCGCAATGCGCTTGAAGTTTATCCACAGGGTATGCGGGTTAATGCACTGCCCCAGTGCATCTGTAAAACACAGTCCCCACACATTTTTCCATGCAGGCCCGGCGGATAGATGCGCCAAAAGCTGATGCTGCTTTTCATCTTTCAGAATCTCAAGCAAAAAATCTGGTACATCCAGCACACGGTTTTGCCCGTTTTTTGTGCCCTCTTGAATATAGAACTTGCCGCCTTTGCTTTTCTCTTTTTGCAGCTGCTGGCAGATCAGAACTTTTCCATTCTCAAAATTAACATGTTCCCATGCAAGGCCCAGCGCTTCACCCTCACGCAAGCCCAGAAACAAGCAGCACATCAAAGGCGCATAATAGGGTGAATCTTGCGCTGCATCAACAAAATCAGCAATTTCTTGAATCGTGAAGGTATGTATTTCTTTGACCCGAACCGCCGGGATTTTGGCATATTTTGCAGGGTTGCGCTGCAAGGTCTGCGCTTTAACTGCCTGTTCCAGCGCACTGTTCAGCACCGTCATTATATTTTTGATTGTTTTCGGTGCCAATTTGGCTTTAACCAGCTTACGGACCATCTTTTGCACTTGCTCTGTTGTCAGGTCACACAGCCGCACAGCGCCCAAATTTGGCTTTAAGTGGTTTTTAATTACCCCGCGATAGGTTGTCACCGTGTACGGCTTTTGTGTTGGCTCTATAAATTCCGCAAACCACGTATCAAGATACTGCGCAAGTGTCCGCTTATCATCTGCAATAAAAGTATTTGTGTCCAGCTGACGCAGTTTTTCCGTCATTTTCTTTTTGACTTCTTTTTGCGTTGCGCCGTAAATGCTCAGTGTTTTGCGCTTGCCTGTTCCTTCATCATATCCCAGTGTCAGCCGCGCTTCCCATCTTCCATTTGGTCGCTGACGAATAGAACCGCTTCCTGCTGCTGTGCGGGTTGTTTTGTTGTTTGGCATAATATCTCCTACGCTTAAAAAGGCAAAATATCAGGTTGAAATATATTTATTCCCTTCTTGATCGCGGTTTCTTCCAAGTCCTGCATTGTTTCAGGGGGTACTGATTCCTTTACAGTTTCCATAATGGCAAGTTGCCGAAAAAATGTCGCCATTTCTTTGCCCCGAAAAGAAACAGTTGCGGCATCTTCATCTAAGCGCTCCCACATGTTTAGATCATCTTTGCAGCCAACACGATTGTTCAATACAATCGAATTACCGCATATTTTCGTATCCTCGCCATAGATACTAGTTACATAACCGCATACCGCTTGCGGAGAAGTCAGCAGTTGTATAAAGTATCTAAGCCAGTTTTCCGGAGTAATTTCGCTTGTAATTTCACTTTTATCTGGTGCCCCCCCGTCACCAAATAACAACCAGTTTGCATCTGCACCAGTAACTTTGCAAATTGCCGCTAACGTCTCCGCGTCAGGTGTGGTTTTCCCCGTTTCATAAGAAGATATTCGCCCTTGTGGTCTGTCAATTTTTCCTGATAATTCCGCTTGTGACATTTTCGCTTTTATTCGAGCCTGCTTTAATCGTTCACAGAACTCGCTCTTTTCAAAATCCATATTTTCCCTCCCGATTGTGTTAATCTGATTATATCAGTAATTTCTTGAAATTTCAATATTTTAAGTTCAATTATAGATTTTTTATTCTGATTACATATTTCTGCGTATATAGATACAATATTTGATTATTTAATCCGTTTTTGATATAATCAAAACAGAAAGTGAGGTGAAACGAATGGACAAAAGTGCCAAAGCAGCACGGCAGGCTTATAATAAGGCTTACTATCAGCGCAACCGTGAAAGAATCCGTCAGCAACAGGCAGAATATTGGAAGCGCAAGGCCGAAGAACTTGAAACAATCAAGAAAGGAAACAACGATGGCAACCAGTGAAAAACTTGTACTTACCGCGCACGATTTGGCGGATATTCTAGGTATCTGCCTACCTAAAGCTTACGACTTGATGCGTTCTAAAGGATTCCCCGCCGTGCAATTAACCCCACGCCGCAGAGTTGTCCCACGTGCTGCGCTGGATGAATGGCTAATGCGGCAGGTGGACCAGAATGCAGACCATCATTAAAACAAAAAAGCCGCCTTTGGTGCTGACACACCAAAAACGGCAGGCGGGAATATTATTCTATTCGTTTCAGTTCTATTCCCGCCTTCAATTTTACCAAATTGGAGGGTTTTATTCAATGGATTTATCTGCTTTATTAGGTCATGGCCGTGAAAATGCGGTCAGTTCAGATGTTTTAGCTGTACAGCTGCAAACGAGCGCACGCGGTTTGCGTGACAAGATTTTGAAAGCACGTTGCAACGGTGAAATCATACTTTACGCGCCCGGCGGGCATGGCGGTTATTTCCTGCCAAGTGATGACCCGGAAACTGCACAAAAGGAAATGACAGCTTTTTACAACGTACAGGCCGCACGCTGCAAGCATGGGCTGCTGGCCATTGCTCCCGTTGCCCGGCGGTTGGGAATACCTTTGGGGCAACAGAGTTTTGATTCTATGCAGGAGGGAAAATAATGGAACGAAACATTAAGGAGCCGGAAACTATGGCAGATTTTGCAGCGCTTGAAAACAGACCGCAATATTTTAGCCTGTTCATCGAAGCGTGTGAAATGCTATCACTTATGAGTGATGACAGCGCAGGCCGCATTATCAAGGCTGTTTCTGATTATTTCATTGACGGCACATCTTACGAGGATCCTTCCAGCTTTTCAAAAGAGGAACGCCGTGCATATAACCGCATCGTGAAAAACATTGATGGAAGCTGTGCACAGTGGTACGCAAAAGTTAAATCTGGAAGGATCGGAGCAGCAAAGAGATACGGGAAAAAACTAGATTGATTCTCTAGCACTGTTATAGCACTGTTATAGCGGTGCTATGGTTTTGCTGGTAGCAACTCGTAACTCTGAACTCGTAACTCTGAACTCGTAACTCTGAACTCGTAACTCTGAACTCATAGCTCTAACACAAACACAAACGCATAACATAAACACACACCCGCAAAATGCGGATTAAAGGGCGCAAAATGCGCGTTGAATGGTGCAAAATGCACACTAAATGGCGCAAATTTCATTCGCGCAGCGCATGTTTTTTTTGCAATTAGAAAGGTTTTTCTATGGACGAATACGATATTGAACAATTTGAAAGGTTATTCAAACGCTGTTATCCGGTAGCAGTATACGGCAGGAAGAATGAATCGGGATTATTTAGCTTTGATGATTCATTAGAAGTGTTTCTGGTGTATTTTCGAGATTACGAATACTTTATGAAGCGTAAGCATCCACCGCTTGCAAGGGGAAAAGTTTGTGCTATCATCCAAAGCATGGATTGGGTACTATCTGATGAAAGTTCCGATAACGGGGCGATAGACTTATTTCCCGAAGATTACCCGTACATCATACGGCAGCACTTCTTGACCCGTTACCGGAACTGTGATTATAACATCTGCCATTTCTTTAGCGGGAAGGTCAGATATTACCGATACTGTGAAACACTCAAATAACCATTCTGCCTTTTTACGATGACCGCTTTCACGTGGTACTTGTTTTTTTAGTGATGTGCGCACGTATTACGCTATATCGCTCTTTTTAGTGATGCCGGCATATCTTCCAGCATTATTGCCCTTATCAGAATCAAAGCCGTTGCCCTTTTGGGCGGCGGTTTTTGTTTTTAGCTGCTATGAAAGGGTATGAATCTAGCTCACACCCCGCCGGGCTTGATATAGTCAAATAAAAGGGGGATACGCAAACCACTACCCCCTTTTAGGGTATCGGTTTATTATTTCCCTGGCGGGTGCCTTTTTATTTTGTTCGGCTATACAAGGCACTAACCCAGCCCGCTTGCTGGTTTTCTATTCCCCCTCCGGTCACGGTCGTTGACGTTCGTTGACTGTGCTGCGGTGAAGTGAGTCTGACTCACCTCATCTTTACCGTGCCTTTATGATGGGGGTCACAAAACGCTACCCCCTATTATCAGCGCATGACGTAAATCAGACTGACCTCATCTTATACCGTGCAAGGCTCTTTTCTTCCTGCCGCCCGTTAGCTATAAGCCCTTTACAGCACGTTTTGCTCTAGCAATGAAAGTATATTACCTGGCACAGAAACACGCTTAAAACGCGTTATATTAGGCGGTATTAAAGGCTTGTTGGTTACATCAAGCTGTATTATCTTCTCCGCTTTTTTCGTCTCGCTGTAATGTTTCATTGATTGCGCGTCCCACAAAGCCGTTGATGCTTTCCCCGCGTTTTTCGGCATGGGCTTTGATTTTTTCCTTTTGACCTTTTGGAACGACTATACGCAAAGAATCATAATTTGCCGCATTATACTTATTGACCGCCTTTGTATGTGAATTTGCCATGCCAGCACCGCCTTTTTCAAATTTACACTTTACCATTGTACAAATATTATAGCGTCTTTTATGTCATTGTACAAGTATAAAAATAGCCATGAAATTTATACAATCATTGTACAATATACCCATTTACAAATCATTGTACAATGACATATAATATAGCTGTCACCGGGACATAAAGAAATAAATAGCGCTAACAGGCTATACGGGAGTTAGGAGAACTGAAAATGAACGACCAGAAAATGAACGACCAGAAAAAAGACTATGAAGAAGTATTGATGCTGTGGGGCAATTTGTGCGACCTGCAAACGCGGTTTGCTTGCGCATTGCAAAACGCGCATTTTCTCTTTTCGTGGTACACGGAATGCAGTAGCACGCTTGCCAATAATGGCGAACTGGACGCGCTTTTCAGCGTTATTGACCATATGGACGTACTGAACCAGCTTTTTAGCGATTTCAACGACGATTTTGGATACTACTTGCACGAAAAGTCAAAAGAGGGCGAAGCGTGGGAAAAGGCAGAGAAAGCCAACCAGCAGCGCGAGGGTTACGCCCCGAAAGATTGACCACCGTGCGCCAACACCCCCGGCGGGAAGAACCCATAACAGGCAGAGCGCCCTTAGCGGGGCGCTTTTTTGTTTGCTCTTCAAAAGGGTGTCCAGCTTCGTCGGCTCCCCATCCCACAGCCCCAAACAGGCACGTTATAGCCGTTTTTTCTGTGCAATGCGTCAAAGTTATATTCCCAAGTGAAAAAGTCTTCACAGGCGCTTACAGGGGCCATACAGCAAGGCTTGCAAAATACAGTTACAGATAACTTGCCGGGCCACAGCACAAAGCAAAACCCAGCAAAAGCGGCAGGATCGTATTCTATTTACGCCCCTTGTACCTGACCGTACTTTAATTCGGGTCAGGTTTTCCCGTCTGTGTGTTCATCGCCTTACCCCATGCCCGGCAGCAGGTTTTTGCATCCGCCGGGATTCTGTAACAGCGTCAATTATCGGTCTCCTGTTTTGACCCACAATTTTACCCACAACGCAATTTTATTACATTTTACTCAATTATTTGTTTTTTCAAAAATCATTTGATATTCCGTGTATTATGTCATTTTAATTGCATCAAGTTTATTTTAATTCGCAACAAAAATGCAGTTCAAATCTCTCTTACTCCGCCAACAAAAACCCGCGTATCTGCGTAAGATATGCGGGTTTTTGGTTTATCTAAACGCACTTCTACCCCAACATTTACCTCAATAATACCCCTATCTAGGGTGTATCTGAAACGTCGAAAATATCGTCTATTTCTACAAACACCGCCGGATTTTGCGTTAACAAGCCTTGGAATCCACAAAGGATTCCAAGGCTTGTTCCCGCAAAGGGGATGAGCAGCCCCGTTAAAACCGTTGCATCTGTTAGCTGTAACTAACCTCTTTTTCAAAAAATAGCCGGAGTGTTTCCACAAGCGTTTTGCGGGTATACTCCGGCTTTTATTATACGGTGCGGCACAAGGATGCAGTTCAGGATGCGCGGCGGCGGAACAGCACCGCCAGAGACCATACCAGCGTGGCCGCGCTGAACCACAGCCCGGTGCTGAACGCGTTGGCCGCCGCTGTGCGCAGCATGGCACCGGGCATGGGGATCTCCGGCATATGCCTGGCCGCCTGCCACACTGCCGCTGCTTGAACAGCAGCCTGCTCCGCCCCAACGGCGCAGCCAACGGTAGAAAGGATCATCGGCAGCAGCAGGCGCTTTTTATCCTTATGGCACCAGCCCAGCAGCAGGCCCGCGGAAATTATTCCCGTCCCCCACGGCAGAAGCCCCAGCAGGGCGCCCAGTAAGCTGTCGGGCTTCGTGCTGACAAATACCGCCGTTGGGCCATCTGCTCCGCCAATAATGCCAATGGTGCTGTTGGCCTGCGCTCCCCTTGCCTGCACCCGGTCTTTCAGCTGGTTCCAAAATTGGCTCACGATCTTCCCTGCCTTTCATTTGTTGTTTGGCCGCTACATGGTTCTTGTTTGGTTAGCTATACTATAGCATGTCACGCTGTTTTCGTCAATGAAACATTAAAATCGCAGCATTCCTCAATATTTCTGCCACGAAAAACCACCCCGCATGCAGCAGTGGACAGCATGCGGGGCGGTAATTATGGATTCAGTTTATCGAAAGATCACAGCAGGCCCTTGTACAGTTCCTTGATCTCCTCAACGCTGGTATCACGCGGGTTGCCGGGGCAACAGGCATCGGCAAAAGCGGACTCTGCCAGGAACTGGATGTCCTCTTCCTTCAGGATGCCATGCAGGTTTGCGGGGATGCCAACATCGGCGCTCAGCTGCTTGACGGCTGCGATGGTTGCATCAGCGGCTTCGGCATCATTCATCTCGTCAATGCCGGTCACGCCCATAGCCTTGCCGACTGCGCGGTAACGCTCGCCTGCAACACTCTTGTTGTATTCCAGGCCGGTGGGCAGGATGATGGCGCAGGCAACGCCATGCGGGGTGTCGTACAGAGCAGACAAACCGTGTGCCATGCTGTGGACAATGCCCAGGCCAACATTGGAGAAACCCATGCCGGCAATGTACTGACCCAGAGCCATGCCTTCGCGCCCTTCCGGGGTGTTCTGCACAGCGCCGCGCAGGTTCTCGGAGATCAGCTTGATGGCTTCCAGGTGGAACATATCAGAGATGGTGCAATGGCCCTTGGTGATGTAGCCTTCAATGGCATGGGTCAGTGCGTCCATACCGGTGGCGGCGGTCAGACCCTTGGGCATGCTGGACATCATATCGGGGTCAACCACAGCGATTTCAGGAATATCGTTGGTATCCACGCAGACGAACTTGCGCTTCTTCTCTACATCGGTGATGACATAATTGATGGTAACTTCGGCAGCGGTACCGGCGGTGGTGGGTACGGCAATGGTAAACACAGCGTGCTTTTTGGTGGGGGCAACGCCTTCCAGGCTGCGGACATCCGCAAATTCGGGGTTGTTGATGATGATGCCGATGGCCTTTGCAGTATCCATGGAGGATCCGCCGCCGATGGTCACGATGCAGTCCGCCTCAGCTGCCTTGAAAGCAGCAACGCCGTCCTGCACGTTCTGGATGGTGGGGTTGGGCTTGATTTCGCTGTAAACAGCATAGGGGAAGCTGGCTGCATCCAGCAGGGCAGTGATCTTGCCGGTAACGCCGAACTTGATCAGGTCGGGGTCAGAGCAGACAAAAGCCTTTTTATAGCCGCGGGCGGTCAGTTCGGGAACAATGTTCTCGATTGCACCATGGCCATGGTAAGAGATCGTATTCAAAACAATGCGGTCAGCCATAATGGTATTACCTCCGTTTTCTGTGCATGGTTTGCTCTTGGGCACGCGCTGTACGCAGCCCGTTCCATGCCTTTGTTATAATTATAACATCGTTTTACCCTGCCGTCTTTGGGCTTTTGTATCCGCTTTATTGTGAAAATTCCACTTTGCTGTTAAGCCGCCCAAAAGTTTCTAAAGTTTTTGGGCATTTCTTCCGTGCTGTCCCCCACTTGCAAACACCTGCGCGATATGCTATACTGTTTTTGCAATGAGGCGCGACCTGTTTTTTGGCCGCGCCTTTTTAACTATCAGGCCAAAACCGCGGCGCGCAGCCCGGTTTTTTATAAGGTGTATCTGAAAGCAAAGAAATAGGCCAGATTTTCGGCTTTTCAGGTACACTCCAGGAGGGATAACGTCATGCGCTTATTTGATGTGCTGGGCCCCGTGATGACAGGCCCTTCCAGCAGCCACACGGCTGGCGCGGTGCGCATTGGGCTTACAGCGCGCAACCTGTTGGGCGAAACCCCAAAAACCGCCGAGATCCTGCTGCATGGCAGCTTTGCCGCCACAGGCCGCGGCCACGGTACCGACCGTGCGCTGGTGGCCGGGCTGCTGGGCATGCTGCCAGACGATGAACGCATCCCGGACAGCTTTTCCCTGGCGCAGCAGGCCGGGCTGGATTATACCATCGGCACCGTGGTGCTGCGCGGTGCCCACCCCAACACCGCCCTGCTGCGGCTGGAAGGGGTGAGCGGTCGCAAGCTGGAAGTAATGGGTGCTTCCATCGGCGGCGGGCGCATCAACATCTGCCAGATTGACGGCATTACCACCAACTTTGGCGGCGACCACAACACCCTGATCGTTCACAATCAGGATACCCCCGGCCATGTGGCCGAAGTGACCACCGCATTGGCGCAGCGGGGCATCAACATTGCCACCATGCAGCTGTACCGTTCCACCGCCGGGGGCTATGCCGTAATGGTGCTGGAATGTGACCAGCCCCTGCCGGACGCCTTAATTGCCGAACTGCGCGGCATGCAGGGCATTGTGAAAGTGACCGGTCTGAACCTTGCGCAGCAGACCGAAACAAAGGAGGGCGCGTGATTATGGCATATTCTTCCGTTAAAGCAATGCTGAACGTCAGCCGCCAGAACAACCAGCCCCTGTGGGACGTTATTTTGCAGAGCGACCTGCTGGAAAGCGGGCTGACCCGCCCCCAGTCCCTGGCCGAAATGCACCACCTGTGGCAGGTGATGGTGCAAACCAGCGATAACTACTGTGGCGCGGATCGTTCCGCCAGCGGCTTTGCGGGCGGCGATGCTGCCAAAGTGGCCGAAGCCGAAGCCCGCGGCCAGCTGTTGACTGGCGGCTATCTGGCCCAGGTGATGGCCGAAGCCCTGAAAACCGCCGAATGCAACGCCTGCATGAAACGAATTGTCGCCGCGCCCACGGCGGGCAGCTGCGGCGTTCTGCCCGCGGTGCTGCTGCCCTTGTGGCGCAGCGGCAGTTATAACGAGGAAGCCATCTGCCGCGCGCTGTATGTCTCCGCCGGGTTTGGGCAGGTTGTGGCCGCGCGCGCCACGCTGGCCGGCGCCGAGGGAGGCTGCCAGGCCGAGGTCGGCGCTGCCAGCGCCATGGCAGCAGCAGCCCTGGTGGAGCTGCGCGGCGGCACCGCTGAACAATGCGCCGAAGCCTTTGCCATGGCGCTGACCAACCTGGAGGGCCTTGTGTGTGACCCCGTGGCCGGGCTGGTGGAAATTCCCTGCATCAAGCGCAATGTGATCGGGGCCATGAACGCAGTCTCCTGCGCGGACATGGCGCTGGCCGGCGTGGTAGGGCATATCCCCGCGGACGAGGTGATCGATGCGATGGCCGAAGTTGGCGCTGCCATGAGCAATGACCTGCGCGAAACCGGCATCGGCGGCCTTGCCGGCACCCCGACGGGAAAGGCAATCCGGGATATTGTGCAGATGCAGGGCTGATGCACAGCATCAGAATGAATCGCATCATCAGAATGAATAATGAACAAATAATAAAGAATAATGGCGGTGTGCGCGCCACGCGCGCACATTAAAATAAGGCGTTACTTTCCTTCATTGGCAATTTGCTGTAGGAAAGTAGCGCCCTATTTTTTTGAGCCGTGCCACCGCACGGCGGTCCACCAACATTATTCTTTATTCATTATTATTTATTATTTTGCTTTCTCAGTGCCATTTTCACCAACAGCACTAGGGCCGCATACAGAATGCCGCCGATGGCCCAGATGAACCAGCTGTCTTGGGGCTGGCCGTTGCCCCTGGGGCCAAAGGTGTACAGCAGGAATGCCGCCGTGACCACCAGCCAGTACGCCACACTGATGGCGGTACGCAGCTCACGGGTGGCTTTGCTGTGGCGGGTGTAGTCCCCTTCTTCCAGCAGCTTTTCCGTTGCGCCGTAATAGGTCCCGCCCAACACAAAGGCAAAAACGCCGCAGGCAACCAACACCAGCAGAACACAAACCGCCGCATTCATCACGATTCCGCTGTTCACCATCATGGCCACAAACAGCGGAATAGCGGACAGAATGCACAGCACGGTGCCGGTCAGGTTCAATTTATCATAGGTGGGACGGTACGCCGCCTGGCGTTCCCGCACCATGCCGGTCACGCCGTATTCTGTTTCAAAGGGTTCCTTTTCCAAAAAATCAAAGTCCCGGTTCTTCGTGCCGCACAGCATAAACAGCACCACAGCCACGCATACCATTACCAGCAGAACGCACAGGCCAATACCGGTCGCCACATTCTCGTTCAGGCCAAACTGGGAATGCTGGCAGATTTCGCCCAAAAGCAGCAGCATAACAGGTGAAGCAACACAGAGCGCGGTTCCCCACGCCATGTAGGGAGCGTTGACCTTTGCCTGGGCCAGGGCAGCGTTAGCCTGCTCCAGCGTTACACGGCGCAGGGCGGTGGGCTCGCTTTCGGCATATTCCGGTTCGCCCATCTCGTCTTTTAACAGGTAATCTGTGGTAACGCCAAACAGCTTGCTGATCTGCAAAATCTTTTCAATGTCCGGCACCGACTGTGCGCCCTCCCATTTGGAAACCGACTGCCGGGTCACGTTCAGCTGTTGGGCAAGTTCTTCCTGGGAATATCCTGCCTTTTTGCGCAGGGCGATCAATTTGTCTGCAAAGATCATGGTCAATGTCCTTTCTTGTGTTGTGGGGTTTTGTTTCGGTGGCTTTATCGTACCAGCTGGTGCCGTTGCAAAAAAGAACCTGACTGTTGGAAATGTGTCAACCGCCGGTTGCGGGCATAAAATTTATCGTAGTATCGTTTACAGCACAAACATTTCTTTGCAAATCGTTTTGCCTGTCTGCGTTTTGAAAATTTTATCCAGCGCGTTCTGCGCCGCTGCTTTGGGTACAGAATCCTCATACAGATTGACCAGGAAATCCGCTTCCACCAGGATCTGATAGTCCATGCCGTCAATGTTGGTATAGGTATGGTGGTGCCCCACCAGATAAGCAACGCGGTCGGCCTGCGCCGGGGTAAAGCCGCATTCCAACATCATGGCGCGGGCCGGGGTGGGGCCGAGCTCTTCCTGATATCTGCCCGCGGAGCTGCCATAGGTCTGCTCTGCCGGTTTGATTCCGATATCATGCACATAGGCAGCAGCTTCCAGAATTTCCAGCGTTGCGGCATCCATCCCCTCCTGCCGGGCAATCAGCGCAGCAAAGCTGTGCACCTTGATAAAGTGCTGGATGCGGGCAGGATCCGCTGCGTAATATGTAATCATATGCAAAGCAAGGTCATCCAATTTTGTCATGTCTTATTTCCCCTCTCATTCTGTTACAAGTCATGCATCTGTCTGTATTGTACTGCACCACTCCATAAAAGCAAGGGGCAGTTTTCCTTTTTTGGCGGTCAATCGTAATCGTATTCCGGGCTTTCAGCCACGCGGGTGTCCAGCCAGCGGGCCAGACGCTCCATCTCAGCATTGGTGATGCGTCCGGTATCCGATAACGCCGCCACCATGCTGCGCAGGTCCCCGCCATACAGAGTTTGCAGGTGTGCCGCACTGACTGCCCCGCAATAGGTCACACGGCGCACCAGCGGGGTATAAATATTTTTGTTGCCCTGTTTTTCGGGCCGTACATAACCCTTGGCTTCCAGCCGCAGCAGGAAGTTGAGCAGTGTGGAATCCGCCCACACACAGTCCGGCGGCAGTTTGGCCGCGATCTGCCGCCGAGTGGCCGGTTTGCCGCAGGCCCACAGCGCCGCCATGACCTGCTCTTCACTGGTTGAAAGTGCTTTCATTCTTCTCCCCATCCCATCCTTTTATGTTTGTGGTTGATTTTTGTGCTTTTATTTTACATCTGTGACAGATATTTTAGCAAGGTGCATTTTTGCACAAAATTAGCACTTACTTTTTGGCTGTTTTGGCGGTCAGCATTTTACGTTTGTAGAAGTATCTGTTTTCGTTTTGCGCACATCTGTACTTATTGGTAGGCTGCCCGCGGCAATTTTCCACTTTTTTCGGTATTTTGACAAACGTGTTTTGCTTGCGGGCGGGCAGGCGCAGTGCGTATAATACAGGTGTTGTGAAAAACGAATCAACAAAGCAAGGCGCAGCGCGCCGCTTTGAGCTTGGGTGTAAGAATGAATTTAGGAGGTAATCTCTTATGAATCGTGTGTATAATTTCAGCGCCGGTCCTTCCATGCTGCCGGTTCCCGTTTTGCAAAAAGCTCAGGCCGACCTGCTGGACTACCATGGCAGCGGTATGAGCGTGATGGAGATGAGCCACCGCAGCAAGTGGTTCGATGAGATCATCCAGAACACTGAGGCCGGTATCCGCAAGGTGCTGAATGTGCCCGACAACTACAAGATCGGTTTCTTCCAGGGCGGCGCAACCCAGCAGTTCGCCATGGTGCCCCTGAACTTTATGACCACCGGCACGGCGGATTATCTGGTGACCGGCAACTTCAGCAAAAAGGCTGCCGAAGAAGCCGCTAAGTTCGGCACAGCCCGCATCGCTGCTTCCAGCAAGGATAAGAACTTCACCTATATTCCGGATGTCAAGGCCATTGAATATGACCCCAACGCCAGCTACATCCACATCTGCCAGAACAACACCATTTTTGGCACTACTTATAAAGATGTGCCGCAGGTGGACGGCATCCCCCTGGTAGCTGACATGAGCTCCATGATTTTCAGTGAGCCGACCGATGTAAGCAAGTACGGCTGCATCTACTTTGGTGTGCAGAAGAACGTTGCCCCCGCCGGTATGGCCATTGCCATCATCCGGGACGACCTGCTGGGCAAGAGCGCCAAAGGCATCCCGGCGGAAAAGATCCCCACCATGATGAACTATACTACCCTGTTGGATAAGGACAGCATGTACAACACCCCGCCGTGCTGGTGCATCTACATGACCGGTCTGGTGATGGATTACCTGCAGAATGAGGTTGGCGGCCTGGAAGAGATGGCCAAGATCAACCACGCCAAGGCCAAGGTCCTGTATGATTACCTGGACGGTCAGGACTTCTATAACAATCCCGTTCAGCCGGAATACCGCAGCATGATGAACGTGACCTTCACCAGCCCCAACCCGGATATGGATAAGAAGTTCTGCGCCGCTGCTACCGAAGCCGGCTTCGTGAACCTGAAAGGCCACCGCCTGGTTGGCGGCATGCGTGCTTCCATCTATAACGCCATGCCTGCCCAGGGTGTGAACGACCTGGTTGATTTCATGGAGAAGTTCCGCAAGGAAAACGCGTGAAACTTTTCCAAAAGAATAACGAATAGAGAATAAAGAATAATGCCGGTGTGCGCGCCGCGCGCGTACATTAAAAACAGGCTGTTCCCTTCTTTTTTGAGCCGTGCCAGCGGCGGTCCACCTTCATTATTCATTATTATTTTTTATCTTTTAATTATTACAGGGGGTTATCCGCCATTATGTATACCATTAAAACCATGAACGCCATTTCGCCGGTTGGACTGGCAAAGCTGCCGGCCAACCAGTTCGAGATCAATAACGAGGCCAACGACGCACAGGGCATTCTGGTGCGCAGCGCCGACCTGCATGATGTTGCCCTGCCCAAAAGCCTGCTGGCCATTGCCCGCGCAGGTGCCGGCACCAACAACATTCCCATTGACCAGTGCACCGAACAGGGCATCGTGGTGTTCAACACCCCCGGTGCCAACGCCAACGCTGTGGCCGAGCTGGTCATCGGCGCGCTGGTGTCCGGCAGCCGCAATGTACCGGACGCTGTGCAGTGGGCGCAGGGCCTGAAAGGCAGCGCCACCCTGGCCAAGGATGTGGAGAAGGGCAAAAAGCAGTTTGTCGGCCCGGAACTGCGCGGCAAAACCATCGGTGTAATCGGCCTGGGTGCCATTGGTGCCCGCGTCGCCAACGCCGCCGTTGCCCTGGGCATGGAAGTTCTGGGCTATGACCCATACATTTCCATTGACGCTGCATGGAGCCTGTCCCGCAGTGTACAGCACTGCGTCACCCTGGGCGATATGCTGCCCCGCTGCGACTATCTGACCATCCATGTGCCGTACCTGCCCTCCACCAAGAACACCATCAATGCCCAGACGCTGGCCATGTGCAAGGACGGCGTGCGTGTGCTGAACTTTGCCCGCGGTGAGCTGGTTGATAACTTTGCCCTGCTGGATGCTCTCGGCACCGGCAAGGTTGCCCAGTATTTCTGCGATTTCCCGGCGGAGGAGCTGCTGGGTGTGAAAGGAGTTTACTGCACGCCGCACCTGGGCGCTTCCACCCCGGAAAGCGAGACCAACTGCGCTGTGATGGCAGCCAATGAGCTGAGCGACTACCTGAAAAACGGCAACATCACCCACAGTGTCAACCTGCCGGATGTCAGCCAGCCGCGCGTTGGCGGCAAGCGCATCTGCATCATTCACCGCAATGAGCCGGGCGCAATCTCTGCCATCACCGGCATTCTGACCGCCGCCAACCTGAACATTGAGAACATGGTGAACAAAGGCCGCAAGAATGTTGCCTACACCATGCTGGATGTAACAGGCAATGTGGATGCCGGCCTAACCGCACAGCTCAGCGGCATTGATACCGCCATCCGCGTGCGTATCCTGTGATAATACCTTAGGCAACACCGCACAATTCCCGCCTTACGGCTTAAGCACCGCTCCGACGGCTGCGGCACTTAGAATTATGCGGTATTGCCCTTAAAATAGAGGGGTTTGGGTCTGCCGCAGCGGGGCATGGGGTTCCGTTGCGGCATTTTGTTTGCTTTTTTATGTAATGCACCGCCATCATACGCGGTGCATTTTTGTTATTTGGTGTAGCTTTCCACCATGCGGTCAAAGTCGATCAAAGCTTTTTCTGCCCCGCGGGAAAGTCTGTGCACGGTGCGGCGGATCTGGCGGTGGTCCTGTGTGGCGGCATATACGGCGGCACCGCCAATGGCCATCCCCACGGCGGCAGCGGCAACGGTCTGGATCATGTTTTCCATTTTGCATTGCTCCTTTTGGTGTTTTTGGCTTTGGGATGCCGGCTTTCCATTCATCCCAGCCTGGGGATAGTTTTTCCATACAGTTTCGTGGTTATACGTCTTTTTCTGCGGGGAAGTTTGTGGTAAAATCAGTACAGACGTTTGGAAAAGACGTTTTCAGCCGCCGCGCATTCACTTCCCTGCTGCGGGCTGACCTAAGGCAATACCGCATAATTCTAAGTGCCGATACGGCGAGCGAGGTGCGGCA